>Ga0335075_10000132_pt1 | contig 149200 bp, 133 predicted proteins | sample Lox_Sample_24_FD_206723 | JGI IMG/M metagenome (GOLD analysis project Ga0335075, IMG submission 206723) | Soil microbial communities from Loxahatchee National Wildlife Refuge, Florida, United States - Lox_Sample_2.4 | ecosystem: Environmental > Terrestrial > Soil > Wetlands | place: USA... | reverse complement strand
CCTCTGGTTTGACACGCTCGCGGCGCTAATCAATAATCGCTGGACATGATTGGATTGCTGCGGGGCAAGCTCGCCGATAAACGTCCTAACCACGTGCTGATCGACGTAGGCGGCGTGGGTTATGACGTGCAGGTTCCTCTCTCCACATTCGCGGAATTGGGCGCGCTTCACCAGGAGACCACGCTGCTGATTTACACGCACGTGCGCGAGGACCAGCTGGCGCTCTACGGTTTCCTAACCGCGCGCGAAAAACAGTGCTTCGAGCTGCTGATATCGGCTTCGGGAGTGGGCCCATCGCTCGCGCTGAAAATTCTGTCCGGAATGGGCGTGGAGCAGCTCGTCCCCGCGATTCGCAAAGGCGATCTGGCGCAGTTGGTGCGCATCCCCGGAGTCGGAAAGAAAACCGCCGAGCGCATAGTGGTGGAACTGCGCGACAGGCTTACGGGAGTCGATGTGCCGGGCGCTGGTAAGCCGGCCACGCGCTCGCAATTGGAATCGGATGTCGCCTCGGCTCTGGTCAACCTGGGATACGACGAGCGTGCGGTGGAACGCGCCATCGAACAATCGCGCGCTAGCGGCAACGGCGATTTCGCCAAACTGCTGCGCGAATCTTTGCAGATATTGAGCAGTTCAGCCGCGCAAAAGAGCACGCGAGCCACCTAGCGAGCGCGACCATCCGGCCACAACGGACCTGGCACCCCCGTAGATCATCGCCTTGTGGGCATATTTGCTCGCGCCAATTCGCGATGGTACGATGACTTACGATGCGCTCCGACGGCACCTTTGCACCCCGCGTTGGCGTTCCCTACCGCACCCGAAAAGAAGAGCTTAGCGGGGATTTCGCCAAACTCGAACCATACATATCTTCGCTACGCGCGGCGGGCGCGGAGCCGGTGGTGCTTTCGCTGGGGCTTGCGCCGGAGCATCTCTCTAAAATCGCGTCAACCTTGGACGCTGTACTTCTGACCGGAAGCCCCGCGGACGTGGACCCTTTGCGATTTCACGCCGCGCGCCATTCCGCGACCGCCGATCCCGACCAGCACCGCGAACGCACGGATTGGGCGTTGCTGGAGCACGCTTTCGCCGAACAGAAACCCACCCTGGCGATCTGCTACGGTATTCAAAGCCTCAACGTGTTTCTTCACGGCACGCTGCTGCAGGATATTCCTTCAGAACTGAAGACAGCGATTGCGCATGAAACGGACGAGGAAGAGCCCGCACCCGAGGTTTTTCACACCACCCGCATCGATCCCGATTCCAAGCTCTCGCGAATGCGCGGAGCGTCCGAGGAAGTGCGCGTTAACAGCTCTCATCACCAATCAATTCTGGAACCGGGGCGCGATCTGCGTATTGTCTCGCGAGCGCCGGACGGAGTGGTGGAAGCGGTCGAGTGGACCGGCGACAACAATTGGATCGTCGGCGTTCAATGGCATCCCGAGCGAATGTCCGGGAGCGATCCTCTGGCTCAATCCCTGTTCCGCGAACTCGTACAAGCCGCGCGCAAAGTTCCAGCCGGCGCCTGAACGGTTATTGGGAGCGCAAATGATCTCGTTGGCGGGCAAGGCAGCTCTGATTACCGGCGGCTCGCGAGGAATCGGTGCGGCTAGCGTCAAGCTTTTCGCGCAGGCGGGCGCGGACGTGGTGTTCGGCTACGCGCGCAATAGCGAAGCCGCGGCGCAAGTGGAACAGGAGGCCCGCAAGCATGGTACGCGCATCGAATCCTGCAAGGCCGACCTGTCGAAAACCGCCGGCGCGAAGAAACTCGTGGATTTCGCGCGCGAGCGCCTTGGCCGGATCGACATTCTGGTGGCGAATGCAGGCATCTGGACCGCCCCGGACATTCCGATCGAGAAGATGACCGAGCGCGAGTGGGACGAGATGATCGATGTCAATTTGAAAAGCGTCTACGCGGTAATCCACTTCGCAGTGCCGCATATGATCGCGCAGCAAAGCGGCCGCATCGTCGCGGTGAGTTCCACTTCCGGGCAGCGCGGCGAGCCTTTTCACACCCATTACAGCGCCTCGAAGGGCGCCATCATCAGTTTCGTCAAGGGTCTTGCAACCGAACTGGCGCGCCACAACATCTTGGTTAATTGCGTTGCACCCGGCTGGGTGGATACCGACATGTCCAAGCCAACGCTGGAAACGAAAGCCGGACGCAAGGGTGTGCTGGCGGCGATTCCGCTGGGGCGCGTCGGCCGCCCGGATGAGATTGCCGGGCCGATTCTCTTCGCCGCTTCGGATTTGGCCACTTTTATGACCGGGGAGATTGTGAACGTCAACGGAGGCGCAGTCCTGTGCGGATGAAAAGTTCGTTAACGTTGGCGCTGGCTCTATGCTTGGGAATTTCGCTGGCGGCGTCCGCACGAGCGGCGCAAGACGACGAAATCATGATGCCGGAGCAAAGTACCGCGAAGGCCAAGCAAATCCTACAGGCCGCGATTCAGGCTCTCGGCGGCCCGGCGTACCTCGATGTCCATGACGTGACCTGCACCGGGAACCTCAGCCAGTTCGATCATTCCGGTGATGAAACCGGCTTCGGAAAGTTCATCGATTATTCGATCCCGCCGGATAAAGAGCGCCAGGAAAATATTCCCAAGCGCAACATCATCGAGGTATACAACGGCAAGCAGGGCTGGGTACTGGATCGCGGAGGCGTGTCCGTTGCGCCGCCGAGCGATCTGGCTCGCTTCCAGCAGGACACGCTTCGGGACATCGACAACATTCTCCGCCATCGCATTCACGAACCGGGAATAGTGCTACGTTACGCGGGCCCGGACATCGTCGAGTTGAAACAAGCCGACTGGGTGGAACTGCTGGATACCGACAACCGCACCATTCGCATCGCGTTCGATCGCGCCACGCATTTGCCTCTGGAGGAAACTTCCGAATCGCGCGATCCGCAAACGCAATTGGCCAGCAATGAGATCGACCTCTTCTCGGATTATCACCCCGTGGACGGGATCCAGACGGCGTTTCAACTGGAGCGCGATCGAAACGGAATCAAAGTGTTTCAGGCGTTTTTCGCGAAGTGCGAGTACAACACCGGCCTTCAGGATTCGTTTTTCACCAGGGAATCGCTGGAAGATCGCTGGGCGAAAGTCGGAAAGAAGCAACGGAAGAAAGAAGCGAAGGAAAACCAGAAGGACAAAGATAAAAATAAGAACGCCAATTCAAACAGCAATTCGTCCTCGAACAATTCAGACTGGTAGCATGATTCCCCACCGCTCTTTCCTACCGGTAGTCGCTCATCGGCTGGCGTGTTGCACTGCGTTGGCAACTCTCGCTAATCTGTGGTTACATTCATTTCCGCGCCGCGGAGTATAATCATTCGATGCGAACTTCGACCCAAGCTCAACAGATGCATGGCACCACTGTTCTTTGCGTGCGCAAAGACAACAAAGTGGTGTTGGCCGCGGACGGCCAGGTCACCATGGGCGACGCGGTGATCAAGCACAGCGCGAAAAAAATCCGCCGCCTGTATAACGACAAAATCGTGGCCGGTTTCGCGGGCAGCACCGCGGACGCGCTTTCCCTGTTTGCGCGCTTCGAAAACAAGCTTCAAGAATTTCACGGTAATCTGCCGCGAGCCGCCGTCGAGCTCGCGAAGGATTGGCGCACCGACCGCTCCCTGCGCCACCTGGACGCATTGCTGCTGGTTGCCGATCCCAAGAACACCTTTCTTCTGTCGGGAAATGGAGATGTGATCGAGCCGGACGACGGCGTCTGCGCCATCGGCTCGGGCGGAAATTACGCGGTAGCCGCAGCCCGCGCGTTGGTGAAAAATTCCCGGTTGAGCGCAAAAGACGTCGCACAAGAAGCGATGCGCATCGCCAGCGAGATCTGCATCTACACCAACGCGAATTTCAGCATCGAAGAAGTGTGAGCGGCGAGCCGGAGAAAGACATGGTGATCTACTTGTCTGGAGAACAGCAAACAGCCGAGGCCGAAGCCCTGCCATCGTTCGACGAGCTTACCCCTCGCGAAATCGTGGCCGAACTTGATAAATATATTGTCGGACAGAATCCCGCGAAGAAGGCCGTCGCCATCGCGCTGCGCAATCGTGTGCGCAGGCAAAAGCTTCCAGCGGAGATGGCGGAGGACGTGTTGCCGAAAAACATCTTGATGATCGGCCCTACCGGCGTGGGCAAAACCGAAATTGCACGGCGCCTCGCTCGCCTGGCTGGCTGTCCGTTCGTAAAAGTGGAAGCTTCGAAATACACGGAAGTGGGGTACGTGGGTCGCGACGTGGAATCGATGGTTCGCGACCTGGTGGAAACGTCGATCGATATGGTCCGCGAGGAAAAGCTTGACGAGGTGGCCGAACGCGCCGAGCAAGCCGCTGAAGAGCGCCTTCTCGAATTGCTCCTGCCCGCCTCGCCGGTGCCGGCGGAACCCGGCGGCCCAACCGAAGCACAGCGCCGCGAACAGACGCAGCGCACCCGCGAAAAGCTCCGCGCCCAGCTCCGCGAAGGCAAACTCGACCAGCGCCTAGTCGAAGTGGAAGTCCGCGAGCGCTCCATGCCCGCGTTCGAAATCATCTCCAATCAGGGCGTCGAGGAGATGGACATCAACGTGAAAGACATGCTCTCCGGCATGTTCGGCCAGCAAAAGAAGAAACGAAAGATGACCGTCTCCGAAGCCTTCGATTATCTGATTCAGGAAGAGGAGAGCCGCCTGATCGATATGGACCAAGTTACCCGTCTGGCCGTCGATCGCGTGGAGCAGATGGGCATTTTATTCATCGACGAAATCGACAAGATCGCCGGCCGCGAATCGGGCCACGGCCCGGACGTTTCTCGCGAAGGCGTTCAGCGCGACATCCTGCCGATCGTCGAAGGCACCACCGTAAATACGCGCTACGGCATGGTCCGCACCGACCATATCCTGTTTATCGCTGCCGGAGCTTTCCACACTTCAAAACCATCGGAACTGATTCCTGAATTGCAGGGCCGCTTCCCCATTCGCGTGGAGCTGAGCTCGCTCACCGAAGGCGACTTCATCCGGATTCTCACCGAGCCGAAGAACGCGCTGATCAAGCAATACACCGCGCTGCTCGATACGGAAGGGCTGAAACTCACGTTCACGGAAGATTCCATCGCCACCATAGCGCGTTTCGCTGCTACCGTGAACGAGCAGACCGAAAACATCGGGGCGCGCCGCCTCCACACCATTCTGGAACGGGTGCTCGAGGAAATTTCCTTCGAGGCGCCGGAACTGAAGAAGAAAAACGTGAAAGTGGATGCCGCTTACGTCCAGAAGCAACTCGCCAATATCGTCAAGGACCAGGACCTGAGCCGCTACATTCTTTAAGGCGCCGAACGCGACGATGGCAACTCGACACTCGGGCGAAACCCGCCGCTCGTCGCGCAACTTTTTTAACGGCGCCTATTGCACCGTTTCAATCGCCTCAATCGTTTTTCTTGCAACCGCTATTTTGGTTGCCGGATGCGCGTCGCCAGGCGCGCCCACCGCAAGAAAATCGGTCGTCCCGGAAGCCATTTCGAATTTGTCCGCTGCGCAGCAGGGCAATCACGTGCTGCTGACGTTCGCAATGCCGCAATATGCAGCGAGCGGGCGTCAACTCGAACATCCTCCCACTATCGAAATCTACCGCGATTTCGAGCCGGCCCAATCGGGCGAGTTGCGGCCGGCCAGCCCGAAGCACCCCACGTTGCTGGTTACCATTCCTTCAGAACTGGCCCCTCGCTATGTAGTGAACGGGCAGTTTCGCTATTCCGAAGCTCTTCAGGCGTCGGATTTCACCGGACATCCGAATAGCCTCCTCGTCTACTTGGTGCGCACACACGTTCCGGACAAAAAACTCTCGGCGGTTTCCAACCTCGCCGCGCTACGTGTTTATCCCGCCCCCGAGGCGATTCACGACCTCACAGGTAGGGTGACTCCGACCGCCGTGGTGCTCAGCTGGACTCCGCCGCAAAATACCCCGGTGGGTCCAATTCCTTCCATCGTTGTCTATCGGATTTACCGGGGAGAGGCGAAATCGATCCCCGCCGCGAACGCCGGTGCATCGGGAAGTTCGGCCGCCCCGGCATCGAATGCGGCCGAGCCTGCCACCGCTCCGCTGCCTGGACTTGTCGCTTCACCTCCGGAGCTGCAAAGTCCGCTCGTAAAAATCGGTGAATCCACTTCTCCAACCTATAGCGACGCTCAATCTGAATTTGGCGAGACCTACGTCTACTCCGTGCGCAGCGTGTTAAACAATTCGGGCGCGAACGTCGAATCCGCCGACTCGAATTTTCTCACGATCACTCCCCGCGACACGTTTCCTCCCGCTGCTCCCGCGGGATTGGTCGCCGTTTACGTACCTGCGGCCGGCGCTGCTCCGGAGCATGTGGATTTATCGTGGTCGATAAGCCCGGAGCCTGATCTCGCCGGATATCAGGTCTACCGCAGCGAAGAGTCCGGTACTCAAGGGACACGCGTGAGTAAGCAATTGTTGCTAACTCCCGCGTTTCGGGATATGAATGTCGTTCCCGGTCGTAGGTACTTCTACACCGTGACCGCGGTCGACCGCTTCGGCAATGAAAGCGCGCCGAGCGCAACGGCTTCGGTTACAGTTCCCGGCCGCGAACCAGCCCAGCCATGATCGAAGACGCGCGACAAGCATTTGCGGATCGTTTGCCGGATCATCATCGATCCAGCCCGGTCCTAAAATTTGGACTCTACATCGGTTTTGCGATGATCGCCGAAATGGCTGTCGCGCTGGTCGTGATCAATCGCGTACCCGCCCTCGAACGATTTGCGCTTGCGCGAAATGCCTTTTTCATCTCCTGTTTCTTCGTCCTGGCGCTGACCCCCATTTGCCGTTTCCTCAGAAGTCCGGTGCGCATGTTTGCTTCGGCCATCATCGCGTGGTCTATATTCGTGTTGGGTTACGATCTGGCAGGGTTGTACTTCGACAGACTGTTCGACGCTCTGCACCATGGGCCTTTCCTCACTCTGATCGAGGGCGGTGTTCTTTATGGGGTTTGCGCCGTGGGCACGTGGGTCGTGGAGATGATCGTTCACGCCTGCCGTTACTCGATCACGCCGGGTCGCCGCGCTGCGCGCGCAGCCGTCCGGAACCTTCGGTGACCCGATGAAACTTTGCCGTTTTCAGCTCAAGGAATACGCCGCGCAGCATCCCCATTCGACACCACACGAGGCATTCGACGCTTCTCACGCAGGAATCCTCGAAGGCGGCACGATTCATGAAATCTCCGGAGATCTATGGGGAGCGCGCGAGCGCACCGGACGCCAATTCCCCGTGGACGGTGTGCGGTTCGTTACGCCTTCCTGGCCATCGAAGATCATCTGCATGGCGCGCAACTACCTGGACCATGCCAACGAAATGGGTTCCGATCCGCCGAAGCAGCCAGTTATCTTTTCAAAGCCGCCATCTTCGATCATCGCCCCGGGAGATCCCATCGTTCTGGCCCGCATTTCCAAGCGCGTCGACTTCGAAGGCGAACTCGCTTTTCTAATCGGTCGCCGCTGCTATCATCCGCGCCCATCGGACGACATTCGCCAGTTCATCGCCGGCTATACTTGTCTTAACGACGTGACCGCACGCGATTTGCAGCGGCTGGACGGCCAGTACACTCGCGGCAAAGGCTTTGACACCTTCTGTCCCTTCGGGCCGGTGCTCGAAACCGAGTCGCCCAAGCCGGATGCCTCCATTGAAACCTACGTTAATGGGGTCAGAAAGCAGTCGGCCCAGGTTTCCGATTTAGTTTTTTCGATCGACGTGATTTTCCGCTGGATCGCCGAAGCCATGACGCTGGAACCGGGCGACGTCGTCGCCACCGGCACACCGGCGGGCGTGGGTCCGCTTGCCGCCGGGGATACCGTGGAAGTCCGCATCGGCGACATTGGCTCGCTCAGCAATCCGGTCGTCGCTCCGCGCGATTAATCGCGTCGGGCAGGGACTATTTCGGGCCGCTGCGGGCATCCCTCCTACGTTCGGTCGCCGGCCATTGCTTTTTTGAGCGCGTAGCGCGCGAGGCCTCTCGTTTTTCTGCTCCGCACGATTTAATATGGCCTCCAGAGAAGATCACCCGTGAACGAGTTTCTGAAGGATTGGCGTAATCTGGTTCCTCTCGCTGGACTGGCCGCGATGGCCGGTGCCGGCGTATTCTTTGCGTTCCGCCGCAAGCCCGAGGATTTCGACTCCGTGGAACGCCGGCGGCGCGCGTATTTGAATCGCGTTGGTCGGATCGTGGAAGGCCACATTCTCGAAATCGCCGAACACGATCCAGCCGCTTTCAACGGCGCCAAATCGAAATCGTCGTCCGGGAAATCGCCGCTTTCGCCGGAGCTGCCTGCCAACGGAGCAGCCGGTTCCATGTTCTTGCGCACACGCCACGACGAGATCCCAAATTCCACGCGTATGTTGCTTCACTACACCTACGCCATCTCCGGCGTGTCATATGAAACCGCGCAGGATGTCACTGGGCTGGAAGAGCGCTTGCACATCGCCCGCGTGGCTGCGGGTCAAATCGCCAGCGTGAAATACGACCCGTCCAATCCAAGCAATTCCATCCTCTTGGCCGACGATTGGTCCGGCTTGCAGTAATCTCGCACTGTCGTTTTCAGCGCTGAAGCGCCCACGGTCGCCCGCGTTTCAGTCCTCACGCGGCGTCCGGCGCTCCGCAGACCAGAGTGCGCCGCATCCCTTTCATCTGCTGCTCGTAAACTCAGGCTGGATTTCGCCCGTTAATTCGAGTAATATCGCGCGGATTTGTTACCCGCCACACCGAAGCGAACCACTGACGCGGCGGCAACCGTCCGGGGCCCGGGGATTCTTGGGAGGTCAGAGTAAGCTATGTACAAGATCCGGAGAGAAGTGCGTCCGAGAACGTGTTTGGAATCGCTGGATGCGCTCATCGAACAACATCACCTGCTGAAACATCCGTTCTATCAGGCGTGGATCGAAGGAACCCTTTCAAGAGAATCCCTTCAGCTGTACGCCGAGCAGTATTACCAGATCGTCCGCTCGTTCCCTGAAAATTTGAATCGTCTGGCCCTTCGCGCCAGCATGCCGCTCGCAGCCATGGTTCGGGAAAATTTGGCCGAAGAAACGAATCCTTTGGCTCCGCACCCGATGCTCTGGCGGCAGTTCGCGCAGTCGCTGGGAGTGAGTGAGAACGCCATGGAAGCCGCTCGCCCTCTGCCCGGCATGGCCGCCATGCTGGATAGTTTCGACGAGATTTCAACCCAGGGCTCGATGTGCGAGGCAGTCGCCGCGTTCTACGCGTATGAGGCTCAGGTTCCAGAAATCGCGGAGCGGAAAATCGCAAGCCTGCGACGCTTTTACGACGTCTGTGAATCGCGCGCTCTCGCTTACTTTACCGCCCAACGGGAAGCCGACTCGCGCCGCCGCTCGGTGTGGCGCTCGTGGCTCGTCACTCAGCCTCAAATCGACGAATTTGGGGCCATCTGTTCCGCGGAGCGCACGCTGAAGGCGATCTGGGGCGCTCTGGATGCGGTGTATCCGCAAGCCTGCGCTGCTGCCGCCAGTTGACTAGGGAATCACAAGTTGCTGCACCACGAAGTACCCCAGGGGTGGGGGCCGGGGAATGATTCGGGCTGCTAGCGGGGCACCGCTGGCAGCCTTCCCCGATACGGTGCGTCGATCCGAAATTCAACCGCCGGTTTTTCGATACGACTTCACGCCGTCCTGACAGCCAACCATAGCCTCGCTCGCATATTTCAGAAATAATCCGTGCTCCACGACGCCGACGACATGGTCGAGTTGGTGGGCGATCTCCTTCGGGTCGGTCATCGGGCCGAACGCGCAGTCCATGATGAAATTCCCGCCGTCCGTGATGTACGGCGTATTTTCTTTTCCCATCCGCAGCGAAGGAGTGCCGCCGATCGTTGCGAGCTTCTTCGCCGTCGCCTGCCAACCGAAACGGACGATTTCCACCGGCACGGAGACGAGAGACCCAAGCCGATCGACCAGCTTTGTCTCGTCAGCGATTACCACCATCTTGCGGCTAACTGCGGCCACGATCTTTTCATGCAGCAACGCGCCGCCGTGGCCCTTGATCAGGAATAGCGTGCCAACTTCGATTTCGTCCGCGCCGTCAACGGTCAGATCGATTTCCGTATGCTCGGCGAAGCTACTGAGCGGAATTTTCGCTTCACGGGCCAATTGTTCCGTACGATCTGAACTAGGAATGCCGGTGATGCGCACACCCTCTTTGGCCAGCCGGCGCCCTAGCGCAGCGATGAAAAAAGCCGCTGTGGATCCGGTGCCGAGTCCCACCACCATGCCGGATTCCACGAGAGCCGCGGCGGCCTCCGCGGCTGCTTTCTTGTAGGCGTCTTGTTGAGCGGGATTCATGCAGCTCGCGCGTTTGTCAATCATCCAGGCAGCCGGACGCTCTCGCGGCGTTAGTAAGCGCTTCCGCCTGCCAGCCACGTCTTGCCGCGCTCGTAAAGTTTTTGCGTGTCCGCGCCCTTCAGGCCCGGCATGTCTGTTTTTACTTTGTAGCCGATCAGCGATTGCAGGTACGCAAGGTGACGGTAGCCCTCGGGAAATTTATTCAGCAACTCGCTGTCGAGCGTGAGTTTCGCGGCAGGATCGACGGGATCCATGCGATCCTTTTCATAGATGGGCTGGCGCAGAACCAGCAGCCATCGCCCGTCGCGCTTTTCGAAGAAGTCGAAAAAACGCCCAATGCAAGTTACGTCCACCAGCACGTCGTGCACTTTGGCGCGCTGCATGATCGACATTTTCGTCTGCGAAATGGCCCGATTTTTCGCCACTTCCACGGTGCACGCGCCCAGGGTATGTAGAATGTTGACGCCCTTGTCCCATCCTTCTTTGCTCACGCGAATAAACTCGTCGCCCGTGCCTTGAAACCACGTTGCCATCATTCGGCCATCGTCCGCCCACACGGTTCGAAACCGCTCCCAATCCGCGGCGTCGCGCCACACCACCCAATTTTGCAGCGTCTCTCGAATGGCGAGCTGATCTAAAAGTTCCTCGTTCATGAATTGCCTCCGGTGTGCGCCGCATCGCCGAACGCGGCGCAAGGATTTTCGCGGGGCGGCGCCTAAATTGCAAATCTAATTTGAATCGGGAAGCTTGCCCGCGGACTCGAGAATTTCGCGCGCCAGGTAATTGGTGACGTGCGCCTCATCGCGTGCCTCGATCAGATACGCGGAGCGCAAAAGTTGCTCTTTACGCGTACGAAGCGCGTTGCGGATCGCCTGCTGCACCTGCGGATCGGATAACTTGCGGTCTCCGGCGGGCTCAACCGCGATGACTTTCAGAATCGTGTATCCGCCATCCTTGGTGTGGATCGGTTGGCTGAACTGGCCAGCCTTCAGCGACAGCACCGCTTGTTTCAAGGCCGGATCGGAGCGGTTCAGCGACGACTCGGGAATGAAACCGATATCTCCCCCCGTGGATGCGCTGGGATCTTCGGAGTAATCCATGGCCAGCTCGGAAAAATCCGCGCCGCCGTCGAGTTTCTGAATGAGCATCGCCGCTTTGCGTCCGGCATCGGCTTCGTTCATCGCCTTGCTATTTTTGCGATTGTGAATCGTGGGATCCGGATGTGGCGTGATGACGATTTCCGCGATGTGATACTGCGGCTCGGCAATGTCGAACTCCGAGCGGTTCTTGTTATAGAAGTCGGTGATGTCTTGATTTGTGATGGAAATTTTCGCCGCCACTTCCCGGTTCAGCAGCTTGTCGATGGAAAGCTGCCGGCGAATGTCACTTTTCAGATCGTCAATCGTCAGGCCGGAGGCTTGCAGCTTCTGCTGAAATTCCTCTTCCGTGTAGGGCGCTTTGGACTCCGTGAACTTGTCCTCGACTTCTTCGTCGCTGGCGATCAAGTTCATCTTCTGCGCGCGATCGAGCAGGATTTGGCTGTTGATCAGCTCATCGAGGATATTGAGCTTCAGCGAGAGCGCCTCTTCATGCGAAGGCGCAGGGGCTTCGGAATTGACCCGTGAACGGTAAACCCGCTCGACATCCTGCCGGAGAATCTGCTTGCCATCCACCACGGCCCAGACATCCGGACCAGGCGCTATGTTCTTCCGGCATCCCGCGGCAAGCACGCACATGACCAGCGCCGCGATCACCAGAATTCTCCGCGTCAATCAAAGCTCCTTTGGGGGCGGCGGGGGTTTAGGCGGCTTTCTTCACGCGGCCGGAGCGAATGCACGAGGTGCAGACGCGCACCTGCTTGCGCGCTCCGTTGATGACGGCGCGCACGCGGCGGAGATTGGGATTCCAGCGGCGGCGCGTGACGTTGTGCGCGTGGCTGATGGAGTTGCCGTAATGCGGCTTCTTGCCGCAGATTTCACATGCCATTGCCATGATTCGAATGCTCCACGATGGAAAATTAGCTAGTTAGCGACAGTTCATGGTATCAGACTTCGCGGCCCGCGGAAAGCGCTTTAGCCTCTGGCGAATCGATGTGTGCCGTGCCGCGAAAGCCGCAGCCATTACCGCCCGCTTCCACCTGTGGGGAAACGCAAAAGAAAAGGCCCCATCCTCGCTGCGAAGATGGGGCCCTTTCACCGCGCGTTTATTTAGAAGTAGTACTTCAAAGCGAACTGCATAATCCGGGGCGGCACCGAGCTGTTTTGAATTTGTCCGAAGGTGCTGTCCGAAAAGCTGTTAACCGGTGGATTGAATTGGGGATGGTTCCAAATGTTGTAGAATTCCGCACGGAACTCCAGGTTCGTCCCTTCGGTGATTTTTGTATTTTTGATCAGCGTGAGGTCCCAGTTGAATTGCCCCGGTCCCATGATTGCCCCAACGCCTGAGTCTCCATAGCCCGTTCCCGCACCTTCAAACGTATAGCCAGGATCACCAGGGAACAAACCGTTTGGAAACTCGCCGCAGGGATCGGTTGCCACACCGGTCGGGTTCGGTACGCCGCCGATGCACGGCGTCGAAGTGTAAGCCGTTTTGTTGATCCATCCGTTGCCGCCAGTCAGCCCGCTGATCACACGCGACGTCGTGCTTCCCGAAGTGGCAACGCCGATTGACTGGCACACGCCATACGAATTGCATTTCCCTGTATTGGCTGCGCTCAGTTGGGCCCGTATCGTCCCACCGCCGTAAATTGTGCCGCCGTTCCCATCAATCACGGTAAAGGGTTCACCATCCTGAACGGTCGTAATTCCTGAAACCGTCCAGCCACCGAGGATATGGCCGGCAAAGCCTTGCGTGCGCTTGTAAGGCAGATCGTAGCTATACGCCACAATCAGGCGTTGCGGGCGATTGAAGGCAGCCAAGCCGTACTGCTGAGCGAAGTCCAGCGGGTTGTTCATGGTGGCGCCGCCGGACAAAACGTTGCCGGGCGCCGCGATGCCTCCGCCTGCTTCGGACGAGTTAATATTCGTGATCAGCTTGCTCCACGTGTATGAAGCTTGCAGCAGGAAACCGTTGGCGAACTGATGCCGTAAGCTGGCCTGCAAGCTATCGTAGAGCGAGTCGCCCTGCGTCGTCGTGCTGGACATTCCGGCGGTAGAGAAGCCCAGATACCGGACGCGCCCGAGCTGATTGCCCTCCCCTGGGAATGCAAGACTGGTCGCCAAATTCGAAAGTACCTGGGTCGAAGGATTTGTGTTATTGGGGTCGTTAAACACCAGAGAATTGGGCACGCCCGGACCGCCAGAACCCACAATCATCCTGGAGTCTTGCAGGTCGGTCGCCGCCGGCCCGTTCGGGGCGTTCGGTACCAAGACAGCGTCGTTGATCTGGTGCGCCCAATCGTAGAGGTGCGTCCCATGCGACCCCACGTAGCCCACGTCAACGATCCAATTGTTCGCGACGGCATATTGCAAGTCGAGGTTGTACTGCTGAATGAGCGGAACTCCAATTCCCTCGTTAATCGACGTTGGCCCGATACCGGAGCCGTCGTTGTTGCCCAGGATCAACGTCGCTCCGTCGGTAGTGTCACCGGTGAGCACTTGCAGAGTCCGTGGAGTCCAGCCGAGAATTCCTCCGGTCGCGGCTTGTGCGATTGGCATATCCAGGGAGTTGCCTGGATAAGTGCCATTCACGTAACCGTTGTACGGAGGATTCCCCGCATTGTTGTTCGCCAGCAGGTTGGCATAAACCGCGTCATAGTAAATCCCATAGCCGGCCCGCACCACGAACTTATCGTTCCACGGCTGCCAAGCGACGCCTATCCTTGGTGCAAAATCGTTGTCCGGCGAACCGTGGACGAGAGTCTTATTGGTATTGACGTAGACGCCGGTTGCTCCGCCTGGGTAACCGGGGAATATTCCCGCGGGAGCCGTGAACCCGCACGCGGTGGGAGCTAAAGGCGCGCCGCAGGCCGCGATGTTGGGGTTGTAGTTCGACTGCACGACGAAACCTGCCAGAGTGCCGATCTGGTTGCTAGGTGTGCCCGGTCCGTTCGCGACTTCGTTCCCCAAGAAGAAAGATCCCGTGTTCACCAACGCAGCTTGAGTGGGCCACGTGTTGGTGAATAGCCCAGTCACGTCGGATGGATAGCCATCGTATTCCCAACGGACGCCTAGGTTCAGGGTCAGCTTGCTAGTCGCCTTAATATCGTCTTCAAAATAAGCGGAAAACTGATTGGCTCGTTGGTCATGAATGTTTCCGTTGACCTGTCCGAGGCCGTAGAAGTTGACAAAGATGCCATTGGGGACACCGCTGGATGGCGTACATGCCGGAGAACCAGCTCCATATCCGCAGTTAGATCCGGGCAGGCCACTGGCGCTCGTGAGAAAATCTGAGACGGTTGGGAAGAACACTCCTCCCCTGCCTGGCAGCGTCCAGTTGTACTGAATACGATCGACCTCCGCGCCGGCACGAAGCGTATGAATCCCGTGGTTCCACGAGACGTTGTCCTTCATTTCAAAGGTGTTGAAATAATTGGTTGCCGACGAGAAAAAGTTGCCGCCAGTGTTCAGAGCGCCCGTGCCGTAACCAACCGGCGCATTCATCGGCAGACCAGAAATCGTGATGGTGGGCACCTGTAAAACGATCGGATTGATGTTGTTGGAGCTGGGAATGTTGGAGCAACTGCCGTTGGCAAGCGGCGGCGTGATTCCCACCGAGCAAGCGCTGATGTAGTTGCCCGGCACCGCTACAGTTGTTGTTCGAATGAAGGAAAAAAGCGCTTCATTGACCAGATTGCTCGTCGCTACGGTTGTCAGTTTGAGCGTCTCATTCAATGACGTGTAGTTGACGTCTTCAGGGGCACCCGGCGCGCAACTGTTTACCAGGTTTCCGATCCCATTGAGACAAACGAACGACTGATCTTGGGGGTCCTTGGAATAGAAGAACTTCTGGAAGAATGTGTTTTTGGAATTGACCACGTATTCGATGTTGCCCAGGTACTGATCTTCATTCGCACGCGTTGGCACAGCGGCAACGGCGCTAGATGTGGCGATCGGAATTCCGCTGCTGCTGAATGGCGCGCCGGGGAAATAATAGCCGTTGCTCAACCCGCCCTTCGGCCCAGCCAACTGCAGGGCGTTTATGGCCACCTGATTGATATTGGAACCGTCCGTTGCAACCGGAACATGCGTGCCAAGCGTGGAAAATATTGGAGAGATCGCAGTTCCCCCAAAGGCACAGCCCAGGTATTGCCGATAGGTCGTGTAGCTACAGGCGGCATTTCCCGGCTCGTAATCCAAGGGAATTGTGCCGCTCACCGCATTTCCGCGACCGCCGTTTGGACCCGGTGCCGTGAACGGGTACAGCGTGATTCCCGTGCTCAGGCCGGTGGCGAAGCCGTTCGTTCCGACGGCGTTAAGTTGACGAAAGCCCTGATACGATCCAAAGAAAAACAGCTTATCTTTCTTGATCGGCCCGCCAAACGTTCCGCCAAACATATTTTCGTTCAGCGTCTCAGGTTTGTTCGCCTGATCGAGGACGTTCAGTTCGCTATATTTGTTGAAGAAATCGTTCGCGTCCAATGCGCTATTGCGGAAGAATTCCCACACGTCGCCATGAAACTTGTTGGTCCCGTCTTTGGTGGTGACGTTGACGCTAGCGCCAGGATTGCGGCCGTATTCCGCGTCGTACTGTGCCGTTTGAATCTTGAATTCTTGAATGGAATCCGGGTTGGGAATCGCGATACCCGGAAAGTTTCCTGACTGCGCTCCGCCGCCGCTACCGTAGTTGGTAATCGTCGCGCCATCCATCATGTAGTTGTTCTGGTCGGAGCCGTTCCCGTTCACATTGATATCTTGCGTGCCGTTCCCGACTGCGGCAGCGCTTGCAACGTTGGCCACAACCCCAGGGGAAAGGTCGATGACGCTCGTATAGTTACGGGAGCTTAGAGGCAAGGTCGTAACCGTCCTCGACCCGACGAGTGTGCCGACCGTGGCGTTGGTGGTCTGGATGGCCTGCGTGGTCGATTCCACGGTCACCTGTTGGGTTTGCGCGCCGACTTCAAGCTTGCGATTGACGACCTCCGTTTCCGTGATGCTGATGGTAACCGAGGGCACTTCAAGGCTCTTGAAGCCCGGAGCCGAGAACGTCACCGAATAGTTACCCGGCTGCAACTGGTTGAACTTGTACGAGCCATTTGCATCCGTCGTTGCTGTTCGTACCTGCCCCGTGCCGAGGTTCGTGACCGTCACCGTGGCGCCGGAAATCACCGCTCCGGAAGGATCGGTGACCGTTCCAGTCAGGCCCCCCGTGGTGGACGATTGCGCCATCAAGGCCGAAGCACTGAAAGCAAAGAGCACGGCGGCAACTGCCAGCAGCAAAATCGTACGAAACGATTTCATGGGCTCTCCCAAAATTGAGGCGCGACACACCAGAATCAGCGCCAAACACTATCGTCCGGGATCAAACGCGGCTTGAACGAGGGAACAGAAGGGGCAACCCAAGCGAAACCTCGGAAGAGATTTCCCCCCTAAGCATCCACCCTTCGATACGGCCACCCGGCCTCGTTGCAAGCCATTCCGGATCGATGGACGACACTAAACCGAAATTCGATAGAGATGTCCATTACTTAAATCGACTATAACTGTTACCTTTCTTGACTTACTGAAATCTCAACATTTTTGCCAAGGTGCGTCGCGTCGTAACAGGGGAATGCAGGAATTGCTGGAATTACGCGAGTTGCTGGCATTCGCCGGGATTGCTTACCCCGGTTTTCGAGAGAGCCCCAAGATGTCCGTTGCTTGTTTTGACGTTCTGTGTTACTGATCGCGACAATTGGGGGTGAGCCATGGAGTTGCGCCAACTGCGCTACTTTATTGCTGTGGCCGAGTGCCTAAGTTTTTCGAAGGCCGCTGAGGAATTGCACATCACCGTGCCGCCTCTCAGCCGGCAGATCCGTCAGCTTGAGGAAGAATTCGACGTGCAACTGTTCGTCCGCAACCGCCGGCGCGTGCTCTTGAGCGACGCAGGCCGAATGTTCCTTCGCGAGGCGAAAACGTTGGCGGACCAGATGACCCGCTTCACCCGCAGCGTTCGCCAGGCCGCGCACGGCGACGCGGGAACGGTGCGCATCGGCATCGGCTTGCATTTAGGTGAGCGGCTCAGCCGCGCGGTCATCGACCACTCGAAGCAATACCCGCTGGTCGAAATTCACACCACCGGCATCTTCCCCGCTTCGCAGAACGCCGCGCTCCTGGAGGGAAAAATCGATGTTGGCTTTTTACGGCCGCCCATCGATCAACTTCACTTGAACTCGGAAGTCTTGTTCGAGGAGCACTTGGCCGCGCTGGTGAACCGTTCGAACCCTCTCGCCAAGCGAAAATCGGTTCGGGCAAGAGATTTGGCTGCGCAAACCATCTTGCTGCAGGATCGCCGCTTTTCTCCCGGCTTGCACGACAAAATTCTGGAGGTCTTTGCGCGCTCCGGGGTGTCTCCTCACATTGTCGAGCTGCCTGCGGACCCTCTGCCGAATGATGACGTGCAGAAGGTGCTGCTCGCGGCCAACCGCGGGATTTACATCGTCGCCGATGAAGCTCCGGCGCGCATGGCGCTTGGCTGCGCGGCAGTCTCGGTGCCGATCGAAGAGCCGAACGCTCGCGTGGAAGTGCACATGGTTTGGCGAAGGGACGAGTCGTCCCCAAGCATACTGGCCTTCCTGACTTCATTGCGGAGGGTGTTCGGCGCGCCCCAGCCAGTGCGCTCCACACCATTTATGGTCACGAACTCGGGGGGATCGCGCTAGGAATTCTTCAACAGCACCGAGGCGTCCCGAGGGGCGCGCGCGAGCTATCGCTTGTGGCTGACCAGGCCCGCGACGGTGTCCATCAGATCGAATTTGGTCACAATTTCCAGCTTTCCGTCCTCCATCTCGACGAAAATCGCGGGGCTTTCGTGACTGAGCAGGTGCGTCAGACGCTCGACCGGCGCGTTCTCCGGCACCCGCGGAATCGACTTTGCCATCACTTCACGGACGATCAGCTTGCGTAGATCCTTCCCCTGCAGGGCGAGATTCAAAATTTGATCTTCGAAGATCGCACCCACGGATTGGCCGTCTTCAAAGACCGGCAACTGCGAGATGTCCTGCTGCTGCATGGTCTGAAGCGCCTGATAAACGGTCCGATTGGGGCCGACGAAAATGGGTTCGCGCGTTTTGCCGTTCTGGCGCTTCACGCGAATCACGTCAGCGGCGGTGAGGGTCACTTCCGCTTCGGCATAGCCGTGCTCGCGCATCCAGCTGTCGTTATAAATTTTGCTCAGGTACCGGGTGCCCGAATCCCCCAGAAACGCCACGAGCAAATCGCCCTTGCGGCAATCGCGGGCCAATCGCAATGCGGCGGAGACGCATCCTCCGCCGGCCCCGCCGGTAAAAATCCCTTCGCGCTTGGCCAGGCGCCGCGCCCACAGAAAACATTCTTCGTCGTTGACCTGCATCACGTCGTCGAGCACCGAGAAGTCGATGGTCGAGGGCAAAATATCTTCGCCGATTCCCTCCACCACGTAGGTGCGCGCCTTGCCGACGTTTCCGGTTTTCGCGTATTCGTAAAAGAGGGATCCAACAGGATCGACGCCGATGATCTTTATCTCGGGATTTTTTTCCTTGAGGAAGCGGCCTACTCCAGTAGCGGTGCCGCCGGTGCCCAAGCCGCAAACGAAATGAGTGATTTTACCGCCGGTGTCGTCCCAAATTTCGGGGCCGGTAAAGCGGTAGTGCGCTTCGGGATTCGCCGGATTGTCATATTGATTGGCGTAAAACGAATTGGGAATTTCGCGCGCCAGTTTCTTGGCCACGGAGTAATAGCTGCGAGAATCTTCGGGCTCAACCGCCGTGGGGCAGACGATCACTTCCGAGCCAAAGGCTTTGAGCAGATCGATTTTTTCCCGCGACTGCTTGTCGGTGACGGTGAAAACCGTCTTATACCCGCGCACGGCGGCCACCAGCGCGAGCCCCATACCGGTGTTGCCGGAAGTCGCCTCGATGATCGTGCCGCCCGGGCGCAGCTGGCCTTTGCGCTCGGCTTCGTCAATCATCCACACGGCGATACGGTCTTTCATCGAACCGCCCGGATTTAAATAGTCGGCTTTGACGTACACCTCGGCCGGAATATCCTTCGCGATTCGGTTCAAGCGAACCAGCGGCGTACGGCCAATGGCATCGAGAATGTTGGTGCACTTCATCGACAGAAACTCTCCTAAGAAATCCGGAACGCAGTAGCTTAGAGATTTCGCCAGAGAGTGTCCAGCAGCACTTTCCGAGCGAGGATTGAGGCGGCGCCCTTTGGGACAACCACTTTATTCTCTGGGAGTACTCCCATCCGCCCGGGCGACCGAGCTGACGCCGATTATCATTGCGCGGGCGCGGCGGTATACTCTTGTCGGTTATTCTAGTCAGTGAGATGGTCGGCCTCGCCCAATCCGTATTTTTGGCCAAAAGCCTCGTGGTGTGCTTTGCCCTATCGCCGGCTGCATCGTCCGGCATGGGCGCTTTGTTGATGCTCCTGGCTCTTTTCATTGTCTTCCTGGTGCCGTTTGACCGCCGGCTCTTAGATTGGTACGCGAAGCGAGTGGGCGCGCAGGCTCTGCGGCCGCCGCCATTGAAGCGCGGCAGCCGCCGCGGGAAACTGCTGATCGATACTGGATTCGGCGAGGCGAGCATGCGTGGAGGCCCGTACACTCGCCAACTGTGCAAAATGCTCGATCTGGAAATCGTAGGTTTGGCGCGACGCAGGTTCTTGCTGGGCGCCTACCTTGTGGAGCTGGCGATCGGGCGGTGGAACGAAGAGGCTCAGGAATTCGAGGTCGTTACCGAATGGTGCGAGACGTGGGAAGATTTGGAGAAAGAGGCTCGTCGCGCCATGAAATCATTCCGGGGAATCGCGAACCCGAGGTACCGCGGAGCATCGAACGTCTGAGCCGCCGGCGCGAACACTTCCCAGGTTGCCCAGACACTCTCGACTGGTAGGTGGCGGAATCTTCGGCCTGTAGAGCCGCTGCCGGTTCGGCACAAGACCGCTATTTGCTCGGCGCTAGCGCTGAAAGCAGTCCCATCAGGTTGAACTCGTGGCTGCCCGCCGGCGGAGTAAATGCGAACGTGGAATCGGGAATAGCACCGTTCATCGAGATTTTGTCGAATACCAGGGAGTGCTTGTTCTCGTGCGCCACGCCGGCGACTAGAATGTGATCGTCACGATCGTCGCGCAAGACCCAGTCGGACTGACACTGCTTCGGCCCACCGGCGCGAGCTGCCCCTTGCGGGCAGCTTGGGGATCGTCGTTTACGCGAAACCGGGTGAAAGCCGGGTGCGTGCTATTCTGTTGGCAAGCGATGCGCCCTGAGCCGGTTCCGACCGCTGACACCCAAACCGCAATGCTGTTCTATGACGGGCACTGCGCCCTATGCCACGGCGCCGTGAAATTTGTGCTGAAGCACGATCGCACGGGCAACGCCTTTCGGTTTGCTCCTCTGCAGGGTCAGACTTTTCGGGCGCGCGTGCCGGAAAATGTGCGGGCAAGTCTGCCGGACAGCGTGGCGGTGCTCACCGACACTGGCGCGCTGCTTACGCGCTCCGATGCGTTTCTTTACATTTTGGCGCGGCTGGGCGGAGTCTGGAAATTCGCGGGCAACGCGCTGGGGATCGTTCCACGATTCCCGCGCGATTTGGTTTACGATTTCATCGCCCGCATTCGCTACCGGGTGTTCGGGACGCGCAACGATCTGTGTCCGGTGATGCCGCCGCAAATGCGGTCGCGCTTCGATCCGTAGCGCCGGCAAAACTATCGCGAAAGCGCAAGGTTGGCAGGAGGAACTATGGAGCGGCGCAACGTTTCGAGCGGTACGCCTTGGGAACCAGTGGTTGGATATTCGCGCGCGGTGCGGATGGGCTCGCACGTTTTTGTGTCCGGTACCACGGCCACGGATGCGGAGGGGAAAGTGGTGGGCGCGGGCGATCCCTACGCGCAGACGGTACAGACCCTGCGCAACATCCAATCAGCGCTGGAGAAAGCCGGCGCGAGGCTTGAGGATGTGGTGCGCACGCGGATGTACGTGACCCGCATCGCCGACTGGGAAAAGATCGGGCGCGCGCATGGAGAATTCTTCGGCGCGATACGCCCGGCGACGGCCATGGTAGAGGTAAGCCGATTGATCGCGGCGGAGATGCTGGTGGAAATCGAAGCCGACGCGATCATCTCCGAATAAATTCCTGCAAATCGCACCGGGTGTTTTCTTTAGGACGATTTGTCGTACCGGATTGCAAAAATTACTCGCTGCCCCGCCTCGTCCTGAGTCTCGAAATTTCAAATACGGCGGAAAATTCAAAGGCGCGAACCTCACCTCAGTCGCGCGCGATTTGGCTTTCCGATTGCCGTACTCCCACGCATGAGAGCTCGAGCACATTCTCACTGCCATCAAACGCGAGTTCTGACGGCAGTTTCCGAGGGCGGCCGGGCAGGTTAATTCCCCCATTAACGCGCGGGGCTTTCTCCCCTATACCCCAACACGCAAAAGCCCCGCGCGCCCACCTTCCAAAAGTTCTATATCGCGACGAGAGACCACAAGAGGACGTCGATCGGAGTTCAGGAGTAGGCGGCGTCCGATCTCACCTGTTCTTGGACGATGCAGCCATCGAGCAGATGAACGGTGCGGTCGGCGATGCTGGCGTAGCGCGGATCGTGAGTGACCATGCAGATGGTGGCGCCGTCGGCATGCAACTGGCGCAATAGTTCGATCACAGCCTCGCTATTTTTCGAATCGAGATTTCCGGTCGGCTCGTCGGCGAGCAGAATGGCCGGTTGTCCCACCAGCGCCCGCGCCACGGCGACGCGCTGCTGCTGGCCTCCAGAAAGCTGCGAAGGATAATGCTTGGTGCGGTGCGCCATCTGCACGCGATCGAGCACTTCGGTGACGCGCTGCTTGCGCTCCGCCGAACCCATGCTGCGATAGGTGAGCGGCAGTTCCACGTTTTCGTACACGGTGAGATCGCCAATCAGATTGAAGGCCTGGAACACGAAGCCGATCTCGCGATTGCGGATGCGGGTGCGGTCGGAAAGCGAAAGGTTCTCGACTTCGTCGTCGTGAATCCAGTAGGTGCCCTCGTTGGGCGAATCGAGGAGGCCCAGGATGGAAAGCAACGTTGACTTGCCGCAGCCCGATGGGCCGGCAATCGAGACGAACTCGCCGTTTTTGATTTCGAGGTTGACGCTGCTCAGGGCGCGCGTCTCGACCTCGTCGGTGTAAAAGACTTTCGAGATGCTCTGCAATCGGATCAGCGGCTGAGACGTAGCGTTCATGGTGCACCCCTTTTCACGCGTATCGTAATCATGCTCATCAAATGCGATTCCGGGGTCACTTCAAATCCACGCGGTCGTCGTTGTCATAGGCGGACATGTCCGAGAGGATCACCTGATCGCCCACGCGCAGTCCTTTGAGGATTTCAATGGTGTTGACGGAGGCGCGGCCGAGCGCCACCGGCACGCGTACCGCTTCATTGCCGTCGTCGGTGAGCTTAAACAGGCCCACGGTGGTTTCCGGATCGCCATGCACCGGGCGTCCAACGTAGAGGACGTCAGAAAGGCGCTGGAGCAGGATGGTGCCTTCTACGCTCAAATCCGGCACGGCGCCGGGCGGAAGCGGCCCATCGAGCTTTACATCCACCGTGCGCGTGCCGTTCACCACGGCCGGATCGATGCGCATTACGTGGCCGGGAATGATGCCGTTGTGCGTATCGATCGACGCTGTTTGGCCGAGGGCGATGTCTTTCGCTTGCGTTTCGGCAATTTGCAGCGAGGCTTTCAGTTGCGTGGGCTGCGCCACTTTGGCCAGCACCGCGCCTTCGGTGACTTGCTGCCCCACATCAACATCCAGCTCTTGCAGCACGCCATCGATTCCCGCGCGGACCTGCAAGTTATCGAGCTGCGACTTTTTTAGCGCATACATCGCCTGCTTCTGATCGATGGTGGCCTGCGCTACGGCCAGCTGCGCCGGAATGGAATCCTGGAAGGTCTGCACTTCCTGCTGTGCCAGCGTGTTTTCCTTGGCCAGTTCTTCCGCCTGCACCTCTTCCGTCTTCACGTCGAGTTCGGACTTCAGTCCGAGATTTCCAAGCTGTTCGTAATACTTTTTGGTCATATCCGCGGTGCGGTATTGCGATGAAATGTTTGCCGCTGACGTGCGCTTATCCATCAGCTGGTTTTCTAAATTGGCCTTGGTCTGCAGATACGAGGCCTGCGCGCCCTTCAACTGATACTCTGCGTCGAGAGTTTCTTGCTGCAATTGCGGATCGCTCAAGAGCAGGATCACCGTGTTGGCTTTCACCGCAGTTCCAGGCAGCACGAACCGCTTCTCGACGCGGCCGGCGGACATTGCCGGGACAACTTGAATGGTTTCCGGCACCAGCGTTCCCAGGCCGCGCACTTCGCGCAGCATCGGGCCACGCTTTACGGTGTCCGTCCAGATGGTGGAGCGGTCCACGCTCGGTGCGGCGGGCTTTAGACGAGCCAGCGCGGCGGTGGCCAGCGCCACTGCAAGCAGAGCCACGCCGCCGTAAATGTAGCGGCGAATTTTCTTGCGCCGCCTCAGCTCCGGGCGTGCAATGTCCATCGGACACTCCTTACCGGTACCGCAACATGACCGGCGGATTGACGCCCAGCGCCCTCATGGCTGCTCCCCGATACGGTTGCTGTTACGCGCAGAGAAGCGAACAGGTTCAGTCCGGTTGTTCGCTGATGCTGGCACCGTAGCGTTGGGCCGCAGCGCGGGGAAGCAAACCTGAAAAAAAGATCCCTCGCATCCGTCTTCCGCACCATCCGGCCCACGCGCCACGGGAGATCTTCCGGCGGTCATGATCCAGCCTTTCGTTCACCTATCGGCTGCCAATAGGAGGATACTCTTCCTCATATAGGCATTCAATATGAGATTACTCATAACGCAAAGCCACCAACGGGTTGACGCGGGAGGCGCGCCGCGCCGGAACGTAACACGCCACCAGCGCCACGACCGCGAGCAGCACCGCCGTGATGCTGAACATCAGCGGATCCCACGGCTTTACGCCGAACAGCAAGCTGCCCATCACGCGCGTGATCGCCAGCCCGCCCGCCACGCCGATCACGACGCCGATTACCGCCAGCAGCATCCCTTGACGCACCACCATGGCGCGCACGTTTTGCGGCGAGGCGCCCAGCGTCATGCGAATGCCGATTTCCTGCGTGCGCTGCTGGACGGAATACGCCATCACGCCGTAGATTCCGACCGCTGCGAGCAGCAAAGCGATGGCGGCGAAAATGCCGAGCAGCGTGGTGCTAAATCGCTGGTAGGCCACCGAATGCGATACGACCTCGTCCATGGTGCGTATGGTACCCACCGGGACTCCGCCGCTGGCGATGCGCAGCTGGTCCTGAATCTGCTGGCTGAGCGAAAACGGCGCGACGCGCGTGCGGACCATCCATTGCAACGGCCCGAGAGGCGCAGTGAAGGCCGTCATCTGATCGCTGACTTGATCGATGGGAACGTACATATCCGGCCCAGGCTTGTTGTTGATTCCGCGGTCGCGCACGTCTCCCACGATGCCGACGATCTCCCGAGGCGGATCAACGAATTGCGGCCCAAGTCCTTTAGCGATGGTGATTCGCGCGCCGATAGCGTCGCCCTTGGGCCAAAACTGCTTGGCCATCGATTCATTGATAATGACCACCGGCTCAGACGAGGCCGTGTCCTGCGCGGTGAAGGCGCGCCCCTGCAGGAGGGGGATGCGATAAACGTCAAAAAATCCGGGCGAAACGCTGCTCCATCCCCCTCCACCGTTCCACGGTCCCTTGGCTGGCGGCTTGCCCTCTATGTTGAAGGGCAGACTGTCGCCACCCTCCAGCGGCATGCAACATGAGGCGGTCGAATTTTCCACTCCCGGGATAGTTTCAAGCCGTTGCCTTCCTTCGCGAACCACTTCGGCTACGGCCGCTGTCTTCGCGAACCGCGTTCCGGTCAGAGACATGTCCATGGTGAGGATGTTGTGGGATTGAAAGCCGGGATTGACGGTTATGGAATCGTGAAACGAGCGGATCAGTAAGGCAGCGCCTACCAGCAAAATCATCGCCAGCGCCGTTTCGCAGACCACCAGAAGCGAGCGGGTCTTGCTGCCGTGGATCCCCGCGCCGCTACGGGCGCCGGCTTCGTTGATGGTGGCGGCGAGATTGGCGCGCGATGCCTTGATGGCTGGAACGAGCCCCGCAATGGCGCCTGCCAGGACGGATACGCCAAACGCGAAGAGCAAAATTCGCCAATCGAGAGTAAGCGCTTCCGCGTGGTCGCCGAGGCGCGGCATCCTGACCGGGTTGACGGCAAAGAGCAACCTTACGCCATAAAATCCCAGCCAGATGCCGATGGCTCCGCCTGCGACCGAGACCAAGATGCTCTCGGTAAGAATTTGGCGGACGATTCGCGCGCGTCCCGCGCCCAACGCCACGCGAATCGAAATTTCGCGGCGCCGCAGCGTGGCGCGCGCGAGCATCAGGCTGGCGATATTGGCGCAGGCAATCAGCAGGACGAGTCCCACGGCACCGAATAGAATCCATAGCGCCGAGCTAAACCCGGCGATCACCACTTGCAGCGCGGTTTCCAAAGTGAAGCTTTGCTTCGGATCCATCATCGTCGGGTACTTGCGTCGAAACGACTCGGCAAAAACTTTCGTGGCGGCGATCGCCTGCGCCATGCTGACGCCAGGTTTTAGTCGCGCCGCGCCAATCAAATAATTGCCCTGATTCGCACTATTCGGGTCAGCTTGCAGGGGCAACAGGACGTCGCCAAAATTCAAATCCGGCGTGTAGATCGGCTGCATTACGCCGACGACGGTGCGGTCCGTTCCGTCGAGATCGATGCTCTTCCCGACGATGTTTGGGTCCGAACCAAATTGCGTGCGCCACATTCCGTTGCTGATCACGGCCACCGGCGGCCCGTCTGGCGTGTCTTCCTGCGCGGTGAAGCCGCGGCCCAAAGCGAACGGAATGCCATAGAGCGAAAACGTATTCGCTGAAACCTGCGTGGCGTTGTACTGTTGCGGCCGGTCGCCCCCGAGCAAGTTGACGCGCATGCCGCCGGGAAACGCGTAGAGCGAAGCATCTTCCAGCATGGGCATCTGCTCGCGCCACATCATGAATTTTGGGATCGAGATGGAAAAGCCGGTCTCATTCCCAAAAGAATTCATCAGCACGACGATGCGGCCGGAATCCGGTCCAGCGAACGGGATCAGGAGGATACGGTCAACCACGGTGAAGATGGCGGTGGTGGCGCCGATGCCCAGCGCCAGCGTAAGGATGGCGACGATGGTAAAGCCGGGGCTCTTGCGCAGAACGCGCAGCCCGAAACGAATGTCCTGCCACAACGACTCGAAGAAGCGCCCGCTGCGTTGGGAGGATTGCTCGCCCGCATGGTCCCTGGGTTGGGTCCCTGGTGTGCTCATGGCGACTCCTTCCAGCAGCTTCGATCGCCAGCGCTCAGTGCATTGACGAATAGGCCATTAATCTACTCTCAATACCGCGAGCGATGGAACTTTATTCTTTCAACGAGAAGCGGCGAGGGCTGCCCCCCGACGCGGCTCCTCGCATCAATGCACGCACAGATGAACAAAACGCAATAACGGTTGTGCGCCAGGTGTTGCGACAAGCGAACGATCGCACTCCCGCCGGCATTCGATAAGCTACATACTGTAGCGCTATACCTTGTAGCTTACATTTGCGGTGACACGCAAGCTTTTTCCCAAGGCGACGGCAGGCGCGGCATCGGCCAGCGCGCGGACAATCCGCCGTCCAGCAGGTAATACGAATCGGCGAGCCGAAAAGTTCAGTTCGCCCCAGATTTCGACGAGCGAGCCAATGGACGGTTAGCAGGGCCAAGCTGAACCGGCCCTGCTTCGACACGCGCTGAGGGATCGAAATTGCGGGTAACGGATTTAGGACTGCGAGGAAGTTTCCACGGAGGCGCGAATTTCCTGCCAGCGCTTGGGGCGTTTCTTGGCGTCCAGGACTTTCTTGCGTAAACGAATCGATTTGGGCGTGACTTCCACGAACTCATCGTCGGCGATAAACTCGATCGCTTTTTCCAGAGTCATGTCACGCGGCGGAATCAGGCGAATAGCCTCGTCGGCCGAAGACGACCGCATGTTGGTCTGCTTTTTTTCCTTGGTGATATTCACGTTCATGTCGTCTTCGCGGGAATTCTCGCCCACCAGCATTCCTTCGTACACTTCAATGCCGGGGCCGATGAACATTTCGCCGCGTTCCTGAATGCCCCAGATGGCGTAAGCCACCGAGACACCCGCGCGATCGGCGACCAGCGCGCCGGTGGGGCGCATGGCCATATCGCCGCCATAATCCATCCAGCCTTCCAGCAGCGAATGGATCAGTGCGGTGCCGCGGGTGTCCGTGAGCAACTGTCCGCGCAATCCGATCAAGCCGCGCGAGGGGATGCTGAACTCCATGCGTACGCGGCCGGAATGATGGTTGACCATTTTTTTCATTTCGCCGCGCCGCGTGCCCAGCGATTCCATCACAATACCGATGAAATTTTCCGGGCAATCGATGACCAGCAACTCGCGCGGTTCCAGGCGGCGGCCATCTTCCGTGCGCACCACGATTTCGGGTTTGCCAACCATCAGCTCGTAGCCTTCACGCCGCATCGTCTCGATCAAGATGGCGAGCTGCAATTCGCCGCGGCCGAGCACGCGAAACGAGTCGGTAGCACCGGTATCTTCCACGCGCAACGAAACGTTGGTGAGCAGTTCTTTTTCAAGGCGCGCGCGCAGATCGCGCGAGGTGACGAACTGGCCTTCGCGCCCCGCGAATGGCGAGGTGTTGATGGTGAATACCATAGCCAGCGTCGGCTCATCAATGATCAGGGGCTCGAGCGGCGCGGGATTTTCCAGGTCGGTGATGGTCTCGCCGATCTGAATTCCCTCGACTCCCGCGATAGCCACGATTTCGCCGGCCGTCACTTCCTCGGCCTCATCGCGTTCCAGACCGCGAAAAGTGAAAAGCTTGGTGATCTTGGTGGGCTGAATCGTGCCGTTTAGTTTTGCGATGCCGACGTCCGAGCCGCGCTTGAGCGTGCCTTGAAAAACGCGCGCGATGGCGAGCCGTCCCAGAAAATCGCTGTAGTCGAGATTGGTGACCTGAATCTGCAGCGTGGCCGCCGGATCGCCGGAGGGCGGCGGGATCGACGCGACGATCTGCTCGAAAAGTGGCTGCAAGTTGGTGGAATCATCGCCTATTTTGCGGTGCGCCTCGCCGGTCTTCGCGTTGGTATAAATCACCGGAAAATCGAGCTGGTCTTCCGTGGCGTCGAGGTCGATAAAGAGATCGTAGATCTCGTCGAGCACGGCAGCCGGACGCGCGTCTGGGCGGTCGATTTTATTCAGCACCATGATGGGCGGCAGCTTGGCGGCCAGCGCCTTTTGCAGCACGTAACGCGTCTGCGGCAGCGGCCCTTCGCTCGCGTCCACCAGCACCAGCACTCCATCCACCATGCGCAGCGCGCGTTCCACTTCGCCGCCGAAATCGCTGTGGCCGGGCGTATCGACGATATTGATCTTCGTGTCGTGATACGTGACCGCGGTATTCTTCGCCAGGATAGTGATGCCGCGCTCGCGCTCCAGGTCGTTCGAGTCCATCACGCGCTTCACTACTTCCTGGTTCTCGCGGAAGACGCCGCTTTGGCGCAGCATGGCGTCCACAAGAGTGGTCTTGCCATGGTCCACGTGCGCGATGATGGCGATATTGCGTATCGATTTAGTCATTTTGGGTAGCGGTGTCCGTGTTGCGCTGCGGTCCAACGAACGTGGCTGCGGACGTGTCCGAAAAGCCCGATCGAATGCGAAGTGTTACTGGAGCGGCAAACGCAGCGCTATTTTAGCATGCCGCCTCGCGCGCGGTAAGCGCCGGCACCCGTGCGGTATTCGCCGGCGGGTGCGGGGCGCGGCAACAACGATCTATATCCGGCAAGCCGTGGTGAGCCCTATTCCAGGCTGCGGCCTTGAATGGCTTCAGCGGGTTGGATCATCGACGCTTGCACGTACGCGCCTTGGTGCTCCACGCGATTGATCTGATTTTGGTTGAGTCCCCAGTCCTGCTTTGCTTCAGTTGCAGGCGGCGCTTTCTGCACCGTGCCGGTCACGCGTACGCGGCTGCCGCTGGCAATGGCGCCGTATGCATTTTGATTGGCGCTCACGACAACCAGCATCGGGGCGGAGCTGTTCACGCCGATCCAATATTCGCGGTCGTTCACTTTGTTTCGCACGATCACGCCATTGGCCTGGAATGGTTTCCCGACATACGCCTGCCGGTTGGAAGCATTCAGCACCGCCAGACCCGGACCGGTCACTGGAACCACGACTGCTCGCTGGTTGCCCCACCACCATCCTCCATAGCCCCACCAGCCCCAGCCGGCAAACCAGAATACTAAGAGCATCACGAACACCAGCCAGACCCACCACCACGCGTGCCAGCCGCCTAACGGCCCCCGCGGGCGAAACTCGGAATTGGGATTTCTTTCGTCAGCCATGGCTTTCCTCTCTTGAGCGCCACGCGCCTAACTCGACTTCGACGCGCGGAAGAACACGGATACGAGTCGGCACCACGGGGACCGGGGCAGCCGCAATCAGCAGCGGCGCGATGCCGCGATGGGATCATTGCCCGCTGCGGGTCCCTCCGCGCATACCAATGGTCCGCTCAACTGTGGAGGCCTGTACGTAGGCGCCCTGCCGCTCGACACGGTTGGCTCCTTCGTCGGTAAGCCCCCAATCTTGTTTTGCGTTCGCGACTGGCGGCGGCCTGTGTACGGTGCCAACTACAGTGACTAAGCTGCCGCGGTGGATGGCGGCGTCCGGCTGCACGGAACTCGCGATTACCAACATGGGAGCAGAATCCCGGGCCTCAATCCAGTACGCGTGGTCATTCACCTTGTCTTGGACCGTGGCTCCAGCCACCTGAAACGTTCGTCCTACAAAGGCATCTCGGTTCGGAGAAACCAGGACTACCAGACCCGGACCAGTGACCTGCGCCACGACCACGGTTCGTGACCTTGGTCCCCACCACCACCCTCCGTAGCTCCACCAGCCCCAACCGGCGAACCAAAAACCGAGCAGGACCACAAGCAGCCACGCCCACCACCAGTCGATCCAGGAACGGCGGCGGACCGGGCGTTTCGGGCGATTTCCAGGAGCGGGAAACGGGTCGGGAAGATCGTTTGCCATGTGCCGTCTCCTCTCTCGCGAGTCTTGCGCGCGAACCGGGCGGTGTTTCCTCGCCGACTCTCCGCCGTCGCCCGGCCCAATACTAAATGTTTCAAGTTGCGAACCCCGGCGCAATACGTCGATGACCGCAACAGGACGGGAGCAAAATCCTTACGCTCGCAAGACGCTAACACGCGGTGAGGGGCAGCTGGTTGCGACGTGCCGGGCTCGCCAGGTTTGCGCAACGCCGCCCAATGCGCGCCGATTAATTGCATTTTCGCGGAGCTATTGCGGCGCGCTGATGCATCTAAATTTGTGTCAGGGGGTATTTGCATGCCAGATAGCTAACGAACGTTCGAGGAAAACTTTTCGACCTTCCATCCCCGCTCATCCATTCGCTCATCATTCGTAGGAACAGCCGCAGGAACAATCCACGCTGAATCTTGTATGAAGCCCTGCCGATGGTCGCGCGCTTTCGAGGCTTTGCTTTTGGCACTGCTGTTCAGTCTGGCGGCGTGCTCCGGAAAAAAAGAGCCGTCCGCGGCCGCCGCGGCCATGCCGACTCCTACGGTCGTGGTCACCACCCTCGAACCCGAAAACGTTCCAATTTATGGCGAATACGTTGGGCAGACGGAGGCGGTGAACACCGTCGAAATACATTCCCAGGTGCAGGGCTTCTTGCAAGAGATCGCGTTCAAGGAAGGCTCGATCGTACACAAGGGGCAGCTTCTGTTCCTGATCGACCCACGGCCGTACGAAGCCGCACTGCGCCAAGCGGAAGCGCAACTCGCGGTGCAGCAAGCGGCGCTGGGCGATGCCCAAAAAACCGCCGCCCGCTACAAACCGCTCGTGAAGCAAAACGCCATCAGCCAGCAAGAGCTGGACTCGGCGGTGGCGACGGTAGAGGAGGACGAGGCGAACGTCCAATCCGCAGAGGCGAGTATTGCGACCGCGAAGTTAAATCTTTCCTACACGCGCATTACCACGCCGATCACCGGCAGCATTGGCGTGGCGCAAGTGAGGATCGGCAGTCTGGTGCTAGCGGGCACCACGTTGCTCGATACCGTCTACAGCATCAATCCCATGTACGTGACCTTCGGAATTAGCGAGAGCGATTATCTCGAATACGTGCGGCGCGGGCGACCCAACCGCGGACATCCTCCTCCGATTCAACTGATTCTCTCGAACGGATACGTCTACGCCTATCCGGGAACCATCAACATGGTCGCTCCCTCCGTGAACACCACCACAGGCACTTTGACCATTCGCGCTTCTTTTCCGAATCCTGACAATGTGTTGAAACCCGGGCTGTTCTCGCAGGTACGATTCGTGTCGCGCGTGGAAACAAATGCCCTGGTGGTTCCGCAGGCGGCCGTTCAGCAGATCCAAGGAACTCAATCGGTGTATGTCGTTGGGCCTGACAACAAGATCCAGCAGCAAACCATCTCTACCGGCCCGACCGTGGCCAATGTGGAGATCGTCACGTCGGGCCTGAAGGCCGGAGAACGAGTCGTGGTGGAAGGAGTCTTGAAAGTCCACCCCGGAATGACGGTTCATACCCAATCAGTGCCGCAGCAATCAGTGCCTACTACCTTGCCGGCCAATAAAAACGAGGTAGGAGCGCCGCCATCATCCGCGACCGGTGCAGCTTCCGGCGATACAAGCTCCAGTTCGACAGCCGCAGGAGAGAAATAGCAGAAGGCCTGGAATTCATGTTCTCCAACTTTTTCATAGACCGGCCGATCTTCGCAGCTGTCGTTTCCATCATCATTTTACTGGCCGGTTTTCTGGCTTTGCGCAGCTTGCCGGTGGCCGAATATCCGCAGCTAACGCCTCCCACGGTCTCGGTATCCGCAACGTACCCCGGCGCGACCGCGCAACAGGTGCAAGATTCCATCGCCGAGCCCATCGAAGAGCAAGTAAACGGCGTCGCCGGCATGATGTACATGTCCTCCTCGAGCACTAACACCGGAACGTATTCGCTAACGGTCACGTTCGCTCCCGGCACCAACCCGGACATCGCCCAGGTGGACGTGCAGAACCGCGTCGCGCTGGCCGAAGCACAGCTGCCGGCCTCGGTAGTGGCGCAGGGCCTGACCATCAAGCAGCGCACCACCAACATCATGATGCTGGTTTCGCTGACCTCGCCAAATAACGCGTACGACACCACGTTCCTGAGCAACTACGCCACGATCAACGTGGTGAATCCGCTCACGCGCGTTGCCGGAGTTAGCGAAGTGGACGTGCTCAGCGAACGCGAATACGCCATGCGCGTGTGGCTGAACCCGGAAAAAATGGCGCAACTGGGAATCACGGTTGCGGACGTGATCGCAGCGCTGAATAGCCAAAACGTACAAGCACCCGCCGGACAAGTGGGCGAAGAGCCCGCCCCTCCCGGGCAGCAACTGCAGCTCACCGTCAACGTCCAGGGGCGGCTCACCTCCGTCTCGCAGTTTCAGAATGTGATCGTTCGAGCGAATCCGGATGGCACGTTAATTCACATCAAGGACATTGGCACTGTCGAGCTGGGGTCCGAGCTCTACACCACGTTCGGCAGTCTCAACAACAAGCCAGGCGTGATGCTGGGTGTTTATCAGCTTCCGACGGCCAATGCACTGGACGTAGCCAAGGCGGTCAGGGCCGAAATGCAGAAACTTTCTGCCGCATTTCCACCCGGCGTGCAATACCAGATCCCACTCGACACAACCGCATTCGTGGTCGCGTCCGTAAGCGAGGTTGAACGGACGCTGCTGATCGCCTTTGGACTGGTGTTCCTGGTGGTATTCATTTTTCTGCAAAACTGGCGAGCCACGCTCATTCCCGCCGTCGCCGTTCCGGTTTCGTTGATCGGCGCAACCGCCGTTTTCACCGTTCTGCACTTTTCGATCAACACTCTCACATTATTCGGACTGGTGTTGGCGGTTGGACTGGTAGTGGATGACGCGATCATCGTGGTGGAGGCGGCGCAGCGGCACATCGAGGAAGAGAACGTCGATTCCAAAGAGGCCGCCAGGCGCGCCATGGAAGAAGTATCCAGCCCGGTGATCGCGATCGTGCTGGTGTTGGATGCCGTATTCATCCCCGTCGCTTTCCTGAGCGGAATCACCGGAGAGATTTACAAGCAATTTGCCCTAACGCTGGTGGCTTCCGTGACGATCTCCGGATTCGTGGCGCTCACTCTGAGCCCTTCCCTATGCGGGTTGCTGCTGAAACCAGCCGGCTCGCATAAGCGCGGACTGGGAAGGTTCTTCGGTTGGTTCAACAGCGGATTCGACTATTCGATGAAGGAGTACGAGAAGGCCACGGCTTTCCTGCTGCGAAAGCAGTTCATCATTCTTGCGGGTTTGGCCGTAATCGTCGTAGGCATGTACATGCTGTTCAAAATCCTGCCCACCGGATTTATACCTACCGAAGACCAGGGATATTTCATGGCCAACGTGGAGCTGCCGAGTGCCGCAGCTCTGAATCGGACTCAGACGGTAACCAGCCAAGCGGTCAAGATCCTCATGTCGATTCCCGGCGTGCAGTGGGTGGTCAGCATAGGGGGCTTCAGTTTGCTGGGGGGAAGCTCCTCCTCGAACGTGGCCAGCATGTTCGTGGTGCTGAAGCCGTGGGGACAGCGCACCACGGCAAGGACGCAGATCGGTGCGATCATCGGCCAAGCGCAGGCTAAATTTGCGGCGATACCGACGGCGATTGTCTCGAGTTTCAATCCTCCGCCGATTCCCGGCCTGGGCCAAACCAGTGGGTTTCAATTCGAGCTGGAGGAACGCACCGGGACGGATATCATCGCGCTCGCAAACCAGGCGAATCAGCTGATTGCCGAAACGGCGAAAGTGCCTGCCGTCTCCCAGTCGTTTACCACTTTTCGCGCCGACGTGCCGCAGATCCAGGTCGACGTGAACAGGCCCAAGGCAATCACGTTGGGCATTTCTCTGGATAACCTCTTCGCCACCCTCGGAACGTATCTGGGCGGGACCTACGTAAACCAATTCAACGAATTCGGACAGGTCTACTACGTAATGGTGCAGGCGGAGCCGCAATACCGTTCGAGCGTCAGCGACATTGCCAGATATTACGTGAGCGGGACCCAGAACGGCGTCACCAGCATGGTGCCGCTGAGCACTCTCGTCACCACCAAGACGATCACCGGCCCGGACGTCATCAACCGCTACGACATGTATCCAAATGTGGAGATCGAAGGCAATGCGAGCTCGGGGCAGAGCTCCGGCGAGGCCATCGCTGCCATGGAAAAGCTGGCCGCTACACTGCCGAAACAGTACGGATATCAATGGACCGGCCTTTCGTATCAACAGATATTGAGCCAAGGGCAATCCACGAAGGTGATGGCCATCGCCATTCTCTTCGTTTTTCTGATCCTCGCGGCGCTGTACGAGAGCTGGGCCGTGCCGCTCGCTGTGATCCTTATCGTTCCGCTGGGAATCGCAGGGTCGTTGTTCGCGGAAATGGTTCGCGGCTTGAACAACGATATCTATGCGCAGATTGGATTCGTGATGGTCGTCGGCCTTGCGGCCAAGAACGCGGTGCTGATCGTCGAGTTTTCCAAGCGCCGCTACGAGGGCGGGGCTTCCATCCGGGACGCTGCCATGGAGGGCGCGCGCATTCGCTTCCGGCCCATTTTGATGACTTCGTTCGCATTCATCCTCGGCGTGGTGCCGCTGGTGTTGGCGACCGGAGCCGGCGCTGCCGCTCGGCACTCGCTGGGCACGTCGGTGTTTGGCGGAATGATCGTGGCCACTGTTTTGGGCGTTCTCTTTGTGCCCGTTTACTTCGCGGCGGTCGAGGAATTCAGCACGTGGCAGAGCAAATGGAGGAAGTCACACCACCGGAAGGGCAGTTGAAATGCCGCACCGCTTCTTCTCCTTCGTCATGATCCTGGCTGGTACCGGAGCGATGCTCCTCGCCGGCGGCTGCACCGTCGGGCCCAAATACACGCAACCAGTCGTGCCCGTCCCGCAATCCTGGAGAATTCCAGTCAGCGAAAGCGCAGACCTGGCCAACGAAAACTGGTGGGACCTTTTCAAGGATCCGGTTTTGCAGCAAATGATCCAAATCGCCCTGGTGCATAACACGGATATAGAGACGGCCGCCGCCCAAGTAATGCAGGCGCAGGCACAAGTAGCAGTGACGCGTTCAAATGAATTTCCGCAAGTGTCGGCCACTCCTTCCATAGCCCGCGAACGGCTCGCTGCAAACGGTTCATTCGTCCTTCCCCCCGGTGAGTCGCAAACGTTTAACCTGGCAGAGCTACCCGGGTCGGTTTCCTATTTGGCGGATTTCTGGGGCGAGTATCGCCGCGCCACACAAGAGGCGCGCGAAGACCTGCTCGCCACCGAGCAGGCTCGACAGAACGTGATCATTGGCGTGGTCAGCAGCGTGGCGCAGGACTATTTTCAATTGCGCGCGCTGGACTTGCAGCTCACGGAAACTCACGCGACCGTCAAAGCCTATCAAGCCTCTTTGAATTTGACGGAGATTCTATTCAAGGGAGGCGTGGAGTCCGAACTGGATACCAAGCAGGCCCAGATAGCGTTGGATACCGCGCTTGCCGAAATCCCTTCCCTCGAAGAGCAAATCGGACATGAGGAAGACGCGCTCAGTATTTTGCTGGGCGTCAACCCATCCACCATGCCGCGCGGGCTCAGCGTCTTGGTTCAGCCTCTCCCGCCCGCCGTGCCCGCCGGCTTGCCGTCCGCACTGTTGGAACGCAGGCCGGACGTTCTGGAAGCCGCCCACGATCTCGCCGCGGAGTTCGCAGCCGTCGGCGTAGCCAAGGCTCAATTTTTTCCGCAGCTATCGCTGACAGCCGATGGCGGCGTGGAAAGCAGCGTCCTGTCGAAAATTATTTCCGTACCGGCGCTGATGTGGAGCGCGGCGGCCGGAATTACCGCGCCAATTTTCACGGGAGGGAGATTAACCGGCAATCTGCACATTGCCGAAGCACAACAGCAGCAAGCGCTAATCAATTATCAGTCCACGGTGCTGGAGGCATTTCGCGAAGTGGATGACGCGCTGATCTCATATAAAAGGTCGCGCGAGCAGGTGACGGCCCAACAGGCGCTCGTGAATGCCGAGGGTGGCGCGTTGCGTCTTGCCAACGTGAGATACAAAGCGGGCGTGGACACTTATTTGAACGTCCTGACCGCCGAGCAAGCTCTATTCTCCGGCCAAATCACGCTGGCGCAGGATCGCGCATCTGTATTGATCGCGCTCGTGCAACTCTACCAGGCGCTCGGGGGAGGCTGGCAGCCATAGCGAGTCACGTGCTGGCGCCGAACGACACGCGATGTGCTTCGGGGCCGGCGGCGGTAATGATGGCGCCCGCGACAAACACGATCGCCGCAAACATGCCCATCGATTGCGCCAGAGTGAAATGCCGCCCAAGCATCGCTTCAATGGGAGCGGCGCCGGCCGCGATCAGCACTCCAATCTGATACGCGAACCCCGGGAAAAATCCGCGCAGCGAGCCGGGCGAAAGCTCGTTGATGTGCGCCGGAACCACGCCCCACGCTCCTTGCACCATGAATTGCATTAGGAGCGCGGCCACGCTCACCAGAGCCACCTCGCTGCCGACGGTGCCAAGAGGAATCAGTCGCGGCGCGAACACCCACAGCGGAATCAGCACGATTCCGGCCAGCATGGCCATGACCATCGCGCGGCGGCGTCCCGTGCGATCGGAGTAGAGCCCGACGAGTATGCCTCCCACAATTGCGCCGACCATCGACACCACGCTGACGATGGCCGTGGCGCGCGTGCTGAAATGCAGATCATGCTGGAGGAACGACGGGTAAAGGTCCTGCGTTCCATGTGAAATGAAATTCATCATGGCCATGAAAATCACGAGGTACAGGAACCGCTTCCAATTCGCGGTCACGTCGCGAAAATACGCTCCCCAAGTTTTTTTGGCTTTAGCGGCAGCGCGCCACGCTTCGCTTTCCTTTACGCGCGAGCGGATGAAGAGCGTGAGCAGCGCGGGCAAGCCGCCCAGAAAAAACATGGCGCGCCAGCCCCAGTGCGGGAAAATCGTCCAGAACGCCACGGCAGCGAGAAGATTGCCGAGCGCGTAGCCCTCCTGTAAAACTCCCGATAAAATGCCGCGCCATTTCGCTGGCACCGACTCCATCGCCAACGAAGCGCCCACGCCCCATTCCCCGCCCATGCCGATGCCGTAGAGCAGGCGCAAAATGAGAAACACGGTGAAATTCGGAGCGAAACCGGAGAGCACCTCGACCACGGAATAAAAGAGCACGTCGATCATCAACGGCAGGCGGCGGCCGTAGCGGTCCGCCATCAATCCGAAAATAAACGCCCCCACGGGACGCATCACCAGGCTGGCGGTGAGCGTTAGCGTCATGTCCACCATCGATCGGTGAAATTCCGCGCCGATGGTCGTCAATACATAGGTGAGGATGAAAAAATCGAAGGCGTCGAGCGTCCAGCCGAGAAATCCCGCCAGCAGCGCGTTGCGCGCGTTGGCTCGATCCGAAATGCTCATCGCTGCGTTCGTCATTCGCCGCGCGCCGCCGCTTCAGCCACGAGGCGCGGAGTGAGGATCGCGTCGATCACCCGCGCGACTTGCGCCATTTCCGCAACGTCGTGCACGCGCACGATGTGCGCTCCTCCCAAAATCGACGCGGCAACCGTGGCTGCCGTACCCCACACGCGCTCGCCGGGCGCGAGGCCTCCGAGAACATCGCCGACGAATTTTTTGCGCGAGGCGCCCACAAGCACCGGGCATCCCAAGCGTGCGAGTTCCGGCAGACGCGCGAGCAATTCGAAGTTTTGGGGCCGGCTCTTGCCGAAGCCGATGCCCGGATCGAGCACGATCCGCGATTTGGGCACACCTGCGCGGCGCGCGATCCCGAGCGCTGTGCGCAAACCGGAAGTCACGTCGCGCAGAACGTCGCGCGCGAATGGCTCCTTCTGCATCGTCCGCGGCTCGCCGCGCATATGCATCAGGATGAGCGGCAGCCTGCGGCGGCGGGCGATTTCCGCCATCGCTGGTCCGGCACGCAGACCGGATACATCGTTCAAAATTTCCGCTCCTGCTGCGGCAGCGGCTTCCGCCACCTCGGGCTTCATTGTGTCGATCGAGATGGGGATTTTCAGCCGTCCGCGAAGCGCTTCAAGTACGGGAATCACGCGGCGCATCTCTTCCTCAGCGGGGACTGGCTCCGACCCGGGACGAGTCGATTCGCCGCCGACGTCGAGGATGTCCGCACCGGCGCGTTCCAGTTTCAAGGCCCGCGCTACCGCTGCGTTGACGTCGAGAAAGTTACCGCCATCGGAAAAGCTATCCGGCGTTACGTTGAGAATTCCCATGATCAGCGTGCGCTCGCCAAGAGCGAGCGTGCGCGAGGGCAGGCGCAGCTTCAATTTTGCGCGGCGAAACATCGACCGGATATTGAATCATGGATTGCCCGAAACGGTAAGCCGATCAGCAGCCGCACAACTGCGCATCGGCAACTTACTTCCGAACCGGATCTTTGATGACCACGGCGACGGTGGGATCGTCGGGCTTGACGCGAACTGTTAGCGGCGCGTTTTCGACCAGCGCCTTCTCGTAATCTTTGGCGGACGACTCAGCAACAAACGGCCGCGTCTGCCAGCTGCCCCACCGCGCGCCGTCAATGCGGTATTCGTAATAGACGGTAACGAGGTGCCAGCCGAGAACGCCGTTTTCGTATTCCGTGCTCATCACCCGCGCCTCGCGCACCGGCCAATGCCGGCCGCGAAAACGCTTCACGGTGAGATCGCAGACGCCGATGGCATAAATGAAGCAAGCAACGAGCCGGTCGAAAGCACGTCTAAACACGTATTTAGGCTAGCAACGGGCTGTGAACAACGAAAGCGGTGGCCTACCTGCCATCGCGCCGGGTAAATCCATTCCGGTAAATCCATGAAGCTGAGGCTCAAGGCGAGGACGGACGCGCTACGTAGTACGCGGCGCGATGCGAGGCCGTGACGCCGACATGCCCTACCACTTCGACGCGCAGCGAGTGCCAGCCGGGCGCTGCCGATACCCCCCCCGCGCGCGACGGATAAAACCCCAGCGTATACTCCGCGCGAATCTTTTCCGCAATCTGCTGGAACGTGCCCGCGACGGTGCTCGATTCGTTCAGAAAATACAGCTGCCCTCCGGCGCGGCGAACCAGTTCGGCAAGGTAGTCGGTGTAGGCGGGAATTCCCAGCGCCAGCACGTTGGGAGAAATGAAGCTGGTATCGGCGTTCGCGGCCAGCCACGCCTGCGTCATGATGCGCGGCCGGTTCTCGGTGGAAACCGCAAACACTTGAATATCCTGCGATGCGAGCGCCCGCACCACGTCGTCGAAAGTGAGGCGATTTTCGTCGCCGGGATGCGGCGATTCGCTGCGCGGATCGAGCGTGAGCCCTAGCCCGCTGTCTTGCCCGTCGGTGAGCAGGACGATGGCTTTGCGCCCAGTGCGCCCGGCGAATAGTTTCTCGGCGGCAAGATACACGGCTTCGTAAATATTCGAACCTCCGGTATCGCCAAAAAGCGCGCGCACGTCGATGCGCTCAACGGCGCGTCGCATCGCCACGCGATTATCCGAAAATGGCTCGAGCAGATATGTGTGCGCGGAAAAGTCCACCAGGGCCGCTTGATCGAGCGGCGCGAGCGAATCCACTAGCGCGTCGGCGGCTTCTTTCATCTGGTCCGAGTCAGGCAGGACGCTGGGGCTCGCATCGATCACCAGCGCCACGCTGGCGGGTTGTGTGGACGCGTCGAAGTAAGCGATCGGCTGCGCGATGCCGTCGTCGTACATGCGAAAATCGCTGCGGCGTAGGCCAGGGACCGCTTCGCCATCGGACGCGGAAACGATGCACGTAACCGGAACCATCTGTGTGAGCGCCTGGAGCGCGGCACGAGCGGGCCGCTGACCATTTGTATTTGCGGCCGGTGTATCTCCGGCCGTCGAAATGTGCAGTTCGCCAGTGGCCGGATCGCGATGCCACACGATCCCTTTATCGAGCTGTTGAGGACGCGGGAGCTTTTGCTGTCGTCGATGACTTGCCGGTAAGGCAAAGCCGATGGTAGGAACAAAAAGAATCGCCACAATTGCGAGCGCAAGCAGCGAGGCTCGCATGGGCGAGATCAGTCGAGATCGAAGTGGCGGAAAGGTTTTTCGACCGGAGCGTCTTTCGCTTTCTTCAAGCCCTCGGCGAATTTGCGCGCCAGCACGTCTTCCTTGGATTTTTCGGCTTCCACGGACGCGCGGAACTTCGCTTCGACCGCTTCGGCCTGCTCGCGGAGCAGTCTGGCGGTATCGTCCAGGTCCACCGAAGAAGGTGGTTTCGGCGGCGGCACGTGAGAAAGCACCGCGCCCAGCGAGCGGTCCACGGTCATTTTCGCCCGGCAGCACGGGCATTCCAGGTCAAAAGTGTCTTCCTTGGGCTTCGCCATGGCCCCATTCTACGCCAAATCCACGCAGACGGGAATTTTCGGCTCCTTGGGAATTCCCTTGCAATCTGGCGCAATGCGGCAGCCTAGCTGGAAGATTCGAATATCAAAGTTGATTGAACTTTGAGCCTGTGACGGATACGATGTCGCGGCTGAATTAGCGATCGGCAGATCGGACTTCTGTTCTGCAGGCGCATCAGCTGCTAATGTCGGCGGAGTCGACCGTAATCGGCCCGCCACGGGAGACTTCGATGAAGAAAGTGTACACAACGATGATGGCGGTAGCCGCCGTGCTGCTGCTGGCAAGCGTCGCGCACGCGCAAGTATCGCTGAACGCGGCGCGCATCGGCGCGGTGGATCAAGAAGCGCTGGCGAAATTCTACGAAGCTGCATTCGGCATGCAGGAGGTCAATCGCATCAACGCGCCCGGAGGCGCGGAAATCTTCTTGAATTTTGGGGATACGGTCGATGCCGCTAAAGCCGACAAAAGCGTGCCGATCGTAATCATGCATCGCCCGTCGAACGATCTAAAGGACCCCGTTCCGCACTTGGTCCTCAACGTCACCGATATGGCTAAAACAGTCGCAGCCATCAAAGCAGCTGGCGGCTCCATGGCCGGCGAACCCCGCGGCTTCGGAAACTCCGGCATCATGATCGGCATCGCTATCGATCCGGCTGGCAATCGCATCGAGATGATCCAACGGCCCCAGAGGTAACGCCTTTAAATTCGCCCCGTAATTCTGTGCCACTGATGGCCCGCAGGAAATCGATGCGGGCCATCACGTTTTCGGGCGCCGGGGTCTGCCGTAGGGTTTCGCGCCAGGCAGCTTGCTGGGAGTTGGCTTCTCGTTCGCGTTGGAATAGTATGGGCGCCGGTAGCGACGAAGAGCGCGAACCGAAGTTCGCATTAGCTACGCTCCGGGAGAAAACATGCCCAAAAAGCTGACACGAAGAGAATTGATGCGCCGCTCGATTGCCGCCGGCGGATTATTCGCGGCTGGGTCGCTGCTGCCGGTATCGTCGGCGCTAGCCAATCAAGCCGGAGAACATCCGGGAACTCCCGAACGCGAAACCAAACCTCCTGCCAGAGTCGTTGGCCGCAAAGTAGTGCAGCCGGAACGAGAACTGCCTGTGTTGCACGAAACCAGCGTGCTGGTGGTCGGCGGCGGACCGGCGGGAACATCTGCCGCATTCTCGGCCAGGCGGCTGGGCATCGACGTCACTCTGGTGGAACGCTACGGGTATCTCGGAGGGCTCGCCACCGGCGGGCTAGTTCTGGGAATATTTCCGCTGTACGACCGCAAAAATAAGCAAGTCATCTTCGGCTTTGCCGAAGAGTTGATGAAGAAACTCGACGTCACCAAGTTCGGAATTATCGACCGGAAGAAGGCGCCGATCTATCCGACCTTCGACGCGGAGGCCATGAAATATCTGCTAGCCCAGATGGTGCTCGATTCCGGCATCACCGCGTATCTCGATTGCTGGGGCGTCGATGCCATCGTGGATGGGAAAGGCGCGGTGCGTGGCGCTGTATTCGAGAGCAAGTCCGGGCGGCAAGCGATCCTCGCCGACATTGTGATCGACTGCACGGGAGACGGCGACATCTACGCGGCCGCAGGCGCCGCGTTCGAAAAAGTGACCACCAACATCGGCCTGATCAGCCGCATCGGGAATATCGATATGGTCGATATGATGCCAGGTCGAGGGTCGGAAAATCCGGACAGCCGCCAGCACCCTATCGTCGGCAAAATCGGCGAAGGGCGCCCCTCCGAGGGCAGAGTGAGCGACTTCAACGGCCAGGCAGGAAATCCCACGCCCGCGCCGCACGTGAACTGGCTCAACATGAAGGGACCTCTCGGCGACGCATTGGACGTGGCTAACCTGACCGAACTGGAACTAAAACTTCGCATGGGAACGTGGAGCAACGTCCAAAAGCTCCAACATCGCAAAGGAAACGAGCAGGTCTATCTGACCGAAACAGCTCCGCAGCTCGGCGTGCGGCTGAGCAGGTTGCTTGAGGGAACGAAGAAACTCACCAATCAGGAAATTCGCGGCGGCGCGAAATTCAAGGACGTGATCGGATACTCCGGCGCGTATGCGCTAGCCCCTGAATTTCAGATTCCATACGGCACACTGGTTCCGGCAAAAGTCGAAAACCTGCTGGCGGCGGGACGCTGCATCTCCGCGGAATTTGAAGTCGCGGACATTACTCGGCTCATTCCGGTGTGCTGGGTCACCGGACAGGCTGCCGGTCTGGCTGCGGCGCTGTGCATCCAGGATAAATGCAAGCCTCGCAACGTGAACGTGGCCAAGCTGCAAAACCTGCTGCACCAGCAAGGGGCTTATTTGGGATGAACTTTCTCCGGCGCATGCCGCGATGGATGATTCAGCTGGCGTGCTTCGCCGGTGCCATCGTGCTGGCGTGGCCGCTGGTGCCGTGGAAAATTGCGCCGAGGTTTTTTCAGGAGATCAGCCCGTTCGTTAGCTTGTCGTCGGTGATTGCCACGCGCTCGATTGGAGTGGGCGCGGCTCTCGCGCTCGTTGTCGGTATCGCGAGTTCGTTCAAAAAACGATGGTTTTGCCTCTACCTCTGCCCTACCGGGTTTCTGCTGGAAAATTCCTCGCGCTTCGGAATGCGCAAGAACCGCTGGTGGGGCAAGTGCCCTCCGGTCGGAAGATACGTCGCCATCCTGACCATCGCTGGCGCGATCGTCGGCTATCCGGTGCTGCTGTGGATGGACCCGCTGTGCATTTTCACCAGCCCGTTTGCCATAACCAAAGCGACCAACCCGTATTCCGTGATTCTGGTGTGCTTGGGGCTGGGCACGCTGGTAGGCGCAACATTCGTGATTGGCATGCTTTGGTGCGTGCGCATCTGCCCGCTTAGCGGGTTGCAGGACATGCTCTATCTTTCGCGAAAAGCGCTGTGGAGCAAAATAACTGGCAGCGCCACGATCCCCAAAGCCGCTAGACCAACTGCAGCGACGGAGAATTCGAACGCGCAGCTCGTTCACATCGCTGCCGCGCCAACCCCAAAACATCCGGCGTCTACCAGCAAGCCTGCAACCCGTCTTTTTGCCAACTCAACGCGCAAGTTCAACAGCGCCCGCCGCGTGTTCTTCGCTGGTGGCGCGGGCGCATTGCTGGCGCTGTGGGCCCGGCGGGCCGGAGCGGCGCGATACCGCAAGAGTGACACGCTGCTGCGGCCACCCGGCGCCGTCCCCGAGGATCGCTTCGCGGGGCTGTGCATCCGCTGCAATAATTGCACGCACGCGTGCCCCTCAAAAATCATTCACCCGGATATGGGACATGAGGCGGGACTGGCTGGCTTCGGCGCGCCGGTAATCAAGTACGACCAGAATTATCGCTACTGCCTGGAAACGTGCAATGCCTGCAGCCAAGTCTGTCCCACCGGAGCTTTGACCGCGCTGACCATGCCGGAAAAGAAGAAGTATGTGATCGGCGAGGCGATCGTCGACGACAACCTCTGCCTGCTGGTCCTCGGCAAAAAGGAATGCGATGCGTGCGAGCTTGCCTGCCCCTACGACGCGATCAAAATCAAATGGGACAACGAGCAGTTCATCTCCTATCCCGGGATCGACCTCGATAAATGCACCGGCTGCGGAGCGTGCCAGGTCGTCTGCCCCGTCAATCCAACCAAAGCCATCCGCGTTTGGACCCTAAAGCCGACGTAATTGCGCCGAGCGACCCCCTCCGAAAGACACTCAGAAATAAAAAGGGCGCCGCGAAAGGCGCCCTTTTGCAACGTGAATTGGGTTAGTTTCAGTATCGATCAGGCCGGCGCCGGCTTTTCGCCTTTGGCCATTCCCGGCACAGGCCGCGCATCGGGACGCAGCGTAAGCTGCGGCTCCTTTGCGGGAACCGGTGGAGCGGCAGGCGGCGGTGGCGGCAGCTTCTCGGGAAGCGGCTTGCCTTCCATCAAGAGCTTCAGCTCGTTGGCATCCAGCACTTCGCGGTCGAGCAGCGCCCGGGCGATGCGTTCGAGAGCATCGCGATTGCCCTCCAGGATGTTGCGCGCCCGCATATACCCGGTGGTGACAATCGCCCGCACTTCGCCGTCGATCTTGATCGCCGTGTCCTCGGAATAATCGCGGTGCTGTGCAATCTCGCGCCCCAGGAAAATCTGCTCTTCCTTTTTGCCGAAGGTGAGCGGCCCGAGCGAGCTCATGCCCCACTCGCAGACCATCTGGCGCGCGATTTCCGTGGCGCGTTCGATGTCGTTGCCAGCGCCGGTGGTAATGTGGTTCAGGAAAATTTCCTCGGCCGCTCGCCCGCCCATCAGGACGGCCAGCTGCGCCTCTAGAAATTCCCGTGTGTACGTGTGTTTGTCGTCGATGGGCAGCTGCATGGTGACGCCCAGCGCCATGCCGCGCGGGATGATGGTCACTTTATGCAGCGGATCGGCCCCCGGAGTCATGGCCGCCACTAACGCGTGTCCGCCCTCGTGGTACGCGGTGTTTTTCTTCTCCTCGTCCGAAAGGATCATGGACTTGCGCTCGACGCCCATCAGCACTTTGTCCTTGGCCATCTCGAAATCCGCCATCATCACCAACTTGCGATTCTGGCGGGCGGCCCAAAGCGCCGCTTCGTTGACCAAGTTCGCGGTGTCCGCGCCGGAAAAGCCAGGCGTGCCGCGCGCGATCACGGAAAGATCCACGTCTTCGGAAAGAGGCACCTTACGCGTGTGTACGCGAAGGATTTCCTCGCGGCCGCGCACATCGGGCCGGGGAACCACCACGCGGCGGTCAAAACGTCCCGGCCGCAGCAGCGCGGGGTCGAGAACGTCCGGCCGGTTGGTCGCTGCGATCAGGATCACGCCTTCGTTGGATTCGAACCCGTCCATTTCCACCAGCAGGGCATTTAAGGTCTGCTCGCGCTCGTCGTGCCCGCCACCCAAACCGGCGCCGCGGTGACGGCCAACCGCGTCGATTTCATCGATGAAGATGATGCACGGAGCGTTCTTCTTGCCCTGCTCGAAAAGGTCGCGCACCCGGCTCGCGCCCACGCCCACGAACATCTCCACAAAATCCGAGCCGGAAATGGAAAAGAACGGAACATTCGCTTCGCCGGCAATCGCGCGCGCCAGCAAAGTCTTTCCGGTTCCCGGAGGGCCAACGAGCAGCACGCCCTTGGGAATGCGCCCGCCCAGCTTCTGAAATTTCTGCGGGTCTTTCAGAAAATCGATAATCTCGTACAACTCTTCCTTGGCCTCTTCGATTCCTGCCACATCTTTAAACGTGGCCTTCTTCTGTTGCGCAGTCAGCAGCCGGGCGCGTGACTTTCCGAAACTCAGCGCTTTGTTTCCCCCGGCCTGCATCTGCCGCATCATGAAGATCCAGATAGCCAGAATCAGTATGAATGGCGATAGATTGATAATCAGCGTCAGCCAGTCGGCGTTCTTCACTTCCTTGTAGTTGTAGACGACGCCTTTGTCCTGCAAAACCTTGGTTATGTCCGGAATGGCCGTGTTCGCAATGGTGACGTCGCGGAACTTGGTCCCGTTGTTGTACTCCCCCTGAATCTCCGCGCTGTTCTGGGACAGGTAGATGGTCACGTCCTTGACGTTGCCGTTATCCACCTTGGAAAGGAAGGCGCTGTAGCTGGGCTGGTCCTGGTGCTCGGCGGGTCCGCCCCGCGAGGCCATCTGCCACAGAACGACCGCCAGAGCGATCATCAAAACCCAAAATAAAACTGTACGGACTGTTGAGTTCACTTTTTACCTCACCCTGACTTCCGGGCCGCCAGCGAAAATTTCTCGCCGTGCGAAGGCATCAGCGCGTTCGGCAAGGCCGCGCACGCCTACACCTCCGCGGGTCCCTTCTCCTAGCTACCTACTTAGACGCACCAGCGGGACAGGAGTATTCACTTGCCGCATTGGCCTGGCTTGTCGTCACGCGTCGACCGGACTGCACCCCTGCTGCCTGCAGCCCTCTTCTTCGATCACCAACCCGGTTGCGGTACCTTCTGCCACGCAGAATTCCCGAGCTGGAGGCATACTCAACGCCCAAGCAACCCGCCCCCCGCTTTCCAGGATAGGCCATCCAGCGCGATCGCGAACCGGAATTCGCCCCGTCGCGAACATCTGCTTGAGCTTGTGGATTTGACGACGTCCCCGAGGGCGATAGGCGTCGCCGGGCCGCCAGTTTCGTAGAATCAATGGCCTTCGAAGCCGGTCCACATCCAGGGCCGAGCATCCTTCCATAGTCTCGCGCTCCGCGAACGTCCAGTCAATCACTTTCAGCCGGAAGCGCCGTTGTAGTTCCGGCACCGAAACCGTGGCGCAACCACGCCCGGGCAGCTCAACTGTGTACGCATATGCTCTTAATGCGGAGCTCCCGCTTCCGGGCAGCTCCGCGGAGTCCATCCGTTCGCGCAGGGCGAAACTCAGTTCCCCAAAATTGTTTTCGACGATCACTCTCCCGGGCAGCTCCGCCCGGCGTCCACTGCCGCTTGACGCAGCCAGTTTAATCACCTGTTCCACATGACGCGCGCCCAGGCCCTGTCGCGTACCGCGCAATTCCTCGTAAACACGGCGAATCAGATGCTCGGTAACAGGTTTTACGGCCGGAGGCTCGGAATGCTCGCGGTATTCCTCTTTGGCGGTGCCGGCGGTGAATTGCATCGGCTCGATCAAGTCACTCGTTCGAATCGACCAGCCATGCTCGTTGCGCCTGAAAAGCGCCCGAAATCGCTCGTCGATCAAAACGCTCCAGAACAACTTTTCTTCGCCCGTCAGCCGCGCCAACTCCGAAAGCCGGCCAACCACCCCAGGCGAAAACTCTCGCTCCAGCAGCGGCAGCAAGCGCGCCCGGACGCGGGCGCGCAATCGTTGCTCATCCAGGTTGGTGGAGTCTTCGCGCCAGTGCTGGCTGTGGCGGCGAAGGTAGACGCGCAATTCTTCGCGTCGAATCTCCAGCAGCGGCCGTACCACCGCGCCCGCCACGGGATGAATTCCCGCAAGCCCGCCAGGTCCGGTGCCGCGAATCAGATGCGCCAGCACGGTCTCCGCCTGATCGTCCGCCGTATGCGCCACGGCAATTCGGGTGGCTTGCCGCTCACGAACCACGCGCTCGAAAAATGCGTACCGCAACCTCCGAGCGGCGTCCTCAAGATTCCACTTATTCTGCTTCGCGGCCGCGGCCACATCCTCGCGATCGAGCACGAACGGCAGCCCCAGCCCCTGAGCCAAATGCGCCACGAACTCGGCATCCGCATCGGATTCCGCGCCGCGCAAGCAGTGATCGAAGTGAACCACCAGGAGTCTGATCCCCAGCTTTTCGCGAATGTTGGCAAGGACGTGCAACAGCGCGACTGAGTCCGCGCCGCCCGATACAGCCACTCCCACGCGATCTCCCGCCCGCAGCAGGCGCATGGCGCCGATGTACTCGAGCACGCTTTGTTCAAGCGATTTCATCGGGGAACAGCGGCCGAGGCGCCGCGATTAAGATGATACTAACAGCACAGGGTCGGGTCGAGCACAGGAATCACCGCGACAAACGTTGGATGGTCCGCGCACGCCGCCTGTTGCGCCGATCGACTGCACTCAGGCGGTGCGGGTTTACAGGATGCTGGCCTGGCGCGCAAACAGGTTGCGGCTGAACTCCATGCGCCGGTCGAGCGCGACCGCCGCGAAATGAGAGCAGCCCACCCGCTCGCGATCCGCCCACGCCTCGACCCTTGGAATGAAGAGATGAGAGACGCTGGCCACGCCGCGAAGCAGAGCGTAGTAAATCTTCACCGCGCGAATCTCCAGGCGGTCCGCATTATGCTCCGGGCAAAGGTGTAGCAGCTGTAAAAAGCGCGCGAAGTCGTCCACGGCTACCTCGCGGTTGCCCATCCCCGCTACCTCACGCACGCGCACGGAGACGTCCACTTTTCCAAAGGCCGCCACCACCGAGTGGCAGTACGACACCAGGAACTGCACGAAGGCAGCTACCGACGCGACGCAAATCAGAGAGGCGATCAATGGGATGTCACCAGCATATGTCCGGAAGCCATACGAGCCTCCTCGGGAACTCGAACGAACGTATACGTCCAGGCCAGCGGCAGCCACAGCCCAATCACCGCTGGCATCCAACGCAGAGCAGTGAATTCCAAATCCGGGAACAGATTCCGCAGCGCGTACACACCGGCAACCGCGCTGAAATAGACGCCCAGCGCCAACACCACCTGCACCAGCCGAACGCGCGTCTCGCGCAGCTTGATTACCGCGCCCCACAACACGTACATCAAAACCACGCCGACGAAATTCAGATCCTGTTCCAGTTCCACCACGAATTGCGTCGACAAGCGTTGCCCTTCCGAGCGCACTGAGATGAACGCGAATAGCGCCGTCAGACCGAGCAGGATCAAGGCCGCGCCGCGAACGTAACGGCTGAAATTCGTTTCCGCGAAAACCTGGGCGAAAAGGCCCGCAATCACGAAGTACATCAGCACGGACAGCAAAATGTCGGAGGAATAATACGAATAGAAATATTCCCGGGAATGAACGCCATACGTCTTACTGCACACGTACACACCGAGGTTTCCCACCACGCACAATAACATGTAGAGATTCAGCGGGAGATAACGCAGGAAATCGCGCTTGTAAAGCGCGCACACCACGAAGGAACCCTCGAGCAGCAGGGCTGCGACAAATAAGGTCGTATAAACAGTCGGGCCGGGCATTTCACCTCTCTCGCGAGGCCCGAGTGAGTATAGCCGGCTGCCCTTCCAGGCAGCCGGCTATCGCTCATCAATCTCTGACTACCAGGGAGCCGGACCAACAATGATCTTTGCCGACGGTACCTGCACTTTGCTCGACTGAGCCGCAGGGGTCGAAATCGCCTTCAAACCAACCGCTGCCGTCAGAACCATCAGGTCCAACACCACCACCGCAATCCACTTGTTCATAGCGTCCCCCTCGAAGGGAATACTACCCCGTCGAGAGAGTACGCGCGGTCGGGTGCCGTTCCAAGTGCAAAGTACAAGGCATGTGCCTAAAGGGTACACATGCCTGTTCCCTTGCCCTTGGGCTCCACTGCTGAGAGCCTCGCCGAATTGTCGAGGGTGAATTTAGCGGTGCGGTCCGACACGGTCAATGTTACGAAGGTACCAGTCTGCGGAACACTTCGGACTGCGCCAATCGAAGCGTTTTCTGGAGAGTTGATACGGCTGCGAACACCAGATCGAACCGGACGAAGCGCTGGTCTCGCGCCGGTGCCGCGATCTCGATTCTATGCCGCGCCTCCGCCGCTTTCTTCCGCATCACGAAACGCCAGGGCGAGCAGTGTCTTTTGCTCCATTTCGTGCGCCCGGTGCGAACCCGTCGCCGGACTCGAGCTGTCGGAACGATTCACGGACAGCACCGCGCGCCCCCGCGATAGTCTCTCGATTTCCGGCTGCATGAAGGCGCGAGCGCCCATGTTTCCAGGCTCCTCCTGCACCCATAAAAATTCGCGAGCATTCGCGTGACGATCCATTTCCGCCGACAGCTCGTCGCCCGGGAACGGATACAGCTGTTCGACAAAGACGATGGCGGGCGAATTTTCGCCGCGGCGCTTGCGTTCCGCTTTCAGTTCGTGCCCGATCTTGCCGGTGCAGATCAGCACGCGATCGGCCGAGCCGTCGCCTTCGTCCGGAATCACCGTCTGGAAATGGCCGCTCGAGAGAGCCGCTATGGGAGAAGATGCCGCCGGATGACGCAGCATGCTCTTCGGCGTAAATACGATCAGCGGCTTGCGCCATTTGCGCAGCACCTGCCGCCGCAGCAAGTGAAAATACTGCGCGGCGTTTGACGGCTGGCAAACCTGGATGTTGTTGCGCGCTGCCAGTTCCAGGAAACGCTCGATCCGCGCGCTGGAATGCTCCGGCCCCTGCCCCTCGTAGCCATGCGGCAAGAGCATCACCAGGCCTGACAGCAAATTCCATTTGTCTTCGCTCGCGGCCACAAACTGGTCGATGATGATCTGCGCACCGTTCACGAAGTCGCCGAACTGCGCTTCCCAAAGCACCAGTGCTTCCGGGTAATCGCGGCTAAAACCGTATTCGAACCCAAGCACGCCCGCTTCCGATAACGGCGAATTGTAAATCTCGCACCACGCCTGATCGGGCGAAAGATGTTGCAGCGCCACGTACTCCTCTTCGGTTTCAATATCGATCAGCGCCGAATGGCGCTGGTTGAACGTGCCGCGCCGGCTGTCCTGGCCGGAGAGCCGCACCGGCACTCCCTGCTGCAACAGCGAGCCGAACGCCAGTGCTTCCGCCATTCCGTAATCCAAGGCGCGCTTGCCGTTGGCCATTTCCAGGCGCTGTTCGAGCAGCTTTTTCACTTTTGCGTGGATGTGAAATCCATCCGGATATTGCGTCAGCGATTTTCCAATCGACGCCAGAGTCGCCGCATCTACGGACGTCTCCACTTCCAGGGAAGGCTCGTAGCAACCGCCGACGTAACCATTCCAATAGCGCGGTAATCGGCGCATGGGTGGCCGCTTTTCGATTTCGCGCGCTTCCTTTTGCGCCGCGTCAAACTCTCCATGAACGCGCTGGATCATGGGCGCAGCATCCGCGCCAATTTTCTCCGCGTAGATCTTCCACAGCGGCGGATGCGCCTCGATCTTCCGATAGCGCAACGGCTGCGTGATGGTGGGATCGTCCACCTCGCTGTGGCCATGCCGCCGGTAGCCGATCAAGTCGATAATCACCGGAGTGCCGAACGCATACCGGTAATCCAGTGCGATTCGCCCCACGCGCACCACCGCTTCCGGATCCTCCGCGTTGACGTGAAAGATCGGCGCCGGCAGGCGCTTCGCCAAATCCGAAGAAAACCGCGAAGACACTCCCTCGCTCGGCGGCGTCGTAAATCCGATCAAATTGTTGACGATGATGTTGATGCCCCCGCCCACCGTGTAGCCCGGCAGATCGGCCATATTTAGCGTTTCCGCGCAAATCCCCTGCCCGGCAAACGCCGCGTCCCCATGCATGGTGATGGCCAGGACTTTGGCCCGTCCATTTTCGCCACGGCGCATCTGCTTCGCGCGGGTGCGTCCCATCACCACCGGATCGACGGCTTCCAGGTGGCTCGGATTCGAAACCAAATGTATTTCCACGTCGCGCCCGTCCGCGGCGTGAAAATTACCCGTGGCGCCCAAGTGGTATTTCACGTCTCCGCTACCTAGCACGCTGCGCGGATCAACGTCCTCGAACCGCGCGAAAACTTCCGCCGCCGAACGGCCCACGATGTGGACCATCACATTCAGCCGTCCACGATGGCTCATGGCCAGCATGCCCTTTTCGGCGCCGTGCTCCGCCGCGGCGCTCAAAATCGAATCGAGCAGCGGCAGCAACGCCGCTTCCCCTTCGAGCGAATACCGCTTTGTCCCTAAATAACGGGTCTGCAAAACCTGTTCGAACACTTCGGCGCGCACCAGCAAATCGAGAATCCGCGCGCGATCGGGAGCCTGTGCGTCCGCCTCGGATTCCATCCGCTGCTGTACCCACAAGCGCCGCTCGCGATCGGCCAAATGCATGAATTCCACGCCAATCGTCCCGCAATAGACGCGCCGCGCGGCATCAGCATCGGGCCCCGGCACATCCAGCTCCGGCAACGGAACTGGCGGCAAGTCTCCGAGCGGATCTAGGCTCGCCTGCAAATAGCCCCAGCGGCGAAACGATTCCCAGATGCGCTCCTGATTTTCTTGCGACGATATGGATTCAGCGACAGCCTGTTCCCGGGTCATGGATTTCTTGATTCCTTTTCTCGCGGATTCCTTCCCTGCGCTTCCCCATCATAGGATGCCACTTTCGGGCGCGGAGATAAAACGCGAATTACGATTCCGGCCAGCAACCCAGCAACCGGCGCACCAACACCAACTGTCCCAGATGGTACGCGTTGTGATCGGCGATCAGCAGAGCTTCGCGAAAAATGGTCTGGCCGGAACCATGCGGTATTTTCGCGAAAAGATCTGTCTTAGGATCAGACACCAGTTTCCGCATTTCCTGTAAATCCTGTTCCAGCGCCTTTACGCTTTTTTCCCATGCTGCCGCGCTCGGCGGCGCCGGAGTTCTCGGCCAGTAGCCGGAGGGCCAATCCGGTGAAACATACTTCGCGTCCCGCGAAAATTCCACGATGTCATGCGTGGAGATGCGCATGTGTTCGAGCAGTTCCCATCCCGAATGCGGCGCACCCGGAGGACGCGTCCCGCGTGACTTCGCCGGAAAATCCTTTACCGCCGCCTTCAAATCGGCATGCGCCTCATGCCAGTCCAATACACTCTTCAAATACGTGCGCAGCTCTTTTTCCTGGTCCATTGAGCGCCTCCCCCTCGGCGCGAATATCTTAGGTCCGCCTACGGAGAGAATCAAACGCACGCATGACAACAAACTCCCGATCGATATACAAAATTTACGAAATGGATTCGCTTTCCCATCGTTCCGTCACGATTCCACTCCAACGTACATAAAATAGTAAGAGACAAACGCCGTTAACCATATCGGCCATATTTGCCGCGCCCGTGATTCGCTTTTTCGCGCGCGAAACCCTCCGTAAGCCAACCTGCACCAACCGTGCAGCATCGTAGTCGAGCGGTGGGTAACCTCAGGGTCTCGCGATTACCGACGGGGGTCGCTAGCGAGACGCGCCTCAGACGAATTCGGGGCAAGCTGTCGATTTAAAAACGAACCAAAACTTCGACGGCACAACTGTGTCGATAGGGCACGTGTGTCCGCGGAGAAAACTACTACCACTCGGAGGGTGTTCAATCGCATGCGCATCAAAGCTGCCGTACTTGCTCTAGCACTTTCACTTTTCTGCCTCCCGGCGCTGGCCCAGTTCAACGGCCGGTCGGACGTTTCCGTCGACTTTACCGGCAACTTTCAGAAGCAGGCCACGGGTTTAGGGATCATCGATTCGCCTTCCTACTCGGGAGGATTCCTAATCAACTATCGCTATCACTTCGATAACTGGAGCGCCCTCGAAGTGAACTACGCGCGCACCAATTTCACGCAGTACTATTCAACCGGCGATCAAACCCAGAGCAACGCCAACGAAGTGACCCTCGCGTACGTGAACACCTTTGGCGTTTCACGCCACGCGCGATTGCGTCCCTTCGTCGAGGCCGGCACCGGAGGTTTGATCTTCTCGCCAATTCAGGCGGGTTCCCTTTCGGCTCCTCTTACCCAGGACCGCATGGCGTTCCTCTATGGCGCCGGCATCGACTGGCGCGCTATGCATCACGTAGCCGTCCGGCTCGGATATCGCGGGCTCGTCTATAAGGCTCCCGATTTCGCGCTCCCCGATCAGACCACAAACGCGCTCACGCAGATGACTGAACCCTACGTCGGCGTCGTATTCCACTTCTAGCTCGCGGCAAAGCATCACTCGCCGATTCCGCGATCTGGTAAGGAGGTTGCGGCCGGCGCTTCGGGGAAATATCCGCCGTCGCGCCGGCCGTCTTTTAATTTGAGAAGTCGTGTGTATGAACGCACCCAGGCTGCCGCCTCTGCCGAGGCTGGTGGACCTGTAGACTGACGTTCCAGGGCAGCTGCTATCTCGCAGGCCGGCTCGAGCTTAAACTCGAACTATATCAACCACGCGTGCGGGTCGGAGTAGAAGAACGCGCGGCAGTTCATACACAATCCGTGGGAAACGAGCCCCGGAGCGTTGGTGAGAAATTCCGCCACCCATTCCCAAACCGGTATCTCACCCGAGCCGATCCGCCGCGTCCGGCGGCAATGGCAGCACATTGTCACGATGCCGTGCTCATCGACATAAGCGGGCGAATTGGCGATGTCCGTCAAATCAGGACTGTGCGGCCGTTCAATGCGAAGGGAATTCTCGACCAGCAAAAACGAAGCTCCTAATGGAAGCACTCTCATGTGGAAAAGCCTAAACAGGCCCGCCGAGGAACATTCGAAATCGTGTTCCCAAGGACGCGACTCCGACTGCACCCGCTCGAAAGCATTTGAATAAAAACCGCGCAGCGGCTCGGCGATCACATCGAGGGCCGAAGTTCCTTGAACAGCGCAGCGGTCGATACCCACGCCCCCATTGGCCGCCGCAAATTCGTCCCACGCGCGATTGCAATACACAATGCGCAGCGTAGGCGACAACATGTACATCACCGACGGGTCTGTTTCTACATTCTCCACGTGCAGGCCGGCGGCCTCCAAACGCAGCAAGTCCGAGAGCTCGGGATCGATTCCGCCTCCATCAACGCGCTCTGGATCTTTGCGAGCGCTCTCCTGCGGCCGTTTCTTCGGTGCTCGCATATTTTTGGTTTCATGAAAGGCAGCGCACATTCCCGCACCTTCGCTGACCGATCGCCCTCGCGATTCGCTCGCTTTAGAACCTCGCGTACGCCTGGCGGCAGGTTTCGTGTTCGCGGCAGCTGGATGGGCAGTTCGTCTTGTCGATGAGGATGTAGTTGTGGCACGCGGCGCAGATCACGCCGTAAATCGTCTCGCTGAATTGATCGTGACCTGCTCCCGATTGAGATGCGTGCTCGCTGCGCGCCTGCGCTCGGCTGATGGCCATTCCCGTATTATACGTAACACTGCGCGCCGCGGAACGCTTCATCGCTAAGCAGCGCCAGTGGGGCGCCCGATTGCGTGCCGCGCGGTAGCACGTACGGCATTGCCATGCCGGTGGGATCGAGATACGGCCGGTCCATGTGAAAGCTCACCACGGGCCGCCGGTGCACTGGCGGAGCAACACAGTCCCATGAGGCCAATATCCCGCGAAACGTTGCCGGCAGTGCCGCGCCGGCAATTCCAATCCATGCGAGATTTCGCAAAAATAATCGTCGCGCGAACAACGTGTGGCTGGCGGCAATGGTGGTTCGGTTCATTGGCGCGTCACGCGAACGGAAGCTGGCTCGCGTCCATCCACCGGCCGTGCACTTGCGCCGTGGAGCGAAACGGCAGAATGACGCGCGCGATATCTCCGGCCTCCAGATTCTGCGCGTCCGCGATGATCAGCTCGGAACGCATCTCCGCGAAATTCGAAGCCACGCCCATGATGTAGCCGTCTCCCTCGGCGGTGCTCTTGGGCCGCGGAACGAAACACACCTCCTGCAAGCTGTGCGTTTCGCCGGCGAAATACGTATTGGTTTTGCCGGTGGCCAGATCAAAGCGCCCGTAGCAATTGTTCACCCGCCCCTGCAAATTCCCGGCGCGCCATTGATCGAACGGCTTCTGGCGATCGGCGAAGGCGGTATAGGCATAGCGGTAGGGATAGGTTAGGTAGCGATCGTCCACCCGGCCGAGATCGCTGACGTTCATCTCGAAAAGTTTTTCTTCCGTGAAGCCGTCATCCTTGGAATTCAAATCGAACGTATTCCGCCGAATGTACGCCCGCGCCTTCTGCGCGTCCCACGGCGATCCGTCCACGGACGGGAAAAACGGAAACGGGTTGGAATCGAAGATGGGAGCTTCCAGAATCACTTTCTCGCCTTCGGTGCGCGCATTCAGCGTGTGGACCGTGGCGCGTTCCGGACCCTTGAACCAGCGTATATCTTTCGCCTCGCCGTCCCGCGGGATCACTCCCACGTACGCGGGTTTCGTGCTGTCCCAGCCCCAATGGACCTTCCCTTCCTTTAGCCGCTCCATGCTGGTCACAAAACCGAAGACCGGAATAATCACGTGCTTTTGCGTCAGGCCGATATCGTGAACCATGCTGATATAGGGCGCTTTGAAACGCACCTCGCGCGTGACGTTGCCGTTCTTGTCGATGGTGTAGAGGAACACGTCGTTCGTTTCGAGCCCCTCCGCTTCGTAGCCGTAGCAGATCATTTCCCCGGTTTCAGGATCGATTTTCGGGTGCGCCGTGAACGTGAGGCTGCGGTATTTGCCGTGAAAATCCCACGGCCCGATCGTTTCCAGCGTGTTGCAGTCGATTTCATACGGCAGGCTGTCTTCCTTCAGCGTGAAAAGCTTCCCCGCAAAAGCGAGCGGCGTCGTGTTTTGCACCGTTCGGTCAAGACCCTTCACACTGGGATCGTCGGTGAAGGGATTGCGATATTTTCCGAAGAGCTGTTTATGCGCGCTGAGGTCGGCCTTGTATCGCGGCGTCTTCACCCAGCGGCCTTTGTAATTGACGATGCCGTTTTTGAAACGAAACATATTGATGTAGCCGTCGACGCTAAACGGAGAATCGTCCTCGAACTTCGGCGGATACAGCCAATCTCCGCCGAGCCGCACGAACGCGCCGTCCAAGTCCGTGGGGATTTTGCCGATCACTTCGCAGTCGTATACGTCCGCTTCGAAGCGCGTGGGCGCGAAAAACCCCTTCATCGTGGGCTGCTTGGAGAAGTCAACCATGAGCGCTGTTCCTCCTCTTCTGCCGTGCGCGAATCGCCCGGCGCGGCGGACCGTCGATTAATCGCCGTCTTGAAACCACGGCGACGGCATGTTGTACGGCACGGTGATGAAGATCGTTTCCGCGTGGCGGATTTTGCCGTCGATAATCTTGAACATCTCCAGCACGCAAAACGAATGTGGCGATTTCATCGGAGAATCGTGCACCACGCCGTCCGTGGTGGTGTACTTTCGCAGCCGCCCCGAATGGTCGATGAATCCGGCGGCCAGCACCATTCCCTTTTCCTCATCCACTAGCGGGAACCGCCGCGCGCGCAGCCGGTCGTCCCAGCGGTAATTGCCCAGCTGGAATCCCTGCTCGCACGAAAGCCGCCCAGCAACCGCGAGCAAGCTATCGCCCGTCGCGTCCGGGTGCGGATTGTCGGCGGTCCACACGCCGTTTTCGCGCCGGCTGCAATTGGGGGCGAACACCGTGTAGATGTGCCCGTCGTTGAGCTGCAGCGTGTTGAAGTAGCCGTCGGCGAGCGCGATCATCCGCGCTCGCGGAGTGCGTTCGGCTGCGGGCACGTCCTGCATCATGAAAGGCAACTCCGTCATTTTCTCGGGATCGCCAAACGGACCCGGCCCGTTGCCCTTGCGGTCGACCAGTGTTTCCACGTCGGCGATTTTGCGATCCACGATCTTCATATGCATCGCGAAATAGCTGGGAGCGCCCTGTTCGTAGACCACGCCGAAATACGCGACTTCGCCCTGTGCAGGATCGGCGGCGCGCAAATCCTCGGGACCGAGGCCGCTGATCGTGCCCCACAAGCCATCGCCAACCTCCAGCGACACGTTGTTCTCGGTATTTCGCACCATCTTGGCCCAAGGCAGCTGCGACGGATCCTTATCCTTCAGCGCGTGCAGATATTGGTCGACGAAGCCATACAGGCAGGCGCGGTCGCAATCGACCGCCCTGTACGCACTTTGCTTGGGAACGATGCTCTGCGCGCGCGCAGGCGAAAAGGGGAGTGCAACGGTAAGCACAAATGCCACAGCTAGGACAACGAACACGCTTATGCGCTTCCACATGCGCCACTTCATACTACTTTACCGGCCGGAATTCCAGTACGGAGAGGAGGCGCCAGCGCAGTGCGGGAAGGTACGAGGGTCGGACTGCAGAATGATGCGGATTAAGGACGCGGTCTCAGCTCTATCGCTAGTGGCAGCCGCAAGCGCCGCCGCAGCATCCCCCGCCGCTTGGGGCGCCCGAGGTAGAAGACCCGCCGTTCGACGCCTTGCTGCCATTGGCGGGCGCGGCAAACACGGAAAGCTGAACGGTGTGCTTCCCGCTATCGCACTTCGGGCACGCGATCTTCGTGCTTTTGCTTAGCACGATCTGCTCGTACCGCTCGCCGCAATCGTCGCAAACATATTCAAAAATCGGCATATCGAGAACTCCGCTCTAAGGAATCATAGCTGAAGAAATGCCGAAAACGCCACAAAACGTGAACGCAGCCCAGCAAAGCAACAGCACTCGCCCCGAGCCACGACCGAAAGCCGCTCCGATTACGCTCAGCACCCAAAACGAAATACCGATCCAAACTGCGACGAGCCACATTCCGTCAGCCGGTGCCAACGTTCGAAGCAGGTGGTAGCCGGATACGAGGAACAGACCAAAGGTGGTTGAAGCTAGGATCAATGCCCGTCGAAAAACCGTTAGGCGCCGCGGAGAAATAGAGGGGCGCTTATTGGCAGCCCACACAAACCACGCGAATAGCAGCGATACGCCTGCGGGAAGCAAAAAAAGAAACGCAACAAGCGCCGAATTTGCCTGACCGGGTCTGTCCATTGCATCGGATTATATGAATCGGATGCAAAAAGCAACAGCCCCGGCCGAAGCCGAGGCTGCTGGTAAAACCCGCCAGGTTGAAAGCAAAACTAGTCGCCGGCGACGGGCGCGGCTTCCGAAGCGTTCGGCTTGGCGGCAACCTCTTTGTGGCCGTTGCCGTTCCCTGGAGCAGGTTCGATCTGCACGCGCTTCACCGGAGCTCCCGGAACCGCGGTGAGGATCTCGTTAATCGACCCAATCTGCACCACCGGCTCGGAGGTCTTCTTCAGCACCAGCTCTTCGTAAATCTTGCGAACCTTAGCCGCTTCCTCAAAGGCCTTCTTGCGCCGGATGCGGTCCTCTTCGGCCGCGGTCAGCGGAATGTCGTGCTCCAGGTGACGCACGCGCGCCGCATCTTCCTCGTCGATTTTCAGCGAATGCTCGTACGTCGCCAGGTCCACCTTTTTGCCCTTGGCGTAAATCGCGTGCTTGCCATGGCTCTTGTACCATTCGGCGACGGTCGCATTCTTGTACATGTTCTCGATGATTTTCCGCCAGCCGATGCCCGTGTTGTACGCGCAGAACGAAATTTCACCCTGCTGCGTGGCATAGGGGATGATGCACATTTCCGTGCGGCGGAAATCGTAGTTGAAAAGATCCTGGAACCACATTCCGGCGATAAAAAGGAAGTTCCACGGATCTTCCGCGCGGCGCTTCATGGCGTCTTCGTAGGTGCGGTCCGGGCTGGTGCGTCCGTACTTCTTGTGCGAATCCTTCGATAGGGCCCAGGTCTTGTCGAACTTTACCCACAGGTCCTTCAGCTTCAAGCTGGGCGGCGCCTGGAAGGGGCTGTAGTTTCGCAAGAGCGCCAGACCCATCATCAGGTTCGAGAACTTTTTGCCGCGAGCCTGGTCAGTGATCGACGTGACGTCCTTGGTGAGTTGCTGCGCATCCAGGAAGCGCGGCACCGGCGCCCACTCTTTGGTGTTCTTGTTGATCATCACCGCCGTGCCCACTCCGCAGTTCGGATGGCAGCCGCAGGATAGCGACCCCCACTGCGAATCCGGCCCGTGCGACAAATCGGAGAAACCCGCGAAAGTGCTGATGAACGACAGAGGGAACCAATCGCGCGTCGGTTCGATGCGGCCCACTTGCTGGCTCACATCCTGCGCCAAATGCGAGAGCGTATAACGCTGGCGCATGCGGCGCTCCGGCGTGATGTCCTCGTCCCGGCCAGTGAACGAAACCGGCTGGAACGAAACGAACGCGATTTTCTTCGGATTTTCCATCGCGAACTTCACGATCGGACCGACCTGATCGTTGTTCACGTTGTTGACGATCGTCGTGACCAGCACGATCTCGATGCCCGCCTCGTGCATGTTTTCGATGGCCCGCAGCTTCACGTCAAACAGATTGCCCACCTGCCGGTGGCTGTTGGCGTCGTTGCCGATGCCGTCGAATTGCAGATACGCATAGCGCATTCCCGCTTCAAACGCCTTCTTGCAGAAGTCTTTGCTCTTCGCGAATTCGATGCCGTTCGTCGCTGCCTGCACGCTGTTGTAGCCGATCTTGCGCGCGTAGGCGACCGCCTCAACAAACTTCGGATGCATCGTCGGCTCGCCGCCGGAAAACTGCACGGACATCTGCCGGCGCGGCTTGATCATCAGCGCGTTATCGAGAATCTCGGTGATTTCTTCCCACGCCAGCTCGTGAACGTAACCGACCTGGTTCGCATCCATGAAGCACGGATCGCACATCATGTTACAGCGATTGGTCAGGTCAACCGTCAGCACCGCTCCGCGGCCATGCCGCACTGTGCTCGATCCATGGCGGTGCAGCTTTTCGTCGTTGTGCGCCGGAATATCGCGCCCCGGGAACTGGCTCTCGATCCACGCCAGAAACTTCGAATCCACGGCCATCAAGTCTTCGTATTTTCCGTGCTGCGGGCATTCCTTCACCATCCAGACTTGCCCGTCGCGCTCGATGATCTGCGCCTTGATCTCGCCCACCTTTTCGTGAACCAGATCGGTCCAGTCCTTTTTCCCGTTCATGATTGCCTCGCGCGCTTCCTTCACGCAATCGGGGCAAAGAGAATCCGTGGTCCTCGGCCAGCCGAGCGTGGGCTTCGATTTTTCCCACGACTTCAGCAGAGGTTTGTCCGACCATTTCGGCGTGAAGGAGGGGTTGGGAGCCCTCATGCCGTCAAAATACTGAATGGTTTCGAATGCGGCGCCGGCCGTTTTACAAACAACCCAGTCAAACGACTTCCAAATTTTATTTCCAACGTTGCTCGGCATCTGCTTCCACCTTTCCTGCATGTAGTGCGAATTTGAGAACTCGTATTTGCAACGCTCGCGTGAACCCGCCGAGGATCCGACGCGGGGTAACTGATTTAGCCCCCTAAACAGTTACCGTACTAAAGTTTGCCGATTTTGGCCCTAATGATCCACCCCAGTGCGTCCAAAGGCGCAATTAGAGGGTTGAATGGTAGAAAAATGCAGCGAACTGCAAAAGCCGAGTACTAGCTATCCGGATGAAACTATGGAGGATAAGTCGTCAACTGATCCGCGATAACGCCGAAAGCGCCCGGCCGCCGAACCCGCCCCGCCGTCCCTAGCCGAGGTTAAGCGGCGTTCGCAGCACGGCGATGGCGAAATGCGCCAACTGCGGCGACTCGTCATCGAGCTGAATCCAGCGAACTACGCAGTGGTCTTTCAAATATTGCGATACTTTCGTTTCGCTGATTCCAAGATGTTCCGCCAGGCTTTCCTTCAGGTCGATCTCCGCGAAGCCATGCGCGCCGGGCCGTCCCTTTCCGCCTCGGCCGCGCACCAGGTTGGCGAGCCCCACTCGCAGTGTCTGGCACGCCTCTACGTAATAGGACGTGATCTGGTCGGAATCCGAAAGCAGGAAAACGCCGGGTCCGGCGGGAGCTTCTTCCGCTTCGCTCAGCCGGTGCAGCGCCCCGCTCAAAAGCCGCCGCAGCAGCGATTCCAGGTGATTCATCCGCGAAGCCAGCGCGGGATCGCCCGCACGGCCATGCGCCATCCGCTCCGACGGCAATTGCGGCGCCGGTGCCGGCGCCGGTTCGCGATGCAGCGGCCTTACGGGTTCCGGGCGAATCTGCTCGCGCGCGCTTGGCGGATGCGTGGGCCGTTCGAACCCGGCGCGCTCCGCCTCGATCTCAACGTGCTCGCCCGCTTGCGCGTCCCGCGCCTCCGAAGCCGGAGTAAACGCCTGCGACGGCAGTCCCGGCGCGCCTGCGCCTTTCCGCCGCCGTCCGCGCCCTCCCCGACGACCGCGCCTGCGCCTCTTTCCGCCCGCATCGTCAGTCGCTGAAGCGGTCGCTGGCCTGGCCGAAGTCCCCGGGTGAACATCCGTGGGCTCAATCTCGCCCGGTCCTGAGGTCAAACGATCCTCGCGCCGCTGGTCAAGATCGGGCGCACCGAAAAATCGTGTCTGCGATTCATAGTCTGGCTCTTCCACCGGGATTTCAGTGCGCGCTTCTTCCGCCTCGGCATGTTCTTCCGCCGCGGGCGCTTGTTCCTCTTGGTGCGAATCATCGTGCGCCGCTTCGGCTTCTTGCGCATGCCCCGGCGGGATCGGCGCGCCAAGCCTGGTCAGCGCCTCTTCCGCTTTTTTCTTCCAATCCGCGCGACGGAATCGTTGCGCGGCGATGGTATACCATTTCGTGGCTTCGTCCCGATGTTCGGCTTTTTCTTCGATCGCGCCAAGTTCCCACGCAACCATCGCGTCGCGCGTGCGCTGATAAAGTTCGGAAAGCTTAGCCGAGGGATCGCGGCCGTTCTTCGCTTTGCGGATTCGAGCTTGAATCTGACGCCAATCTGCCATGTCCGGTGCATTGTATCAGCGCTTTGGTATTAGTCCAATGCGCTCTGTCGCTTTGCACCTGAAAATCGCCGGCATGCGATAGAATCGACCGAGACCCCGGTCACGGCTCTTTGGGAGGTTTCGGATTGGGAACCAAGGCTCTCTCTCTATGCGGCGCCTGCTGGCTGGCTCTCGCATTGGTGCTGCTGCTCTCCGCTGGCGCGTCCGCCCACGCCTCGCGCGATACCGCTCCGAAGGCTAACAGCTCATCCGCGGCCTTCCCGCCGCTCCAGCAATGGACGGACGCGATCGTGGATCGAGACAATTCCGCGTTGGTGTCCATGTACTCCGCTGTTCCGCCCGCGGTCGCGAAAATTCCGCAGGGCACCGCTCACGATCCCAGCGAAGAGCCGCGCTTCTGGGAGCTGCTTGAATCCGACGGGCTGGCCGACTTCGACCCTAAAATTTTGCAAATCGAGCGCCCGCAACCCGACGTGGCCATCCTCACGTTACGCATCGAAATGAAGCTGCGCACGAAAACTGGTATGCAGCCCGCGGTCGTAGAAGCGGCGCAAGTCTGGGAACAGCAAGACAGCGGCTGGCGCATCCTGGAAACCCAGCGAACCGATCCCGCCGCCGATCCTCATTATCAGTTGCCCCAGCCCGCCAAACCGAATGTCGATCTGTACCCTCCGCCGCAAGACGCCCGCCCGGAAATCGCCGCCGCACTACGCGCCGCCGCCAAAGACCACAAGCGCGTAATCCTGATCTTCGGCGGCAACTGGTGCTACGACTGCCACGTGCTCAACGCCGCCTTCCATTCGCCGCAGATCGCGCCCCTCGTCAACGCCAATTATCACGTGGTGCACGTCAACATCGGCGACGGCGACAAAAACCTCGACATTGCCGACCAGTACGGCGTTCCGCTGCGCCAATCCGTGCGCGTGCCCAGCCTCGCCGTGCTCGCTCCCAACGGCCAAGTAATCTACAGCCAAAAAAATGGCCAGTTCGACGACAGCACGCGCCTCTCCCCCGCCGACATTATCCAGTTCCTAAAAAAATGGGCGCCGCCGCGCCACGGATAGATCGCGCGGGATTTTGGCCGCCTGTTAGCAAGCAAGCTGGAAGACGGTCTCCGCGTTCGATTGATAGAGTTTCTTCTTGTCCGCGGCGCTGATCGGCAATTCGTCCGTGACGCGCACTTCGCTGGGCACGAACTGGTAGGGATAATCCATGGCGTACAGCACTCGATCCACTCCCAACACTTGCTGGCAATACAAAATCGGTGGTTCCCACGCCATTCCGCTGGTCGTCAACCAGAAATTCTCCCGGATGTATTCGCTGGGCTTCTTCCGCAGCTTTTTTACGTTGGCGTAGCGCCCGGTGGCCACATTCGCGGTGTGGAAGAAATCGATGCGGAAAAGCCAGTAAGGCAGTCCCTCGCCCAGGTGCCCCACCACAAGCCTTAGCCTGGGGAAGCGATCGAACACTCCGGCGAAGATAATTCGCAGCAGATGTAGGCTCGTCTCCACCGCGAATCCATAAATCGCGCCTTCCAGCCCCCACTCCGCGAACGGCTCGTACATCCGCGCTGAAGGCGTGTTGGGATGCAAATAGATCGGCACGTCCAACGATTCCGCCGCCGCGAAAATATCCCAGAATTTAGGATCATCCAGGTATTGTCCTTGCGTGTGGGAATTGATGATGGCGCCCTTGAGTCCCAGCTTGCGCACGCCCCGTTCCAGCTCTTTGGCCGCACCAGACGGATTCTGCGGCGCAATGGCGGCCAAACCTGAAAATCGGTCCGGACGTTTGCGAATCGCTTCTGCGAGCTGGTCGTTAAACGAAGTGGCCAGCGCCGTCGCCGTGTCGCCGTAAAAGACCTGCACGCCGGGATTGGTCAATGACAGAATTTGATGCGCGATTCCTGTCGCATCCATATCACCGATGCGCTGCTCGCCCAAATCCTGCAAACGCGAAACGATTCCCTTGGCCCGCGAGCTCTCGCCCAGAAAATAGCTCCATTGCCCCACGAAACCCGCATCCAGGTTCCCGCCCTTCGCAAGCAGCGCTTTCCACCGCTGCACCAATTCTGCCGGCGCGTACGCTTCCTCGGTAGCAATTCGCAGATAGGCTGGCGAGTTACTCATGGGAATTTTGTCCGCGGAATCATAAGGCAAGAAGCAGCCGCCAGTTCAACGCTTTCCCGCCGCAGCAAGAATCGCGCTCGCCCGAACGGAACTACTTCGCGAGCCCCATCGCATCGGCGTAAGCCTTGCGAACTTCCGCCGGCTGTCCCGACTGAAACACATAGTCGGTCATCTGCCTGCCGGTGACCGGATTCTTCAGAAGTTCCTCGAGCGTGCTGCCTTCCACCAGACGCTTGCGGTCAGCAATCGGCAGTTCTACACAGCGATTCGCTTCGTTATCGCGGATGGTCGCCTTGGGATCCTCGCCGCGCGCAATCGCCTCGATATCCTTCAAAAATCGGTTGCGCATCATGATGATGCCCGCATCGCTCGACCCCAAATGCTCGCGCGTGCGATCTGTCACGGTTCCCTGCCCGATCCACGCGATGAAATCCTGGTTCATCACGTGGCTCGAAATCCAGCGCCCGGTTTCCGCATCGCGCACCGGACCGCGCCACGCCGGAATACTCTCCTGCATATACGGCTCGCGCTCGCGCGGCACCCGGCTGAAGCTCCACGTCACGCTCAGCGTGTTTTCATCGTCAATCGGGACGCGCCATTCGAAATGATCGCCGGTAAAAAGCGCGTTCGGCCACAAGCACACACGCCCCACTTTCCACAGCGGGTCCTCTTCGCTCATTCCTTCGCGAATGCGCCGGTACACGATGCCGTATTCGAATTCGTCGAACGCCAGCTTCAAATGCCGCGGCGAGTATTCCTCTTTGCCCGCCAGCCGCGCGCTCCAGTTCATGTGCATCCACTCAAAATGCAGCGGATCGACGGAATTTTCCTGGCACTGCAGCCAGTTGCACGGCACATCCGCAAGCACGATCTGCACGAATCCGTTCTTCCACGTGAACGGCTCCCAGTTCGGCACCAACGGTGCGGGCTGCGGACCCAGATACGCCCACACCAGACCGGCTCGCACCTCCACCGGATACGCCTTGATGCGCACCTTATCGCGATAGCGCGCTTCCGGCTGCGCCAGATCCTCGTACGGTTGTTCGACGCACCGTCCGTCCTGGTCGAATCGCCAGCCGTGATAGCTGCAGCGCAAGCCGCAATTTTCGACGATCCCGTACGACATGTCCGCGGAGCGATGCGGGCAATGCCGGTCCACCAGTCCAAAAGTTCCGCCAAAATCCTTATAGAGCGTGAGGTCTTCGCCCATCAGCCGGATCGGCTTGATCGATTCGTTTTCGAACTCGCTCGCTCCCGCAATCGGCATCCAGTAACGCCGCAGCAGTTCGCCCATCGGCGTTCCCACGCCCACCTCGGTCAGCAGCCGATTCTTCGCCGCATCCAGCATTTGCGGCGCATTCTACCCCAAGCCGCGCAACCTGCAAGAGCCAAGCTTTGCAGTGCCGGGATACCCGGCGGGAGCTCGATTACCTCACACCGAGGTGCCGCAGCCCACGCGCAGAGTCCCCACCCATGTGCTATAAAGGAAACTACCCTAGGTTATCGATGAACGCGGCTGCTCCTCTGGTGTAACTCAGCAGCGGTTCGTAATGAAGTACGTAGTGCGAAAGGAGTCCAGCAATGCCCGGCCTTTTTAAAACTTCCAATCCAGCACTGAACGACAAGACTTTCGAGAACAACCGCATCGCCATCGGCAGTGACGCAGCGATGACCCTGCAAGGGACCGTAAATAAAACCGGCTTCCTGCTCTTCTGTGCCTCCGCCGCCGCTGCCTGGACGTGGCACCTGGTCCAAACGCAACCCGAATCCGTTGCCGCATGTATGTGGGGCGGCCTGATCGCTGGGCTCGTTTTCGCCATCGTCACTATTTTCAAGAAGGAATGGTCGCCCGTCACCGCGCCGATCTACGCACTCTGTGAAGGACTCGCGCTCGGCGGCATCTCCGCGGTTTTCAACCACGCCTATCCGGGCATCGCGCTGGAGGCTCTCGGCCTCACTGCCGCGGTCACCGCGGTCATGCTCGTCCTCTATACCTCCGGAATCATTCGCGCCACGCCCAAGTTCACCATCGGCGTGATCGCCGCAACTGGCGGAATTTTCCTCTTCTACATGATCGACCTGGTGATGGGCTTCTTCGGCCATCATGTGCCGCTGCTCTATAGCAACGGGCCGTGGGGCATCGCCATCAGCGTCTTCATCGTGATCGTCGCCGCGCTGAATTTAATTTTGGATTTTGATTTCGTCGAGACTGGCGTACATCAAGGCGCGGCCAAGTACATGGAGTGGTACGGCGCCTTCGGCATCATGGTCACCCTGGTCTGGATGTACATCGAAATGCTGCGCCTGCTCAGCAAAGTCCGCAGCCGGTAACAGAAGTTTCTCACTCGAAGCAAACGGAGCGAAAACTCACGCGGCCTTTTCGCCTTTCGCGTGCGCGTCGGGATGCCCGCGCTTCGCGATAGCGCCTTCGATCACGGCGTTCACCTCCGCGCCCGTGAGCATCGAAAATCCGAGAATGTAAAACCAGAAAAGCAGCACAATCACGGCTCCGAGCGAACCATAGGTCGCGGCAAAGCTTTTGAAGTATGTGAGGTAGAGACGCAGCACGACCGACGCCGCGATCCATAACAGCACGCCCACCACAGCGCCCGGCGTGATCCAAGCCCAATGCCTTTGCTTCCGGTTTGGCGCCCAGCGATACAGCACCGCATACGCCAGCACGATCAGGAAAAGCGCGATCGCGTACTCGCCAACTCTCCAAAGCTCTTTCAGTGCTCCTGGCAATCCAAACGCAGTCCCTAGCTGCCCTGCCACCCAGCCGCCAAATAGGCTAATCAGAATCGCCGCCACAATCAGCACGCCCAGCACGATCGTAAGTCCAATGGCCACCGCGCGCGCTTTCCAGATCGGGCGAGTCTCCTTGACTCCGAACGCGATGTTGAGCGTACTCATCAACGCCGCCACGCCCGCGGATCCTGACCATAGCGCTCCGGCAATTCCAACAGCCATTAGCCATCCAGATGAGTGGATCTCCGTCTGACGGATCGTGCGCTCGATCAGATTGTGCGCCGAGCCGGGCAGCACCCGCGAGAGGCTGTTCACCAGCCCATCAGTCAGAGTCGCGTGGTGCCCCGCAATGAATCCCAAAATCGTCAGGAAGAAAATCATCAGGGGAAAAGCCGCCAGGAAAAAGTAAAACGCCAGTTCCGCCGATCGCCCGAAAACGTCGTCCCGGCTGACGTCCATCTCGCGCCAGACTCGTTTGCTCAACCCAACGACACTCAAGCCGCCGAGCTGCCACACGCTCGGATTTTCAGGCCTTTTTTTCTCCTGCTGATCCGGCCATTTCTCGCTCATGTGTGCCGCCTGTCCCAACAGCTTCGACACTCGCGCAGTGCCGTTCTTTTTTTCGATGCACGGCCGTGCAGGAAGTCGCCGTGTTGGGTTTGTACCTTAGACAGGCAGCACGTGTTCCCGCATCAAGTCTCGATGCAATCCCTGCGACGTGTATTTCCTTTGAAGCGCCGCGGGTCGCCACCGTTCTTATGACTGCCGCAGACGCTGCGCATCGGCCACGCGCTGGCTGGACGCGCCCCTCCCCGCGGCTTAGAATGAACTCGATATGCCGCCCAAGCTTCCCGTCTACATGGACAACCAAGCGACCACCCAGGTCGATCCCCGGGTGCTGGAGGCCATGCTGCCGTACTTCACGGAAAAGTACGGCAACGCCGCCAGCCGCAACCATGAATTCGGCTGGAAAGCCGAGGAAGCCGTCGAAAATGCGCGCGGCCAAATCGCGCGGCTGATCAACGCATCGCCCAAAGAAATCGTCTTCACCAGCGGCGCTACCGAATCCGACAATCTCGCCCTAAAAGGCGTCGCCGAATTTCATCGCGCCAAGGTCAATCACATCATTACCCAGGCCACCGAGCACAAAGCCGTGCTCGACGTTTGTAAGCGCCTCGAAGCGAATGGTTGCGAGGTCACCTACTTGCCCGTGGCGAAAGACGGCCGCATCGATCTTGAAAATCTTCGCCGCGCCATTACCCCGAAAACCATCCTCGTCTCCATCATGTACGCCAACAACGAAATCGGCGTGGTCCAGCCCATCGCCGAGATCGGCAAGATCGCCAGGCAAGCTGGCGTGCTCTTCCATACCGACGCGGTGCAAGCCATCGGCAAAATTTCCGTTGACGTCGAGCGCGACGCCATCGATCTGCTCTCCATTTCCGCTCACAAGCTCTATGGGCCAAAGGGCGTGGGCGCGCTCTACGTCCGCCGCAAGAATCCGCGCGTGCAGCTCTCGCCGATGATCGATGGCGGCGGCCACGAACGCGGCCTGCGCTCCGGCACGCTCAACGTTCCAGGCATCGTCGGCCTCGGCAAAGCCTGCGAAATCGCCGCCAAAGAAATGTCCGACGAAAGCGCGCGTCTCGGCGCCCTGCGCGATAAGCTGAAAGACGCAATCCTCAGCCGCCTTGAAGACACCACCATCAACGGTTCGATGGACCATCGCCTGCCGGGCAACCTCAATCTCAGCTTCGCCGGCGTCGAAGGCGACGCGTTGCTCATGGGTATCAACGACGTTGCCATTTCCAGCGGCTCCGCCTGCACTTCCGCCACGCTCGAGCCCAGCCACGTGCTCAGCGCTCTCGGCGTCCCGGAAGAATTGGCGCACAGCTCCATTCGCTTCGGCCTCGGCCGCTTCAACACCGCCGAAGATGTCGATTACGTCGCCAACCGTGTCGTCGAAACCGTCAAGCGCCTGCGCGAACTTTCGCCGCTCTACGAAGCCGCCAAAACGCGCCGCTCGTAGTTACCGCCCTACTACCGCTATACGGGACCTCGCCAATTTGGAACTTGCGCCAACTCACGCGCCGGGCAAAACTGTCCTCGCGCGCAACCAACACGAGGATTCGTCGCCATGGCCACTTCTACGCAGACGGTTCTGATCGTTCCGGCGATTACACCCGAACATATCGAGCAGGCGCAACAGATGTTCCTGGAATACGCTGAATCGCTGGGCTTCAGCCTCTGCTTTCAAAATTTCGAGCAGGAATTGAAAAGCTTGCCCGGCGCGTATGCGCCGCCTTCGGGCCGGCTGCTTCTCGCCCAAGCTGCGGACGGCGCCGCCGGATGTGTTGCGCTCCGCACACTCGGAGATGGTGGCTGCGAGATGAAGCGCCTGTATGTGCGCTCCGCATATCGAGGCAAAGGCATCGGCGTGCTGCTGGTCGATCGAGTGATCGCCGAAGCGCGCGCCATCGGCTATCATCACATGCGGCTTGACACGATCGCCTCCACGATGCAACCAGCCATCGCCCTCTATCGCCGCGTTGGCTTTCGCGAAATTCCGGCGTACTGCGCGAACCCGATGCCGGAGGCGCTCTACATGGAACTCACGCTGTAAGCGCCGTGTGAGGTTACAAAAATCACGGCGAACTACGGAGTTTTGGGAGACGTCACATGGATAATCCCGATCTGCGCTACCCCATCGGCAAATTCCAGCGGCCATCGCAGCCGCTAACTTCTGATCAGCGCCTGGAATTCATCGCCGCCATCGCGGAAACCCCCGAGCATCTCACCGCGGCCATCGCTGGCCTCACCCCCGCGCAGCTCGACACGCCCTACCGGCCCGGCGGCTGGACGGTTCGTCAGGTGGTCCATCATCTTCCCGATAGCCACATGAATTCCTACGTCCGCTTCAAACTCGCGCTCACTGAAGACGCTCCCACCATCAAGCCCTATGACGAAGCGCGCTGGGCCGAACTCGCCGATTCGCGGGAAACTCCGCTTGGCACTTCGCTCGCGCTGCTCGAACACCTCCACGACCGCTGGGTGCTGCTCCTGCGCTCCATCGCGCCCGATGATTGGTCGCGCACCTTTCGCCATCCGGAACTTGGCGCCGTCACTCTCGACCAGACGCTGGCGCTCTACGCCTGGCACGGTCGCCACCACGTGGCCCACATCACCGCTTTTCGCGAACGAAACTCCTGGCGCAAATCGCGCGTCGGTTTCAACGGCTAAAGTCGACATTGCCGGCACGTAAGTTCATCCTCCACAACAAAAGAACCGCCGCCCCGGCCAAGAATCACCTGATAACCTGCGACGTTTGGGCGGGTTGTCCATTCCAATAGATATGCCCGGCTGGTGAGCCGTAGTAATCCAGCGCAACCGGGATTGAGGGCCTGCTCCGCGGAAGCCCTTACGAAGAAAAATCAACCGCAGTCGCAAAAGGCTATGGCGCCGGCTACATCCGCCGTTTCAAAGAGCGCTCCACCATCAAAGAAATGCAAAATCCCGGGCCCACAAGGAGGAACTTCATGATCAGGTTCTGCAAGCGCGCTATTCCGCACCTCTTGCTCGCGTCACTCCTGCTTTCGCCACTGGCCCTCGTCGGCTGCGCCGTGCACGCTGGATACCGCGTCTACGACCCCTACGACGGTACCTACCACTATTGGAGAGACGGCGAAGTCCGTTACTACCACCAGTGGGAACACGAAACGCATCGCCACAGTCAGGATTTTCGCAAGCGCAGCGCCGATGAACAAAAGCAGTATTGGCAATGGCGCCAGAATCATGGCAGCCACAATCAGAACGATCACGGCCACGACAACCACTAAACCAATTGGGTGATTGCGCGGTTTTTCCCGAATGTTGCCGCGAACGGCGAGCGCCGGGGCCTAGCAACCCTGGCGCTACGCTCTCACCGACTCAATCACGCACACGGGAGCTTTGGTCCGCACCACACGCGTCAGCCGCAGCCCCGCCTTGGAGAGAAGCTCCGCGAACTCCGCCTCGGTGCGCTCGTGCCCACCGGCCATCATCAACATCTCCAGATCGATCCACTTTCCCAAATCGGGCTCATTGCCCGGACGCAGCACCATTTCCAGCAGCAGCACTTTTCCATCCTTGCCGCGCATCGCCTTCTTGCAATTCTGCAGCACGGTGATCGCGCTGGCGTCGTTCCAGTCGTGAATCACCGATTTCAACACATAGCTGTCGGCCTCCGGAGCGGACTGAAAAAAATCTCCGCCGACGCATTGGCACCGCTCGCCCAGCCCCATCGACTCGATGTGCGGCGCGGCGCCCGCCACCACGTGCGGCGCGTCGTACACGATTCCCCGCAGCCCGTAATGCCTCTTCAAAATCGACGTCATCAGCCGTCCGTGTCCCCCGCCGATATCCGCGATTGTGCCAAGTCCGCTGAAATCGTACGCCTCCAGCACCGCCGGCGCGTAATTCGACGTCAATCCGCTCATCGCCGCGTTGAACGCTTCATCTTCCTCTGGATTCTTTTTCAGATATTCGAAAGGATCGAGCCCGGTCACTTTTTTCAGCGCCATTTCGCCGGTTTCCACCGCCTGCCGTAATTCGGCGAACACCCGGAAGTGCGTCGGGCTGGCCGTCCACAAGAGTACTTCGCGCATCGACCCCGGCACGCGTTCGCGCAGCAATTCCGAAGCAGGCGTATTCGCAAACGTTCGCGGCTCGGTTTCTGTGAACACGCCCACGCTGGCCAGCGCCCGCAGCACGCGATAGAGCGACTCTCCATGCACCCCGCGCGCTTTGCCCGCCAATTCCGCAACCGTCCTCGGGCCTTCCGCCAGCTGATCGGCGATCCGCAGCTTCGCCGCCACGTATAGACACGCCGGCGCCATGAAACCGGTCGCGAGTTGCAAAATCTGCTGCGCTGGTTGCGTCTGATTGGAATTTGTTGCGGCTGCGCTCTTCGAAGAAGGACCTGCCATGGCGGCCTCTGCGTGTAACTCCGCTTGCAGTGTGCTGCCGCCCCACAGCCATGTCAAGGCATTGCGCCATCAACTAGGGTCGCTCTCAATTTTCAAACTCCAAAGAGAGTTGACACTTCCCCACCCGTCTTGTCAGACTGGCCTCTTGCGGTACGGGGTCCTCAGCGCGCTGTTTTGTCGTGCTGCGGCTGATGTCTCACGCGCTTTGGCCCATCGGCCGGCGATCGATCCCGAATCCGAGGCAACTCCACAGGGGGGAATAAATATGGCTGCTGAAACCGCTACCGCGCCCATCGGCGTCACCGACGCTGCCTGGCAAGCAATCGAAGGTGGATACGACCTGCAAGTCCACGTCGCGCCCGACGTCATCGCGCGCCGCATCGACGATCTCGATCTCGCCAAGGAATTTCTCGCGCACAAGCTGAAGGGCTTCGTGCTGAAGTCGCACTACGCGCCCACCTACGAACGCGCCAAGGTCGTCACCAAAGCTGTGCCCGGAATCAAAGCTATGGGCGCGATCACGCTGAACCACAGCGTCGGCGGCCTCAATCCCGTCGCCCTCGAAATCGCCGGACGCTCCGGCAACAAAATCGTCTGGATGCCCACCGTGGACGCCGAAAACGAAAAGGCCGGCCGCTCCGACGGTCCTACCGACAAGCTGCCCTTCTGGGCCAAAATTCAGCGCGAACTTTCCGCCACAGGAATCGCGCCTCCGCCGCTCACCGTGCTCGACGCCAATGGCAAAGTGAACGCCGCCACCCGCGGCTGCCTGGAAATCATCGCCAAGTACGACATGATCCTGGCCACCGGCCACCTCTCGAAAAAAGAAATCCGCGAGCTGGTGAAAACCGCCAAGGAAATGAAGCTCAAGCGCGTCATGGTCACCCACGCCGAATTCCCGTCGCAAAATATGACCGCCGACGAGCAGCTCGAAGTCGCCAATATGGGCGCCCTGATCGAGCACTGCTTCACCACCATGTTCACCAACAAGGCGCCCTGGGAAACCTACTACGCCAACGTGCGCAAAGTCGGCCCCGAGCGCATCATTCTCTCTACCGACCTCGGCCAGACCATCAATCCGCCCGTCGCCGAAGGTTTCGCCATGTTCGCCCAGAAAATGCTCGACGCCGGCTTCACCTCCGCCGACGTCCACCGTATGGCCGTCATCAACCCCACCGAAATTACCTCGTAGTCGAATATCACGGCGACCGGGCGGGCTCGCATTCATCGCGAGCCCCCTTTTCGGCGCGTGTCATTCCGAGGACGAGCGGCGTGGTTTCCGCGCCAACATGGCTGTGACCGCGCGGAAATCACGCGAATTTGCGAGGACGAGGAATCTCGGCGCTGCGAAGCGGCGAACACCTCGAAGCCAGCCGCTATCGGTGAATGCCGCCGGTTCTCTTGACGCCCTCCCCTCAAAGTGAAATCATTCGCCCAGACACACAACGGCACACAAGGAGCCCTCTCATGGCTACGCAACTGGCGGCGGAATACGCGGAACTCGGCCTTTTCATCGGCGGCGAATGGGTGCCCGCCGGTGACAGAAAAACTTCTCCGGTAATCAATCCCGCCACCGAAGAAGCCATTGGGCTCGTCCCGCACGCCACTACCGCCGATCTCGACCGCGCCCTCGCCGCCGCGCAAAAAGGTTTCGAGACGTGGCGCGCCCTCTTTCCCGACCAGCGCGGCAAAATCATGAAGAAGGCCGCCGAACTGATCCGCTCGCGCGCCGAAGAAATGGCCCGCATTGCTACCACCGAATCCGGCAAGCGCATCACCGAGACGCGTATCGAAGTCCAAATGGCCGCCAATATTTTCGAGTGGTTCGCCGAAGAGGGACGCCGCGCCTACGGCCGCGTACTGCCGCAGCGCGCTCCCGGCACTCGCCTCGCCGTCGTCAAAGAGCCGGTCGGGCCGGTGGCCGCGTTCGCTCCGTGGAATTTCCCGCTTGGCAATCCCGCGCGCAAGATTGGAGCCGCGCTCGGCGCGGGCTGCTCGGTGATCGTCAAGCCCGCCGAGGAAACTCCCGCATCCGCGCTCGCCTTGGCGCGCTGCCTGATGGAAGCGGGCCTGCCCGAAAACGTCCTGTCCATCGTCTTCGGCGTCCCCGCCGATATTTCCACCCATCTGCTCGCTTCGCCCATCATCCGAAAAGTCTCTTTCACCGGCTCGATTCCCGTGGGCAAGCATCTGATGAAACTGGCCGCCGAAGGCATGAAGCGCACCACCATGGAGCTGGGCGGCCACTCCCCGGTGCTCGTTTTCGACGACGTGGATGTGGACCAGATCCTCGACATGTGCGTCGCCGCAAAGTATCGCAACGCCGGGCAAGTCTGCATTTCGCCCACGCGCTTCTATGCCCATGAAAAAATCTACAGCCGCTTTGTCGAAGGATTTGCCGCCCGCGCGAAAAACGTCGTCGTGGGCGATGGCCTTGACGACCGAACTCAAATGGGCCCGCTCATTCACGCGCGGCGTCTGGTCGCCATCGAAGGCTTCATGGCCGACGCCAGGCAGCACGGCGCGAAAGTGCAAGCCGGCGGCGCGCGCCTCCAAAGCCCCGGATACTTCTACGCGCCCACCGTTCTTTCCGATGTTCCCAACTCCGCGCGCATCATGAACGAAGAGCCTTTCGGCCCCATCGCCGTCCTCAATTCATTCTCCGATTTCGACGCCGTCATTCGCGAAGCCAACCACCTTCCCTACGGCCTCGCCGCATTCGCGTTCACCGGTTCAGCTCATCGCGCAAAACTGGTCGGCGAAAAACTCGAAGCAGGAATGGTAGGCGTCAACACCTTTCAAATCTCCGTGCCGGAATCTCCCTTCGGCGGCGTGAAAGAAAGCGGCCACGGCTCCGAGGAAGGCATCGAAGGCCTCGAAGCCTGCCTGGTCACCAAATTCATCAGTGAAGCCTAGCCGCCGGTTTTGATTTGCGGGTTTGGATTGCAGATTCAACCGTACGTCGCGGCCTTCGGCGCGGCAGCTTTTTTTCTTCACTTCCTTCGACACCCTGGCGCAAGGGGAAAGCCCCGAACTTCGGTTCGGGAGGCATTTCTTTCACACCCTGCCGGCAAAGAGCGGGCCGCAATCGCGCTCCCTTTCGTGCGCGGTTTGCATCTCCGGTTTTGCAAGTCCCGGTGGATCCCGGTACTCGCGACTCTCGGTGAGTCCCACCGGGACTCGCGCACCGGAGCTCCACCGGAGTTCTGCCACCGGACCGAGCCTGCCGGAACGTCGTCTCTACCGCGCGCAGTAGACAGGCCGCCGTCCAGTTCTCCTTGCGTCCCCGGCATTCTACGGTTCAGAATTGCGCGCCAAGGCGGAAACCATGCCCCCAAAGAAAACCCGCAGGCCCGCGAAACGACGCGCAACAACGCGCCAAATCAAACATCCGCAAACGGTCGCCCAATACATCGCGCGCGTTCCCCCGCCCGCACGCGCCGCGCTGAAACAATTGCGCGCGATCATTCGCTCCGTCATGCCGCCGGACGCCTTCGAAATAATCAGCTATCGCATGCCCGCCTTCCGGCGCGAACGCGTGCTCGTCTGGTACGCCGCCTTCTCGGGCCATTGCAGCTTGTTTCCCACCGCTGCGCCAATCGCCCAGTTCAAAGACGAACTCAAAAGCTTTTCCACTTCCAAAGGAACCATTCACTTCCCGCTCGGCAACCCGCTTCCAACGGATCTCATAAAGAAGATCGTTCAGGCGCGCGTCTTGAACGATCTGGCCCGTTCGCGCAATCCAGCACCGCAGTAGGCAACTATTTGGTTGCGTATTTTCGGACCGCAGCGGTAATATGCAACCAGAGGGTTGCCAATGACTTCCGACCGCATCGAAAAAACGATTCTGCTGCGTGCCCCCCGCGCGCGCGTCTGGCGCGCCTTAGCCGATTCCCAGGAGTTCGGCGCTTGGTTCGGCGTCAAGTTTGAGGGACCATTCGCAGCCGGAGCCAGTATTCGCGGGACCATTGTAGGAACCGTCGCCGATCCCCAAGTGGCGGCCGCGCAAAAGCAGTTCGCGGATACGCCCTTCGAAATCAGCGTGGACCGCATCGAGCCGGAAAAATTAATCTCGTTCCGCTGGCATCCCAACGCCATCGAACCTGCCGTCGACTATTCGCAAGAACCGACAACACTCATCGAGTTCACGCTCCAAGATGCGCCGAACGGCACCATTTTGACGGTGACGGAATCCGGCTTCGACAAAATACCGCTAGCGCGCCGGGCGAAGGCTTTCGGCGCCAGCCAGCAAGGCTGGGCCGTGGTCATCACGCTGGTCGAGAAGTACCTTGCGCAGACGTCATAGCCCAAAACCGGCCTCGGAGCTGTCGACCTCGGCGCCGCTATTCGCGGCCCTCGGCGATCGAACGCGGCTCCTGTTAGTTTCGCGTCTCTGCACCGGCGGTCCCGCTTCGCTTACGGCACTCAGCGCCGGCCTGCCGATCACGCGACAAGCCATCACCAAACACCTGCGCGCGATGGAACGCTCCGGGCTCGTCCGCGGCAGACGGCAAGGCCGCCAAATGATATGGCAACTGGAACGCCGCCGCCTTCGCCAGGCACGCAAGTATCTCGAAACGATCTCCGCGCAGTGGGATTCCGCGCTGGTACGCCTCCGCGATTTCGTGGAGCAGTAATTTCTCCTCGGGTATTCTAATTTCCGTCCCCATCGTTCACGCGCCGCGCGACCAAGGCGCGCCCTTTTCGATTCGCGCGCTAGTCGTTGACGCGCGCCACAGCAAAATGATACGACCGTACTGGCGAAGCGGCTCCGGGGGGAGCAGCTTCGCAAGATCAACGGCGAGGGGTGGACATCGTGGATAGCGAAGCACGCATCGCGGAGCTGGAAAAGAAAGTCGAGCAATTATCCAACCAGGTCGGCATCTTGGAAGACGTTCACGCCATTCGCCGCTTGCAGCACGCCTACGGCTATTACATCGACAAATGCCTCTACGACGAAACCGTCGATCTCTTTGCCGAAAATGGCGAAGTGCATTTCATGGGCGGAATTTTTCGCGGTAAACAAGCAGGCGTCCGCCGCCTGTACATCGAGCGCTTCCGCAAAAATTTCACCAACGGAAAGAACGGCCCCATCTTCGGCTTTCTGCTCGATCATCCTCAATTTCAGGACATCGTGGACGTAGCCCCGGACCGCCAATCCGCCAAAGCGCGCTTCCGCTGCAACATGCAGGCCGGCCTGCACGAAAATGCCGTGGGACGCACGCGCCAATGGTGGGAGGGCGGCCTGTACGAAAATTCCTACGTGCGCGAAGATGGCGTCTGGAAAATCCAGGTTCTGAATTATCGCCCGGTATGGCACGCGGATTACGAGACGGGATGGGCCCACACGCGCCCGCAGTACGTGGCGTTTTTCTCGGAAACGTATCCGGCGGATCCGGTGGGTCCAGACGCGCTCGAAAATCCCAAGCCGGTTCTATGGCCCGATACGGACGTGCTGCCGTTCCACTATCCGCATCCTGTAACCGGCCGCTGTTTCAAGTAAACTGTCAGCATCCCGAGTCGCGCAGCGCGGCAACATCGGCAAAATCGCGAGAGGTGAGCAAGCATGACCACTACGTTTCCGGAAGGTTTCGATTTCGCGGGCTTCAACGCGCCGATGCGCGTCGAGTGCGACATCTACGATCTGGTCGTCGAGGGTAATCTGCCCAAGGAAATTCGTGGCACCTGGTACCGCACCATTCCCGATCCGCAATATCCGCCGCGCATGGGCCGCGACACCTACCTCAGCGGCGACGGCATGATCAGCGCCTTCAAATTCGAGGACGGCCACGTCGATTTCCGCATGCGCTACATCATGACCGACCGCCTCAAAGCCGACCGCAAAGCGCGCCGCAGCCTCTTCGGTTTGTACCGCAATCCTTTCACCGACGATCCTCTCGCCAAGGGCGTCAATCGCTGCGTCAACAACACCACGCCGATCTTCCATGCCGGACGCCTGCTCGCGCTCAAGGAAGATGGCCTCGCCGTCGAGTTGCATCCCGAGACTCTCGATACCATCGGCGTCTACAACTATGGCGGGAAAATGCGCAGCCAGACCATGACCGCGCACACCCGCCTCGACGAAGACTCCGGCGAGCTCTACTTTTTCGGCTACGAAGCCGGCGGCCTGGCCACCCGTGACGTTTCCTATTGCGTCGCCAACAAAGAAGGCGAACTCGTCAAGGAAGAGTGGTTCCAGGTTCCCTACGTTTCGCTGATGCACGATTTCGCCGTCACCAAGGAACATGCCATTTTCCCGGTGTTCCCCACCACCTGCGATCTGGACCGCCTCAAAGCTGGCGGTGCGCACTGGGCCTGCGATCCCAAAGAGGACACCCACATCGGCATCATGCCGCGCGATGGCAGCGTGAAAGACATGCGCTGGTTCCGCTACCCCTCCTGCTCCGCCTTTCATTTTATGAACGCCTACACCGAAGGCAAGTTCGTGCATCTCGATTTCGGCATCAGCAAATACGCGCCGTTCCCCTTCATGCTGGAAACGAATCACATCCATCCAACCGCTGAAGACGTGCGCTGGGGCCGCGTCGTGCGCTGGACTTTCGACATGTCCAAGCCCGGCGAAAAATTCGAGGAATACAACCTCGCGCCCGCCGGCGATTTCCCGCGCATCGCCAATAAAGTTCACATGAAGGACTACTCCATCGGCTACTACGAGCGCTTCGATCCCGAAGCCGGTCCGCCGCAGATGGCCGGCCCCGTCGGCATCGGATTCAACACCCTCAGCCGCCTGGAAGTAAAAAGTGGCAAGCTGAAATCATGGCACTCGAATCGGCCCGTCACCATTCAGGAAGAAGTGCACATTCCCTCGCGCACGCCGGGCCACGAAGGCTATCTCGCTCTAGTCGCCGATCTGCACGATACGCAGCTTTCCGATCTGCTGGTCTTCGAAGCCGAGCATGTCGACAAGGGCCCCATCGCCACCGCGCATCTCCCGCTGCGTCTCCGCAATCAGGTTCACGGCAACTGGGTCACCGCGGAAGAGCTCGATTACACCCCCTCGCCTTCGAATGACTAAAAGACTCGAAGGCAAAGTCGCTATCGTCACCGGCGCGGGCGGAGGTTTCGGCCGCGCCATCGCCACGCGCTTCGCCGACGAAGGCGCCGCCGTCGCCGTCACCTCGCGCACGAAATCGCAGCTCGACGAAACCGTCGCGCAGATCGCCTCGCGCGGCGGCAAAGCGCTCGCCATCGCCGGCGACGCCACCAATCGCGCCGACGTGGCGCTCGTGGTCGACGAAACGCGCCGCCGCCTCGGCCCCATCTCCACCCTCGTCAGCAATGCCGGACTTCCCGGCCCATTCGGCCCCATCGGCGAAATCGATCCTGACGAGTGGTGGGCGTCGCAAGCCATCCATCTGCGCGCGCCATTCCTTTTCATCAGCGCCGTGCTGCCGCAAATGAAGGAGGTCCGCGAGGGCTGCATCCTCACCATCTGCTCGCCGCGAGGAAAAATGGTCACGCCCAATCTTTCCGCCTACTCCCTGGGCAAGACTTCGCAGATGCGTCTGACGCAGTTGCTTGCCGCCGAGACGCGCGACTTCGGCATCACCGCCGTGGCCGTCGATCCCGGCAGCGTCATCACCCAAATGGCGGAAGTCACCATCAATTCGCCGGATGCCCAGCGCTGGATGCCCGAAATGGTCGCCAATCTGCGAACCATGGTTACCCAAACCGATTCCGACCGCCGCATACGCTCACAAATGCAGCTGGAGAAGTGCGCCGAGCGCTGCGTGGAAATCGCCGCCGGCCTGCATCCCGAATGGCACGGCCAATACATCGGCCGCAACGAAACCGCCGACGAATGGAAATAACCGCGGCGAGACAAGCGCCGCTGAATCGCGACAATCCGCACGCAATCGAGGGGGGTGGAACACACATGCCAGCACCAGTGAAGATCGCGCCATCAAAATCGAAGGCCGGCAAGCGCCCGATCGCCAAAGCCGCGCCAAGCCGCAACGGCGCCTCCGGCAAACACATTCGCAAAATCGACGTCTTCACCCACATCTGGCCCAAGGCGTTTCACGACAAGCTGCTCAGCATCACCGGCAACATGCGCGATATGCACCGCCGCAGCGAAGCCGTCCCGATGATGACCAACCTCGACGTGCGCTTCCAGGTGATGGACAAATTTCCCGGCTACCAGCAAATCCTCTCGCTGGCCTCGCCACCCATCGACGCCGTCGGCGCGCCCGAAGACTGGCGCGAACTCGCGCGCCTGGGCAACGACGGCATGGCCGAGCTGTGCCAAAAATATCCCGGGCGTTTTCCCAGCTTCCTCGGCGCCATTCCGATGCGCGATGCCCAAGTCGCCGCCGCCGAAGCTCGCCGGGCCATCAAGCAACTCGGCGCGTGCGGCATTCAGATTCCCGCCAACGTCTCGGGCAAGTCACTCGACGCTCCGGAGTTTCGTCCCATATTTCAGGAGCTGGAAAAGCTAGGCAAGCCGATCTGGATTCATCCCTCGCGCACCGCCAACATTCCCGATTTCTCCACCGAGCAAAAATCGCTCTACGAAATCTGGTGGACCTTCGGCTGGCCCTACGAATCAAGTGCCGCGCAGGCGCGCATCGTCTTCTCCAAAATGCTGGACGAAATGCCCGGCCTGAAATTCATCATCCATCACGCCGGCGGCATGGTTCCCTTCTTTGAAGGACGCGTCGGCCCGGGCTGGAGCCAGCTCGGCAAGCGCACCTCGGACACCGATTACTCCGGCCTTCTCAAAGAACTGAAGCTGCCGCACCTGCAATACTTCAAAAAGTTTTTCTACGCTGATACCGCCACGTTCGGCTCCAAGGCCGCGCTCGAATGCGCCCTCAGCTTCTACGGCGTCGGCCACGTGCTGTTCTCTTCCGACGCCCCCTTCGACCCCGAAGGCGGCCCCATGTACATCCGCGAAACCATTCGCGCCATCGACGCCCTCGATCTCCCCCGCGCCGACCGCGAAGCCATTTATTTCAAGAACGCCCTGAAGCTGCTCGGCATCAAGTGACGTCTGCCGGAAAATTGTGAGCTCAGGCTACGTCCAGGTCGCCGTGCCATCGAATTTTTCCGCGCAGTTTGCGGATCCCGGTCTGCGCCCGCAATTGCACCAGCAGACGCAGTCCGGCTTCAACCGCGGCCTTCTTCGTTCGCATGCCGCTGCTCCTCATCGCCTCCTTCATCAGCCGGTCGTCAATCTCGATGTTCGTTCTCATCGGCGTGCCTCTCGATATGTAAGGTTCTCACATATGGGTATATTGCGGTGTATTGCGGTGCGAGTGCGCCAGCGCCCTTCGGCGCGCCCAGGCGTCGGCACGCGGTAATAGCTCCCGAATCACGATGTGTCCCGAAACTTGGTCAGCCGAATCTGATGCCGAATAGCCCGCCCGTTTCAGTCGCATCAGTCAGTTTGACTGGAATTAAGAACCCGGAGAGATCAAAGCCGCTGGGAACCTCAACCTGTTTGTCCGAATTCATGGTCACGATGTACTGAAAGTTCTTCTCCAGGCTGAGGGCCGCTCCCAGCCGCAGCGCAGTTCCAACCTGCCGCCCATCTACCGGATCAAAAAGATGGCTGTCGTGGACCAAAAATCCGGGCCCCATCTCGCGCGCGGACATCACCTGCATCAGCATCATGTCGAAACAAAATATCTGCATATTGCCGATACCAGGGCTCCGTTCCCCCTGAAACTCGACCTTAAATTCCGGTCCATTTGCCGTCTCAGTCGGCATGAATCTCGCGGGCTTTTGGTATAGGTTTGTTGAGGTTTCCTCGAAAAGCACAATTGCGCGGTTTAAAGCGGACGACTGCTCCGAATAGTCCTGTTCGAGTCGCAACAGCAGTTCCTGTCGCTTGATTCTGAGTCGAGCTAGCCCACTCTCGATCTTCTCGGCGGCGACAAAGCGTCTTCGCAGGAGCTCTAGATCTGCCGCACGGCGACCGAAATCCTCCTGCAAGCTCGTAAACTGATCCAAGGCGCCATGCGATCGCAGGATGCCCATAATCTGGGCCCGCTCTGCGTCAAGCGAACTCTTTTGTCGTTCGCGCGCTTCGATCCTGTGCCTCGCGGCCTGAATCTCGCTGGTTAGGTACGACTTTCGATTCGCAATGACTGATTCGTGGAATTTTCTTACTTCGTCAAATCTTCGAAGAGTCACACCCGGAAGCACTATGCCGGTCTCGCGGTACGTGCGATCCAAGTCGGCGATCTTCGGCGGATTCTCCTCCGATACAGCGCGTTCCAACTCGGCCAGCAACTCGTCGTCGAGAGTGTTGGCGTCCGCGAGATCGCTTAACTGCTGTGTCAGCGAGGCAGCCCGCCGCTCATAGTCGCGAAAATCAGGCAAAATTTGAAAGCTGCCCAATCTTTCCCGAAACTTTAGCACCGCACTTTCCGCAGTCGCGATTTCGGACCGAAGCTGCGCCTTTGTGCCGACGATCTCCGACAACTCTCCCTCGCCGACGACTGTGCGAAGTTTCCGAATCGCCTGCTCCTCATCTCTAACCACCTGCCACTCTTGCGGAATAGTCCAGTCCAGGCCGAGAAGATATGAAATCCCCACCTGCCAAACAGCAGGTTTGCTCTGAACGAAATGCAGATGCGGTTCGGCGAATCCCCCTGGGTGCTTCCGAACAAAATATGGGAAAAGTGAACGGAACGTCGGCGCGTAAGGCTCGTGGTCCCTCGCCCTGTGGTCTTCGAGCCCGAATATCAGAACCCCAAGAACGCGGGCCCAATCCCTCACGGAAAATGTTCGTTCCGCAGTCTCGGCTGACAGCTCGGGCTGAATCGGCCAGCCGCTAGTATCCCCTGCCGCGATGACCACAATCCCCGGCGAGGCACCGGAGCGCCACACCTCTACCGTTCGCCCCGCCACGTCAAATTCCATCCCAAACCGATAATCCACCAGCTCAGGCAGTCGGAATATCGATTCGTCAGCGGCATCACCAGCGGTAAGGAAGTGAATTATCTCCAGCACGCTCGATTTGCCCGCGCTGTTCCGTGTGTGCTTTAAGGTCGCGGACTCACTCTTGTCAGCCAAGAGCACGTTCAGACCAGGACCGAAGCGCAACTCCTTGAAACTCGGCAACGTGCTATATATGCGACGAATCATTCCGCTCTTCGATGAATCCGGCCATCCTTGAGATCGATCGCTCCAACTGAATACAAGAACGACAAAGAGAGCAGGAACCAATCGAACGGCAATCGATTAGCACAATCGCGGTCCACTCGACGCGCCTTCACTTCGTCCCAGAGCTTCGACACCGTCTTGGGGCGAGAAAGCAGCTGGAGTACGTCAGCCCCAACCGCGAGCAGCGCGCGGTCCTGCGGCAGACGCTTGGTCGGCAGGATCAATTGTTCCCACCCGACGTGGGGGACTCGAAGATTTCGCACTCTTCAAACAAAAAAGCCAGCACAGCCAGCACCGCGGCGGTCCGATTCATCGTCTCCTGCGCGCCGCCACCCGCAAACTGCCACAATTCGTGGAACACCTCATCCCCGACAATCCCCGCGCTGCGAAGCTCCTGATATTTAGACTTAAACGCCTGGGCGATCCGATCTCCCAGCTCCGGGTCATTCCACTCATCAAAGAATTTCTTCACCAGTTTGCTTTTCCGGCTTCCCATCGTGAGCAGGTACTGAACGTTCTCCGACAAGGCATTTGCCTTAAGCTTCCCGGCCGGCACCTGCCCTATCTCACTAGGGGACGATGCTTCCTGTTGCGATATTACACCAACAACCTCCACGACATCTCTCATCCCAACGCGAGAAACTGCTAGGGCAGTGAGCGGCGGCCCCAATATCAAAGCCTGATCCGCGGGCGACAAACGGAAAAATTCGTTGCGCAGTTCGGTCTCGCACCACCGTGAGACAGTTACTCCACACTTGCCGTCCAGATCAATCAATTTTTGAACGACATCGGCAGGGATTCCTCGCCACTGATTATGAACGAATGTCCACAGGCACATTTTTGCAGCCCAATGCTCTACAGCTCCCGTAAAGTCTTCCTCAATTTTGCCGTTCGTTTCGACAACGTTCATCTTTTCCGGCGCATAGACCTGAAAAACACACTTCGACGTATGACGGTACCCGTCGCACTTCTTATCCCCAATCTTTCCGTAGGGCTTTACCCTCTGAAAATCTTCCGGGTACACGTGCTCCATAATGGAGGCGAAGAATTCCTGAAACTCCGTGCCGAACTTAGAGCGAAACGCGAGCGAGAACTTGACCTCATACCACTCCCTCAAGAAACGCCTCCCCTGTCTACTAACCAAACGCATAGTACTTGGTTATTTACCATACCTCAAGCGTTACCAAACGATGCCCAAACCGCACAGGTACAGGCCACCGAACCTGTCCTTCCGGCCAGTAGCCATATGTACCCCCTAGTCTGCTACCGTCGATCTGTGATACTAGGCGCGAACGAAAACGCGGTCGGCGAAGCCTCGGTTCCCATCCGAAGGCACAACTCCGCCCCGCCTCACGCACGAAACCTAACTGACGCGGAAGGGCAAGGTTCCAGACACGCCAAAAACCCACGCGCCCGCGTGCGCTTCGTTTTCGCGCATCCTGCGCATTCCGGCGTGCCAGGCCGCCGCCTCACCCGTGCGGCGCATTTGCCTGTCACAAACCAAGAATCGCAAGCCACGAATCGCGCATTTCTACCCGGGGCCCCCAAAACGCTCCGCGTTTTGGGGTGGTTACCCGGAACAGTCACTCGAGTAGAACCACATGTAAGTCACAGAAAACAAACAGCGGCACATGCCTCTACTCGGAACGTCCCGGCGCATGTATTTTCGCCACTTTCGCCGCGCAGTTTGGGGTACCCCAGCGCACTCAGCATCGCCGAGCAGCGCGTCAGCGCCGCCATGGATCGGCGCGCCTCGGCGCGCTACCTTTCGAGATGTTCCACCCGCGCCATGTATTCGCCTTTTCTTCTCGCGAATCACTCCGCGAGGGGCGGAACGGTCAATCGACCTCGCACACGCCTAACTCGCAGAAAACAAACGCCGGCGCGCATGCAAGGGCGGAACGTCCCGGTGCATTTTCTTTTCCGAATTTCAGCTGCGCTTTCGCGCCCCGAAGCAGTCAGCGCCCGCCGCCCAATGCCGTCGCCGTTCACCACTCACTACTCACCAATTACGACTCACCACTCACGAACCGTCGCACCTGCGCTTGCGGCTCGCCGTAAAACACACCGCAGCTGTTCTAGCCGCTCGCAACGCCGCGATGCGGTAAAATACCCGCACGATGGCCGAGAAATTTTACCGGGCAACCATGAAGATTGGGGATACCACTCTCTTCGGGCGGCTCGTGTTCGGATTTTTGGTGCTGTGCGCCATTGGAGTGGGTGCGGCGGCGGGGCTGCTGTTCGTCTATTCGAGCGACTTGCCGGAAATTCACGCCCTGGAAAACTACCGTCCCATCACCGAAACGCAGCTTTTCTCCGACGACGGGCAGCAGATCGGGACCTTCTCGCTGCAACGCCGCATCCTGGTCACCTACGAGCAGATTCCCGCCATTTTGCGCGAAGCGATTATCAGCACCGAGGACCAGCATTTCGAGCAGCACTGGGGCGTGGACTTTCCGCGCGTGCTGGAATCGGCGTGGAAGGACGCGCTGGCGCGGCGTCCGGTGGAGGGCGCTTCCACGCTGACGATGCAGCTGGCCGGAGGGCTGTTCCTGAATCGCGCGGACCGCTCCATGCGCCGCAAGCTGCAGGAAACCATCCTGGCCCTGGAAATCGAGCGCCACTACACCAAGGCGCAGATCTTCACCATGTACTGCAACCAGATCTACCTGGGCAGCGGAAATTACGGAGTGCGGGCCGCCTCCGAATACTATTTCGACAAGCCGCTGAGCCAGATCGATCTGCCCGAAGCGGCGCTGCTGGCGGCCATCATTCGCGGCCCGTATTATTCGCCGGTGAATCATCCGGAGCGCGCGCTGGCGCGGCGCAATCTGGTGCTCTATCTGATGGAGCGCGACGGCAGAATCACGCGCGCGCAGGAACTGGCGGCGCAAAAGCTGCCGCTGGGGCTGCACATCGAGCCGCAACGCGACAATCTGGCGCCCTACTACATCGAGGACATTCGCGAATATCTGGAGCACACCTACGGCACGGCGGCGGTACACGAACAGGGCCTGCGCGTCTATACCACGCTCAACGTGAACATGCAGAGGGACGCGGACCAGGCGGTGCGCGACGGGCTGCACGAATACGACCGGCGCCATGGCTGGCGCGGCCATCTGCCCAACATTTTCACCGACCATCTGGGCACGCTGGCGAAATTCCGCAGCGACGATTGGGATGGACCGATCGAGGAGGGCCAATACGTCACCGGGCTGGTGACGGCGGTGAAAAGCTCGTATGCCGATATCAAAATCGGGCGCTATCACGCGAAGCTCACTCCGGCGGATATGGCCTGGACCGGGGACAAATCTCCCGACGATATTTTGAAGGTGGGCGATCTGGTGAACGTCCATATCAATGCGCTCAAGGACGGCGGAGCGAGCCGGGACGACGTGGCGGACGTGCAGCTCGAGCAGATTCCGCAGGCGCAGGCGGCGCTGATCGCCATCGACAACGCCACCGGCGAGATCAAAGCGATGGTGGGCGGGTACAGCTTCACGCAATCGAAATTCAACCGCGCTACGCAAGCCATGCGGCAGACGGGCAGCTCGTTCAAGGTGTACGTCTACAGCGAAGCGCTGCTGCAGGGCGCCACGCCGTTCGACACGGTGCTGGACGCGCCGGTGACCTATCACGTGGGCAACATCGACTATTCGCCGCACAACTACGACGAGAAATTCGAGGGGCGCATCACGCTGCGGCGCGCGCTGGCCGATTCGCGCAACGTCCCGGCGGTGCGGTTGCTGGCGCATGTAGGCATCGAGAACGTGATCGAGCTGGCCAGGAAGTTTGGGATCGTCAGCCCGCTGCCGCCGTATTTGCCGCTGGCGCTGGGCGCCGCCGATTTGACGCTGTTGGAGCACACCTCGGCGTTCACCGTGTTTCCCGACGATGGCATCCACATCGATCCGTACGACATTACGCGCGTGAGCACGTATGACGGCGCGCTGCTGGAGGAGCACCGGCCGGACGTCACCGACGTGATTCCGCCGCCGGTGGCGCGCACCATGGTGGCTATGCTCGAGGACGTGGTGAATTTCGGCACCGGCGTGCGCGCGAAGGAGTTGGGGCGTCCGTCGGCTGGGAAAACCGGCACGACTAATAATTTCACCGACGCGTGGTACATCGGATTTACGCCGCGGCTGACCTGCGGCGTGTGGGTGGGCAACGACAATCCGGCGATCTCGCTGGGCGACAAAGAAACCGGAGCGCGCGCTGCGCTGCCGATCTGGCTCGAGTTCATGCAGAAGGCGCTGAAAGACAAGCCAGTGGAGCAGTTCCCGAATGTGGTGCCGCTCGAACAGCAGGCGCAGGAGCACCCTTCGGAAGTAGACACCGCGGACACCGCGCCGCCCGCCGATGCCGCCGAGCAAGGATTCGCGCCGGTAAGCGCTCCGCAGCCGGATTCTGCGGCGCCTGGCGCACCCGAGCAGAAAAACCTCGCCGTGCATCCGCTTCCGAAGGCGAAAACCAAATCGCCGCCAACGCCTTCAGCGCGAACGCTGCCCGCCTCGGCTACTGCCACGCACTGATCGCCGCTATTTTTTGCGCGCGCGAAAAGGGTCCCAGCCACCTGGCTGAAGCGGGCGCGCGCGGCCCGCATCATCAACCAGCAAAATTTTCCGCTGGCGCGTGACTTCGCCGATGGCGGCGAGCTGCGAAAATCCCGGCGCCTCTCGCAGGCGCGGGAGGTTGCGGCGCGGCACGGTGAACAGCAGCTCGTAATCTTCGCCCCCGTGGAGCGCCAACTGCAGCGCATCGGCGGCAGCCGGCGGCAAGCGGCGCGCGAGGCGCGGCGGGATCTCCACCCAGGGGATGCGGCGCGCGTCGATCGTCGCGCCAACGCCGCTCGCCTGGCATAGGCGCGGCAGATCGGTGGACAGGCCGTCGGAGATGTCCATCATCGCCGAGGCGATGCGGTGGCTTGCCAGCCACGCGCCCAGTTCCACGCGAATCTCGGGATAGAGATGCGGCTGCAACACAGCGGCGGATGAGTTGCGGTAGCTGGTTGTAGTAGTTCCGTTCGCGATGCGACCGCGCTTTGCGCTGGCGACGTTGCCGCGCAGCAACTCCAAGCCGAGCTGAGCGCCCCCCAGCCGGCCGCTGACGTAGATCAAATCGCCAGGCCGCGCGCCGGATCGCTTCACCGCGAAGCCGCGCGGGATTTCGCCGATCACGGTGATGCTGACGAAGATGAGAGACGTGCGCGTGGTGTCCCCGCCGAGCAAGCGCACGTCAAGCTTGCGCGCGGCGCGTTTCATGCCCGCGAGGAATTCGTCGAGCCAGCGACCCGCGCAATCTTGCGGCAGCGCGAGCGTCACCAGAAACGCGCGGGGAGCGCCGCCCATCGCGGCGATATCGCTTGCCGCACGCGCGAGCGCTTTGTAGCCCACCGAATCAGCCGGATGCACGTCGCGCAGGAAATGGACGCCTTCGATGAAGGCATCACAGGTGAAAATCAAATCCGATTCGCCGACGGGCGAAAGAATGGCGGCATCGTCACCAATTCCAAGCGGCACGCGCAGGTGGCCGAGCCGAGCCGCAGCATCTCGCTCTCGGGTGATCGACGGCAAGGATTTCACGACACGGTCGACCAGTTGATCTTCGGAGCCCACCCTGTCCTTTCGTACAGTTGTCCGCGTGCGCGACTTTAGGCTAGAGTTTTGGCTGGGCATGGTTGTCTGGATTATAAGTCGCGCCCCCGCTGACTCGGGTCTCGAAAAGCGAGTGCGGAGCGGTTTGGAGTTGACGCCCTAGCGGCCGGCGGCTAAAATGCCCCGAGTTTCGAATCAAAGCTCTCGATTCAAACTCTTAGTTTCAATTCCGTAGTGGCAGTCGTGGTGAGGCGCGTTTCGGGGCGGGCGTCCTCATCCCATCCGTGGTAAGCATCATTCGGTCGAGAATTCTAAAAAGATGAAGGGCAAATCTTACACGTTTTTTATTGCTTCCAGCGCCTCGGGCGACATGAAACGTGTGCGCGTCCCCGTTTATTTCCTGCAACTCCTTGTGGTCCTTGTAGTTGTAGGAGGAGTGACGATCGTAGCGGGCATGGGATCGTACTCGCGGCTGCTGTGGAAAGCGGCGAATTATAATTCGCTGCGCCGCGAGCAAGAAGATTTGAAGCAGCAATACGTCGCGCTGCAAACGCAGGTGAAAAGCACCAACCAGCGGCTCGATTCGCTGCAATCATTGGCTAGCGAAGTAGCCATGGCGTACGGCATCACGCGATTCCACGCGACGCCGTTTAATCTGAACGGCGGCCAGCCCGACCCTGCCGCTGATTACCAGGAATCTGTCGACGAATTCAGCTATCTCGAGAAGAACGCCACGGCGGTGGCGATGACGGATGGCGGCGAGCGCTTGCTGCCTGCATCGCAACTGAGCGCTTTGGGCGTTGTGCCGACGCTTTGGCCGGTGGCAGGCCGCATCACCGCAGGGTTCGGCGAACGGATGGACCCGTTCAGCGGCGAAGGCGCGTTTCATACGGGAATTGATATTGCGGCGGCCTATGGCTCCCCGGTTCACGCCACGGCGGATGGCATTGTCGTCCGGGCGGGCCTCGATGCGGGATATGGGCGACTGATCGTGATCGACCACGGATTCGGTGTGAGTACTTATTACGCGCATCTCTCGGGATTCAACGTGCAGCCAGGCATGCACGTAAAGGCTGGCGACGTGATCGGCTATGAAGGCGACAGCGGGCGCTCCACTGGCCCGCACCTGCACTACGAAATCCGCATCTACAATACGCCTGTAAACCCTTGGCCGTATCTGCGCCGCACCAGCCCCACGGAAACGACCTCGAACGGCGATTGATTGCAGCGTCTCGTTTCCTCCACGAAAGTATCGAAAACTCACCTAGCTTGAAATCTGGCCAGTTCGGATTGCGTCAGTTCGCGGTTGATACGGACGCGGGCATCTGCGGTGCGGAAGACGTTTTAGTTTGCTTGCGGAGCCAGAAGGCGCCGGTGGTGACGATCAGCGCGGGAAGCAGGAAGCGCATGCCGTCGCGCAGCAAAGCGGCGGGCCCGGCTTCTTCCGGAGGGCCAACGCCGCAGCCGCAGTCGATTTTCAGGCCCCGGCGATACGCCGAATAAATGGCGATCATGAAGCCGACGAACACGATGGAAGCCAGGAGCGAGGAATAGCGGCGCCAGATTCCGCTGATCAGCCACAGGCCAAGGAACAATTCAGCGAACGGCAAAATGTGCGCGACGGTGTTGGCGCTGCTGGGGGAAAGCAGGTTGTACGACTCGACCTGGATGGCGAAAAGCGCGATGGACGTCTTCACGGACGCCCAGCTCCACGGGAATCCGGGGATGGGCTTGAGCTTGCCGTAGGCGGCGGCGAGGAAAATGGAGCCAAGGACGATGCCGCCGACGACAAGAAGCGAGCGAACCAGCGAGCGCCGCTTCAGAGGATCGCGAACGCAGAATACCGCGATTGCGCCGGCGACGACGAAGATAAATCCCCACTCGGCAAGCCAGTTGAGAGCTGCGGCTAGCGTGTCCATTGGCTCAAGCGCTTACTGGCTCATCAGCGAATCGAAAAATTGCTTGAGGATGGGCCAGGATACCGCGCCGGAAGCGGCGGGCAGGCGGTGGCCCTTGTACACGATCACGTAAGTGGGCGTGGCCCTGACTGGGATCTCTTGGCCCAACGCTCGATCGGCATTGATGGATTGATCGAGCGGGCAGCTGCCCGGCTGATCGCTGAACGAGCAGCCCCTCATTAGCGTTTCCACTTTGCGGAATTCAGACGCAGGCATGGCCGCCGAAATGTATTTGGCAATATCTCCGGTAGCCGACCAGGCATCCTGATTGTCGTACAGAGCCGCTTCCACATTGGCGAACTCGCCCACGCGAGCCGCGGCCGTGGCCCAGCGAGCGGCCTCATAGCCATATTTGTGCTGCGGCAATGGGAAATTGTGGTGGACGAGATAGACCTTTCCGGACGCTACGTAGTCGTTGATCATCGGGCGCAGCGTGTTTTCATACAGGGCGCGGCATGAAGGGCATTCGTAGTCCGTGAAGACGATCATGGTAATCGGTGCGCTGCTGGAGCCATAGGTTTCGATGGCATCGCTGGTTGGGACCAACGGACTCACTTGAGGGGAGGTCACGCGCGGCTCCGCGTGCAGGGTGGCGCCGAGCACTACAATCGCGAGCACCACGGCAGCGACGGACGACCTCCAGATCCACCTCGGCAAATGGCCGCGAGTTTCCTGCTGCGAATTATTGCGAAGCTGCAATGGCGCCTCCCCCTCGAACGCTAATTATCGTCCATCTGCAAACGTGGATTCTAACGCGAAACGTCCGGCTGCGGTTTGAGATGTTGGATCGCGGACCACGAAATAGGTAACGCTCTGTGTACTATGATGCGGAGAAGAAAGCGCGGGTTCGCCGCCGACTCGGCATCGTAATCGAGGCGTTTATCGAAAGCGCTGAAGGCGCAGCACCAGAAGAATCGCTCACGCATCGCCGCAGTAAGAGATCGTTTATTGGCTTTGTTCGGAGTTTTTGCTGGCCAGTTACAGCGAATCGCGCTCGTCGTAACTCCCAGGGACCATCGGCACGCGCGTAGCGAACCCCACCGAAGCTAGGGCAGCCTAACTCTTATGTGGGAGGGGAATCTGAGACTGCAGTTCCCAGACCGTTGCCGTGGGGGCACGGCAGAGACTCTAAGTCTCATGGCAGCAGCCTCATAGATGTCAATATCAAACAACTTGACAATAATACACTCAAGGCATATGATGGCCCTCGTACGCGGCGGAACCGATCTGGCGCGGGACGAGTAACAGCTTAGTTAGGAGCGGATTCCATGAGCAAGATTATCGGCATAGACCTGGGGACGACCAATTCCGTAGTGGCCGTCATGCAGGGAGGCGAACCCGTCGTCATCCCGAACCAGGAAGGCGCACGGACCACCCCTTCGGTGGTGGCAATTACGAAGTCCGGAGAACGGCTGGTGGGCCAGGTGGCCAAGCGCCAGGCAATCACCAATCCGGAAAACACAGTTTATTCCATTAAGCGCTTTATGGGGCGGCGCTACGACGAAGTGCAGGACGAAGCCAAACGCATCCCCTACAAAGTGGTGAAGGGGCCGCACGACGACGCGCGCGTCGAGATCGCGGGTAAGACCTACAGCCCGCCGGAAGTTTCGGCGATGATTCTGCAGAAGCTGAAGAGCGCGGCGGAAGATTTTCTCGGCGAAAAGGTGAGCAAAGCGGTCATCACCGTGCCGGCGTATTTCAACGACAGCCAGCGGCAAGCCACCAAGCAAGCCGGCGAGATCGCGGGGCTGGAAGTGCTGCGTATCATCAACGAGCCGACGGCGGCGGCGCTGGCCTACGGCCTCGACAAAAAGAAGGAAGAGACGATCGCCGTCTACGACCTGGGCGGCGGCACGTTTGATATTTCCATCCTCGAGGTGGGCGAAGGCGTTGTGGAAGTGAAGTCCACCAACGGCGACACACACCTTGGCGGAGACGATATCGACCAGCGCATCGTGGACTGGCTGGCGGCGGAGTTCAAGAAGGAGCAAGGCATCGATCTGAGCAAGGACAAGATGGCCATTCAGCGGCTGAAAGAAGCCGCGGAAAAGGCCAAGATCGAGCTTTCGCAGCTGATGGAGACGGAAATCAATCTGCCGTTCATTACCGCGAACGAATCGGGCCCGAAGCACTTGCAGCAGAAGCTGACGCGCTCGAAGCTCGAACAGTTGATGGACGATCTGCTGCAGCGGACCGTGGAACCGGTGAAGCGGGCGTTGAGCGACGCGCAACTGACCGCGGACAAAATCGACGAAGTGGTGCTGGTCGGCGGATCGACGCGCATTCCCAAAGTGGTCGACATCGTCAAAAACCTCTTCAACGGGAAAGAGCCTCACAAGGGCGTGAACCCGGACGAAGTGGTTGCGGTGGGCGCGGCCATTCAAGGCGGAGTGCTCGGCGGCGAAGTGAAGGACATCCTGCTGCTGGACGTGACGCCGCTTTCGCTGGGCGTTGAAACGCTCGGCGGCGTGATGACCGTGCTGATCCCGCGCAATACGACGATTCCGACGCGCAAGTCGGAAACGTTCTCAACGGCCTCGGACAATCAGACGTCCGTGGAGATTCACGTGCTGCAAGGGGAACGGCCGGTGGCCAGTGGCAATCGGTCGCTCGGGAAATTCCAGTTGCTGGGGATTCCGCCCGGCCCGCGCGGATTGCCGCAAGTGGAGGTAACGTTCGACATCGACGCGAACGGCATCTTGAACGTGTCGGCAAAGGACAAGGCCACCAACAAAGAGCAGAAGATCACCATTACCGCGTCCACCGGCTTGAGCAAGGAAGAAGCCGAGCGGATGCGCAAGGAAGCCGAGTCGCACTCCGATGAAGACAAGGCCCGGCTTTCGGAAGTCGAGGCGCGCAACAAGCTCGACAACCTGGTGTATCAGGGCGAAAAGCTGATCAAGGAAAACCGCGAAAAGCTGCCCGGGTCCGAAGTCAAAACCGGCGAAGAAGCGCTCGAAGAATCTCGTCGCGCGCTGGCCGAAGGCGGCGTCGAGCGGCTGAATACCGCGGCGGACAATTTGACCAAGGCGCTGCACTCGTTGGGCGAAGCGCTCTACAAGGCGCAGGCCGCGGCAGGAGCCGCGGGTGGTGGACAGAGTGGTCCGGGAGGCCCGGGCGGCCCGAGCAGCGACGGCGGCGCGGGTGCGGCCGGAGGAAGCGCTCCTCACGGACAAGGCGGACAAGGTGATGTGGTGGACGCCGAGTTCGTGGATGTGGACGAAAGCAAGAAGCCTAACTAAGCGGCAAGTGCGAACGGGGCGGACGGCACCCGTAGGATGAACCGCCCGCCCCCGTTTGCACCGCTCGTTGGGTGAGGTGTTGATGTACTCGCAAAGGCGAGTTTCAAGCCTATGGCAACCGCAACCAAAACCGATTATTACGAACTGCTGGGAGTCCCGCGAAAAGCATCCGCGAAAGATATCCGGGCGGCTTACCGTAAGCTCGCGCGCAAGTATCATCCCGATCTGAATCCTGGCGATAAATCCGCGGAAGAAAAGTTCAAACAGATCCAGGAAGCATACGAAGTTCTCTCCGACACCAAGAAGCGGCAGATGTACGACCAGTTTGGCTTCAACACGCCGGGGCCGGGCGGAGTTCCTCCGGCGGGAGCTGGCTACGGCGGCGGCTCGCCGGAAGACGTTCACTTCGACTTCGAGGGTTTCGATTTCGGCGGAGGCGCGGCCGGCGGTGGCACCAGCTTTCGCGACCTCTTCAGCCAATTTTTTCGCGGCGCGGGCGCGGCGCAGGGGCGTCCCGAACGCGAACGGGGAGACGATCTGGAGTACGCGATCGACATCAGCTTCGGCGAGGCGATGCACGGAACGGTCAAGAAGCTGAGCTTCACGCGGCTGGATACGTGCCAGGTGTGCCACGGAACCGGCACGGCGCCGGGCGATGAGAAAACCTGCCCGACCTGCGGAGGTTCGGGGCACGTGACGCAGGTCAGCGGCAAGATGCGATTTGAGGTGACGTGCTCGCGCTGCGGCGGCAGCGGGAAATTGCACAGCGTGTGCCGCAACTGCGGCGGCGAGGGCCGGGTGGCGCGCGTGGATACGCTGGAAGTGCGCATCCCGCCCGGCGCGCAGACCGGTTCGCGGGTGCGCGTAGCGGGCCGCGGAAATGCCGGCATGCATGGCGGGCCCGCGGGTGATCTGTACATCATCACCAACGTGCAGCCGCATCCATTCTTTGAGCGGCGCGGCGACGATTTGTACACCACGGTGCCGATCACGGTGCCGGAAGCGTCGCTGGGCGCCAAAGTCGAAGTGCCCACGATCGACGGGCGGGCGCAGGTGCGCATTCCGCCGGGAACGAATAGCGGTAAACGTCTGCGTCTGCGCGAGAAGGGCGCGCCTTTGGCGCGGCAACCGGGCAAGCGGGGCGATCAAATTATCGAAGTGCAGGTGGTGGTCCCCAAGCCGGAGGATGAGCGCGTGCGCAATCTGCTGCGCGAGCTGGATAAAGTGGACCACGAAGATCCACGCAAGGAACTTTTCGCGCGGGCGGCGGTGTGAATGTGTTTTTCAGGGCAGCAAACCGAAAGCGGGTTGCTGGTCGCTCGCTCCTTGCAATGAGGGCGCGTTTTTAGGGGATCTCAGCTAATCGCAAGGTACGAAGGAGGCGCACATGGCGGCACGGCAGCGAAAGAGGGCAAAGGCTGGCTACATGATCAGCGCCGTGGCCGAGCTGTACAACATTCATCCGCAAACGCTGCGGCTCTACGAGCGCGTGGGTTTGCTGACGCCGTCGCGGTCGGAGGGGAACACGCGGCTGTATACCGACAGCGATCTGGAACGGCTGGAAGTGATCCTGAACCTGACCCGCGAGTTGGGCGTGAACCTGGCGGGAATCGAAATTATTCTGAATATGCGCGACAAAATGGCGGACATGCAGGAGCAGATGGAGCAGTTCATCAAGTTTGTGCGCAGCGAAGTGGCCAAAAATTTCGCGGATGCCGGCGAGCACCGGGTGCGCAACGCCATCGTGCGCGCCGCCCCGCGCCATGCCATTCGCATCGAACGCGTGGAGAAGTGACGGCGCGGCGAGCGTCGCGACCTTAAAGCGCTGAAGCGGGCGACGATTGTCTCGTTGTCTCCGCCTCGGTTAAACCCGCATAATCTTCGGAATATTTTCACGCGCGATTTGAATTCCACAGATCTTCACACTTTGCACAGCGCATCCGCTTGCGCGCGTTTCCGTCTGCGCCTATTCTTGCTGCATGGCACGAGCGGATTGTCCCACCTGCCATGGCAGCGGCTGGAAAACCGTGGAACGGAATGCGCAAGGCGCGCAGGCGCTTTCCGCGGACAAGCCCGGCACATCTTCTGCCGGCGAGCCGAAGCTCGTTTGGGCGGTGCCGTGCGATTGCGTTTCGGGCGACCGCACGGACCGTGTGCTGGCCAAGGCGCGCGTCCCGGAGCGCTACCGGCATTGCGACTTTGAAAATTTTGAAACGGACAACGAAATCGAAACCGCCGCGCGCGAACAGCAGGCTTCCTGGAATCGCAGCCTTTCGCAAGCCAAGCTGATCGCGCAGCGCTTCGCCGCGGAATTTCCCGTGGGCAGCGAACACGGGCTGCTGCTGATGGGCCCGTGCGGCGTGGGCAAAACGCATTTGGCGGTGGCGGCGCTGAAAGAAATCGTGCAACGCGGCCACAGCGGCCTTTTCTACGACTACCGCGAGCTGCTGAAGCAGATTCAAGATAGCTACAACGCCGAGAGCCAGTCGACGGAAATGGGTGTGCTCGAGCCGGTGCTGCGGGCCGAGATTCTGGTGCTCGACGATCTCGGTTCAAGCAAACCCTCGATGTGGGCGCTGGAAACCGTGGGTCACATTTTGAATACGCGCTACAACGAAAAGCGCGTGACCGTGCTGACGACTAATTTTTTAGATACCGATGCGGCATCGGCGCCGATGCCCGCGCCGCGAATCGCCGGAATGCGCACGCCACAGGCCGACGATTCGCTGAGCGAGCGGGTGGGCCAGCGGATTCGTTCGCGGCTGTACGAAATGTGCCGCACCGTGGAAATGAGCGCGCCGGATTACCGCAAAGAAATCCGCAACATCAGCCGCCGTGCATAACGCTTCGAATCGCCGTAAATAGACTATCATTTACATTACAATTCATTAATAATCGCATATTCTGTGCGATTTGCTTCCCGTGCTTCGTCCGTGTACAGTCTGACTAGAATTCTCCGACCGCTGCGGCCTGCCAGGAGAGAAATCCCATGGCGCAGCGGCGACGTTCCGGCGTGGCCGGGACTGAGGGTTCGGGTGGAAACGCCCGGGCCTCCCGTTCGCATTTTGGAAAGGGGAATAGATGCCAGCACGCAGGCCGCGCTGGCTTACGCCCAATTCCAAATTCGGAGTTGGGTTTTTTGTTTTTGGAGAGAAGCGCTGGAGAGCGAGAAAACGATGCCGCTGGCAGATAAATTCGGGCGCTCGATCGTGGACCTGCGAGTATCGGTCACGGACCGCTGCAACTTTCGCTGCGTCTATTGCCGCTCGGCCGACCCGGAAAATCACATGCCTTCAAAGCAGCTGCTCACCTGGGACGAGTACGAGCGGCTGGTGCGGATTTTCGTGGCGATGGGCATTCGCAAAGTGCGCGTGACCGGCGGCGAGCCGCTGGTGCGCGAGGGCGTGGAAGATTTCATCGCGCGGCTGAAGGCGCTGGGCGTGCAGGATCTCTCGATGACCACCAACGCGCATTTGCTTGCGGAGCGCTGCGATCGGCTGGTGGCCGCGGGGATGGATCGCATCAACATCAGCCTGGATTCGCTGGACCGCGCGAAATTCGAAAAGATCACGCGGACGAAATCGTTCGACAAGGTGATGGCAGGAATCGAAGCCGCGCAAGCGTCGAAGCTTCATCCGATAAAAGTGAACGCGGTGCTGGTCCGCGGCGTGAACGACGATGAGGTGGAAGCGTTCGCCGCCTTTGCGCGCGATCGCGGCCTGATCATGCGCTTCATCGAGTTCATGCCGCTGGATGCGGACCGCTCCTGGACGCGCGACATGGTGGTGACTGGCGCGGAAGTGCACCGGCGGATTTCCGCCCGATGGCCGCTGGTTCCGGTGCTTCACGAACGCAGCGAAACCGCGCGGAAATTTCGTTTTACCGATGGACCCGGCGAGATCGGGCTGATTTCTCCAGTGTCGCAGCCGTTTTGCGGAGCCTGCTCGCGTATCCGCTTGACCGCCGATGGTAAACTGCGCACCTGTCTTTTCAGCAAGGACGATCACGACTTGAAGTTTTTGCTGCGCGGCGGAGCAACCGACCGGGAAATCGGCGATGAAATCATCTCCATCGTGGCGCAGAAAGAAAAAGGCCATCGCATCAACGAGCCGGGATTCGTGCCGCCCTCGCGTACCATGGTGTCCATCGGCGGCTGAAGCTCGCCGGCGATCTGCGCGTCCAATCAAGAGGGATTTTATGGCAGACGAGGAGCACAAGTTCTTTTCTTTGACCGAAGCGGAAAGCCTTCGCACCCAACTCGAGCCGCTGCTGATCGAAGCGATTGAAGCGCGCCGCAAAATCGAAGACGTGGACGAGAAGCTCGATGAACTCTCCGAGCGCATTCAGCGTTCCGGGGGATTGCTGCCGCCATATGAAAGCGCTTCGAAGTGGAGGCGCGAACACAATCACCTGGCCACCGCCATTCGTTCGGCCGTCGAACGAATTCACGCCACCGGGTGCGTGGTGAAAGATATCGAAGTGGGCCTGCTGGATTTTCCCTCACGCATCGATGGACAGGAAGTGTTTCTGTGCTGGCGCTTGGGCGAGGATCGCATTCGTTTCTATCACGCCATGGATGAAGGATTTTCGGGGCGCAAACCAATCGATCCGCGCGACGCAGGTTACCAGAACCCGATTCAGTAGTGAGCCGCTGTAATGGCCGATGCGCTGCCCAAAAACTTCTTCACACCGCACAGACAGATGGATTCCAGAGGGACAGTGCCATCCGGCGCTCAACCTTTTCGCGAACATGCGCTACAGGCAGGAGAAACCGCGCCTGATTTTGAACTGCCCGATTCCACCGGTGCCGTGCAACGGCTGGCTGACCTTTGCGCAACGAATCCATTCGTGTTGATTTTTTACCGCGGGCACTGGTGACCTTTTTGCCTCCGTCAGTTGGCGGAATATCGCGATCACGAAGGTGAAATCAAGGCAGCCGGAGCGAGGCTGGCGGCGATTTCCGTTGATCACGCAGAAAAATCGCAGGCCGTGCGCGAAGAACTGCGCCTCACGTTTCCCATCTTGTGCGACACAGAGCGAAAGGTGGCACGCGAGTGGGGCGTCTACAACGCGAAAGAAAAGGGAGGAATCGCCAAGCCTGCCGTCTTCGTCATCGATCCGGACCGCGTGGTGCGCTATGTATCAGTAGACGAGGTGGCGTCGCGGATTCCCGCCTCGGATATTGCCCGGCTGCTCGCGGGGCATGACGGCGCTGCGGCTCCGCGCCGGCACACGCTGATTCCCGGAACCGGCACGTGGGCGCGCGCGGTGAGCAATTCCCTGCACGATGGTGTGCGCGAAAGAGAGTCGGGTTCAAAATAGGCGCGCACTTTTTTCACAACATGGTTGACATCCTCGATCAGCGATGTAGTATCCGCGTCGGGGATGGAATGGTATGCATCAATTCTGCGAAGCGCTGCAGCATAATTCCTGGATCATCGCGCTGAATAGCTCGATCCCGATCACTTCGTTTTTCGAGGTGTGCCATTACGCGGGATTTTTTCTGCTGGTCGGGTCGATTGCGCTTGTCGATTTGCGCGTGCTGGGAGTCGCGGGACGCCGCCAAACAGCGACGGCCATGGCCGAACAGCTTTTTCCGTGGATGTGGACGGGGCTAATCCTTGCGGTTATTTCGGGATTCCTGATGTTCGCGGGAGACGCGATCGATTTCTACGGCGCGTCGCTTTTTCGCACGAAGATGCTGCTGCTGGTGATCGCGCTGGCCGTGGGCATCGTGGTGCAGTGGCAGGTGCCGCGCTGGGAACGTCGCGGGACCATCTCGCTCGGCGCAAAGGCTGTGGCGCTGCTTTCGCTGCTGCTGTGGATTGCCACGATTCTTTCGGCCCTGGAAGTTGCGGCTATCAACGGTGTGGGATGACCGATGACGCTCACCGGCATTCGATATCACGGCATGGGACACTCGATGCGACGTCTGTACGGAAAGGCTCACGCGTATGAGCGCTAGTTTGATGGCTCTCGCAAAATGGCTGCAGGACACGCACTGGGCGCAGTGGATCAGCGGCTCCAATTGGGTGTATCCGTTCGTGCAGCTAACACATTTTTCCGGGCTGTCGCTCTGGATCGGCACCAACCTCGCGCTCGATTTCCGGCTGCTGGGGCTCGGCAAGAAGCGACAAACCGCGGCGGAACTCTCGAGCAATCTTTTTGCGTGGAATTGGACCGGCTTCTTCATAGCGATATGCGGCGGTTTCATGTTGTTTTCGGCGTCCGCGACAAAATACGTGGTGAATCCCGCGTTTCTGATAAAGCTCGGGATTCTGATTCCCTGCGCGCTGGTGGTGCACATCATCAACCAGCAGAAGTCGCGCGTGTGGGGGGCCACGGCCAACACGCTGAGCATCGGAAAGTACATGGGGCTGCTGGAGATTATTCTGTGGCTGGGCGTGGTGACGGCTGCGGTTTCGATTCCGACCTTCGAGGTTTTTGGAAGTTAGTGACCATGAATTCCGGCATTCCCCGCATCGCTTTGCTGGGCGCACTCGTTCTGATTCTCTCGTGCGCCGGTTGCGGAAATAGCGGCAGCAATGAGCCGCTTGCGCCGCCCGTCAATCCCGCCACCGCCGCGACGATCACCGGAACGGTGACATTTTCCGGAACGCCTCCCGCGTTGCGGCCCATCGATATGAGCGCCGCTCCCGCGTGCGTGAAGGCGAATCCCACGCCCGTGGTGCCGCCCGAAGTAGTCACCGGGGCGAATGGCGCGCTCGCCAACGTGGTGGTGTACGTGAAATCGGGGCTCGGCAAGTATCGCTACGCCGCGCCGCAAACTCCCGTCGTGCTGGACCAAAAAAATTGCATGTACGCGCCGCACGTGCTGGCGGTAATGGTGGGCCAGCCGTTCTCGGTAGCCAATAGCGATCCGACCATGCACAACGTTCACGTGATGGCGCGGCACAACCGGCAGTGGAGCTCGTCGCAGCCGGTGGATTCGGCGCCGCTCAAGTCCACATTCGAACGCCCGGAGTTCGCCATTCCCGTGCTGTGTAACATTCATCCCTGGATGCGCGCCTATGTCTTCGCGTTCGATCAGCCATATTTCGCCGTGACTTCCACCGACGGAACGTTCACGATCCCCAATCTTCCCCCCGGCACGTACACGATTGAAGCGTGGCACGAGCCAAACCAGACGTTTGACCAGACTGTTACGCTGGGACCGAAACAATCGAAGGCCATTACTTTTACGTTTCATTCCAGCACATAATTTTGTGCCTTGTGCTTCTGATCGGCGAAAATTACGTCGGAGGTATTAATCTTGTCCGGCAACTCGCCCGAAACCACGGTTGAGGAAAAACTGCGGCGATATCGGAATACCCGGCGCGAGATGTTGTTCCTGTACCTCGGGTGGGCTTTCGCCGCTGTGTTTTCCGCGATTTCGTTCAAACGGTTATTTGACGGCGAGCCTCCCTTCTGGCCCGGCTTCGTCTTGTTGGCTCTCTGGTCGGTGGTGATCGCTATGAAGTGGCACCGCCTCATGAAGCTGCCTTGCCCGATTTGCGGACGGACGGTTCTCAGCCACCCGTTCCGCACGTGCAGGCTGACCAACACAACAACCGCATAACCGGCGGCGCTCCTGCATTGTCCCTGTTTCTGGCCATCCCACTCGCAATCTGCTAAGGTCTTCCGTCGCATTGTTGAGAAGCGCTGCGCGCCGCGAATCGCGCCGACCCTGGCGCGCATCAAACACCGGAATCCAGATGGCATCATCAGCGCCCATGCTGTCGGTCGCAAAACTGCGGGTCGCCTTCGACCACCAAACGGTGATCGACGATCTGAGCTTCGAAGTGCGCCCGGGCGAGACCCTGGCGGTGATTGGCCCGAATGGCGCGGGAAAAACGGTGTTGCTGAAAGCGCTGCTGCACCTGATTCCCTATCACGGCGAGATTCGCTGGAGTCCGGAGGCGCGACTGGGATACGTGCCGCAGAAAGTGGCCGCCGACCGGCAACTGCCTCTGCGGATGGGCGATTTGCTGGCCGCCAAGGCGTCCGTCCAAAAATTGCCGCAGTCCGATATTGCGTCGGTCACCGCGGAGGTAGGACTTTCGTCGCAGATTTTCAACACCAGCGTGGGCCATTTGTCCGGGGGACAATTTCAGAAGGCGCTGATCGCGTTCGCGCTGCTGGGAAGGCCCAACGTGCTGCTTTTCGATGAACCGACCGCGAGCCTGGACGAGCTGGCCGAAGAGCACACCTACGAATTGCTGCACAATTTGCAACAGGAAAAAGGCATGACCGCCATTTTCGTGTCGCACGATCTGAGCGTGGTGTATCGCTACGCGACGATGGTGCTGTGCCTGAGCAGAGGCACGCGGTGCATGGGCCCTCCCAAGGAATTGCTGACGCCGGCGATGCTCGAACAGCTGTACGGCGGGCCATCAAAATTTTACCGTCACATCGATCACGAATAGACGAAGCGAAAGGATCCGCGAACCCCGCACCAGCGCATGCACGAAGGCAATATTCTGCTTCTGTTCCTGGCTATTTGTTTCGCGGTCGCCGCCGGACTGATCGGCTGCTTCGCGCTGATGAAGCGCATGCTGCTGGCGAGCGACGTGATCTCTCATCTGGCGCTGCCGGGTCTGGGCATCGCGTATCTCTTCAAGATCAATCCGCTGTACGGCGGCGCGGCGACGCTTTTTCTGGGCACGCTGCTGGTGTGGCGGCTGCAGAAACAGACCGGACTCGCAACCGATGCTTCCATCGGCGTGGTTTTTGCGGCGTCGCTGGCGATCGGAGCGGCGGTGACGCCTGCGGGGGATTTGATCGACGCGCTTTTCGGCGGACTGGTCAGCGTCAACTGGGTCGGCTTCGCGCTGGGAGCGGCGGCGTCTATGGTGGTCGTGATCGCGGTTTTGCTGATGAAGGATCGGCTGACGCTTTCCACGTTTTCGCCGGAGTTGGCGGCGTCCACGGGCATCCGCGTGGACAAACTGGACCTGCTTTATTTGCTGGTGTTCAGCCTCACGGTACTCATCGGGCTTCGCTTCATGGGCGCCTTGCTGGCCAGCTCCCTGATCATTTTGCCGGCCGCGGCGGCGCGCCAATTCGCGGACCGGCTTTCGCTGTTTTTCGTTATCTCGGCGGCGATCAGCGTCGGCTCAATCATCGCCGGCTTTTTCTTGAACACCTACGTGGTTCATCTTTCCACGATCGCGCCTGTGACGGTGATGTTCGCGGCGGTGGTGTTTGCGGCGAGCTTATTGGCCCGCCGCGCATGGTGACGCCAAGAACTGGCGGGTTCGTGAGCAGTTAGCTCTGCGAAGTGGAGGCCTTCTTCGCCGTGCCTTCCCCGAGAAAGCGCAGAAGCTCGGCATTTACTTCCCCGGCGTGCGTCCACGCCACGTTGTGCGGCCCATTTTTCACTTCGTGCAGGCGTGCGCCGGGAATCATTTTTGCCGTGCGGCGGCCGGCTGCATCGATTGGAACAATGCGGTCCGCCGTGCCATGAATCACCAGCGTCGGCACGTCGATTTTGGCCACGTCGGCGCGAAAATCCTCGTGCCAGGTGGGCACGCACGCCAAACTTGCCGTGGCTGACGCATTCGCGGCCACATTCCAGCTGGCCTGCATCGCGTGTTCGCTGATGCCTTTGCCCATCAGCACGTCTGCGTTGTAGAAATTTTTGAAAAATTCGGTGAAGAACGCATAACGGTCCGCCGCGATAGCCTGCTCGATCCCTTTGAATACGCTCTCGTCCACGCCCTCGGGATTGTCGGACGTTTTTAGCAGATACGGAGGCACGCCGCTGATGATGACGGCTTTACTCATGCCCTTGGTCCCATATTTTCCGGCGTAACGCGCCACTTCGCCGCCACCCATGGAAAATCCCACCAGGGCGAAATCGCGCAGCCCGAGATGCTTGATCAGCTTCTGCAAATCTTCCGCGAACGTATCGTAATTGTAGCCGGTGGTCGGCTGGCTCGAGCGGCCGAAGCCGCGGCGATCGTACGCGATTACGCGGTACCCGGCATTCAAAAGCGCGGGAATCTGCTTTTCCCATGACCCGAGATTCAACGGGTAGCCGTGGATCAGCACCACGGCCGCTCCCGAGCCGTGATCTTCGTAGTACAGCTGAATATCTCCTGAGTTTTCCTTGCCGACGGTGACGTATGGCATCGCCTTTCTCCTCTCGTATGTGCCCCATGCGCAATCCCGCGAGCGTTTTCGCGGGATCCTCGATCAGATGCGGGCTCTCAGGCGGAGATGCAGTCTATGTCCGCTTTGTTCGCGCCCGCGGAGGCGGCCGGCTGCGGCAATCTGTCCGCCCTGTGCGCGGCTGACACTTCGCACTGGCGCGCCGCATCTTATAATTCGCTCCCCGCGGAGCTATCTTCGCGCTTCGAAAGGCCGCGCCATGCCATCTGCCCCGAAAGTCGTCCTATTCGTCGGAAGCCTTCGCAAGGAATCGTTCAATCGCAAAACAGCCCAAGCGATGATCGCGCTGAACGCCGCGCCGCTGGAATACGAGTTCGCGGAAATCGGCAACCAGCCGCTCTACAATCAGGATCTCGACACGGAGAATCCTCCCGCGGAGTGGGCCGCGCTGCGGCGCCAGGTGAAAGCGTCCGATGCGGTGCTTTTCTTCACGCCCGAATACAACCGTTCGATTCCCGGCGTGCTGAAAAATGCCATCGATGTGGCGTCGCGCCCCTACGGGAAAAATGCATTCGACGCCAAACCCGGCGCGGTGGTCAGCGTTTCTCCGGGAGCGATCGGCGCATTCGGCGCGAATCACCATTTGCGCCAGTGCCTGGCGTATTTGAATGTGCCGACGATGGCGCAGCCGGAGGCCTACATCGGCGGGGCCGCGAATCTTTTCGACGCGCAAGGGAAATTCACCAATTCCAGCACGCGCGATTTTGTGGCCGAGTTCGCGCGCGCGTTCGCCCGCTGGATTGATACGAATCGGCAGTCCGGCGCCGCGCGCGTGGCGGGCTAGCCGGGCGAGCTGCACCAGAAAAAGAGGGCATGGGCGCGCCGCATGACTTCACGGCCATGCGGCGCGCCGAAGCGGATTTTGCTTACCTGGTGAGCCCAACGTAGAGCCACACGCCTCCGCTGGCGAGCGCCAGCGCGCCGGCGATCACCGCGAGTACCACGATCACGTTCCGTAGTTGGTTCATTTTCGCGATCAACACCTTCTGCTCCGACGCCATGATTGATTGTTCGGCGTGGTTCAGGTACAGCTGATCCTCTTCGCGCGTGGAAAGCGCGTTGCCATAAATCACTAAAACGGCCAGAACGGCCGTGGCCAATCCCAGCGCGACCAACAGATAATCCAGTGGAGTCATGGCTCCTAGCATGGAAGCCTCCCTCAAGCGAACGCTGCCTTCGCCAGCCCTGTGGCGTATAACCAATGCTCGCGCAACGGACCGGCACTCTCAGTGACCCACGCCCTTCTGCCCGGTGATCTGAGTCACACTCGATATTTCCAATCGTGCCGAGGCGCCGGCGGGTCCTCTCCATATCGTTCGGCCAGTTCTGGTCTGCGGTGGCTAAAGCCCGTGTTTCGGGTCTCGCACGCAGTGTAAATCGGGTACTTACCTAATGCTGCATCCGAAGAAATCCCGGCATCATGAGGGGGTTTTCTATCCCCTGAGATGGAAAGAATTCCTGAGGGTCTATCGTGAGTCTCAAAACCGCTTCGCTTCTGCAGCCCGGCGAACGCACCAGCCCTGATGGGAAAGCAATTTGTAATCGAATTCTACTGGCCGTGCCCGAAGAAGAGTTCGCCCTGTTGCGCCCGCACCTCGAATGGATGGAACTCCCCACTCACTGCGTAGTACATCATTCCGGACGTTCGCTGGATTACGCGTGCTTCCCCAACCGCGGGCTGGTATCGACCGTCGTTTCCATGCAGGAAGGCGGAGCGGTAGAAGCCGGCATGGTCGGCAGCGAAGGATGCACCGGCATCCCGCTGGCCGTGAACCTGAGATCCACTCCGCTGCAACAGGTGGTGCAGATCGAAGGGGACGGATATCGCCTGTACCGCGCCGCTCTGGATGAGCTGCTTCCACAATTGCCACAATTCCGGCTCACGATGACACGATACGCGGTGGTTCAAGGTCTGCAGATCGCGCAAACGGCTGCCTGCAACCGGCTGCATGGCATCGAACAGCGGCTTGCGCGATGGCTCTTAATGGCGCAGGATCGGGTTGACAGCCCCTGGTTGGCGCTCACCCACGACTTTCTAGCCGTCATGCTGGGAACGGATCGGCCCACGGTCACCGTCGCCGCCGGCCACCTTCAAGATCGTCGGGCAATCGAATACGTGCCCGGTGCGGTGCGGGTGGTAAATCATCAGAAGCTCCAAGAATCGGCGTGCGAATGTTACGGAGTGATTCAGCAGTACAACGGCGATCTCGGTTTGAGATAGTCGTACCTCATTCAATAATCTTGCCTTAAGTGTTCGGCGGCCTACAGACAGACCGCCCTCGGAGTCGTTACATTCCCCCTTCTCTTGTGCGACTTCTGATGACATTCAAGCGGATTTATGGATAGCTTACTGAAGGGCAAACTGGGGCAGCCCAGCGAGCCTAGGCGAGTCGGCGGACACTCATCTGCGAACGAAATCCTGCTGTCGCTCCCCGAGACTGCGTTTCTGTCCGTCTGCGACTCCCTGGAATTCGTCGAAATGGCGCGGCATTCCATCCTGCACGAGCCGAGCAAACAACTGGAGTTTGTGTACTTCCCCAGCGGCGGCCTCATATCTCTGGTGGTGGCCATGGAAGACGGCAAGACGGTCGAGGCCGGCGTGGTGGGCAGAGAGGGAGTGGTAGGCACTCCGCTGGCCGTGGGCCTGCACAGGACGCCGCTGCGGGCCATCGTACAAATTCCGTCCAGCGGTTTCCGAATCAGGGCAGCCGCCTTGCAAGCGGCGTTGCCCGGGGCGCCCGAGTTTCAGATGACCCTATCGCGATACGCCGTGATTCAAGGACTGCAGGTCTCGCAGACCGCCGCCTGCAATCGCCTGCATGATGTGGAACAGCGGCTGGCACGCTGGCTTCTAATGGCGATCGATCGCGTCCACGCGGATTTGCTTCCCGTGACTCACGACTTTCTGGCCACGCTGCTGGGAACCGACCGGCCGAGCGTTACTTTGGCCGCTGGGACTTTGCAAAAGAAACGAGCGATCGAGTACACACGCGGGACTGTGAAAGTGCTCAATCGGGATATTTTGCAGGACTCCGCTTGCGAGTGCTATCGCGTGATCCAAACTCTTAATAGCGAACTTGGCTTGCCGTAGGATTTGGAAATCTCGCCGAATCCACTTCCACTACACCCGCTGCACGGATGACAGCGAGTCGCACGCGTGTGTGTGGCGCTATACGGCGCCTGGTTTCCGACGCTTGGGAGATTCAGTGCGCGGCGATTCGCCCGCAGCAGTGGTGCGGCTCTCCGAGAGGACTTTCCGCATTTCGCGAAGAAGCGCGTTGCCGTCAGCTTTGTCAACAGCCCCTTGAAGACCGGCTTCCTTCACAATAAGACCGAGACGCGGGACGTCCACGGAAGTAAAAATCAGAACCGGTGTATCCGGCAACCGCGCTCGAATTTCTTTTCCCGCGGTAATCCCGTCGAGCACCGGCATGCGCAAATCCAGAATGGCTAAATCCGGTTTTTCTGTCACGGCGAAATCGATGGCCTGCTGTCCATTCATCGCCGTGGCGCAAACGTGCCAGTCTTCACCGGCGTTTTCGATCAGACTGCGAATCGCGTTTAGCACTAGCGCCTGATCGTCCGCTACGAGTATTCGAGCCACCGCGTGCCGCCCCTAGGTGTGTTGTTCCCCCTCGCTGAGGGCGGCCAGCCGCCTAAGCCGCCATCATGGGAACCGAATCGCAGTGTAGGATAACCTACATTCACTTCAATCAGCACCCAAAATCAACGGCGAAGCGGAATTTCACTCTTGAACGATTCGGCACTCACGCGGATGGCGTCGGCATAAGGAGTGCCCGGAAATCCGAATGCGTTCGCGTATTTGCTCGAATCGAAAATGTACGGAGAATCGTATTGGTACATCATCTCGCGCATTTCGCGAATCATGGGATTGATGGACCCCACCAATCGCAGCGTGATGTTTCCCACTACGCGGCATTTGGAGGGCGCGCCAAATTCCTTGGCCGCCATAGCGATGAATTCTTTTCCCGTCGGAGGATTCGGAGCGGTGGGCAGGTGCCACGTTTGATTCCACGCCGTGGGCGACTGCGCCAGCTGCACCAGACTGTCCGCGGCGTCCGGAGTGTACGTGAACGAGTGCGGCAAGTTGCAGTTCGCGAACCACATCGGTTTCTTGCCGCGGGCCAGCAGATCGAAAACCATTGCGTAGGGCACTGAGTTGTGCGCGTGGGGCCCGCAAAAATCCGCAGCGCGCGCGATCATCGCACTCAGTCCGCCGCGCCGCCATTCGTCAATCAGCATTTGCGCCACGCGCGCCCGCACCTCCCCTTTTTTGCTGCGCGGATTGAACGGCGTTTCCTCGGTCATCGGACCATCCACCCGCCCGTACATGTACACATCGTCGAAAAAAATCAGCTTCGCGCCGGCTCGCTTACACGCTTCGATCGTGTTGGCCATGATGCGCGGCCAATACTCCGCCCACACTGTGTGATCGTATTTCAGCCCGACGAGCAGATAGACAATCGACGATCCCGCCACGGCGCGAATGGTCTGCTCGCGATCGGCGGCGTCCGCGGCCATTACTTCGGTGACCCCGGGAGTTTTCTGCGGCTTTCGCCCGACCAGCCGAAATTCCTGATTTCGCGCGGCGAGCCGCTTTACCAGTTCGTTCGAAATGGCGCCGCCAGCTCCCAGGATAGTGATCATCAGCGAGGACCTCGCTTTAATTTTCCAGTTTCGTTTCGAGTGTACCGTATCGCGGGCCTTCTCTGACGAGACCTGCAAGATGTGGTAGGGTGGAATTGAGGCTCGTCGCGCCGGAATACCGCGGACACAGCGGAGGCCACAAGTTCACCGGAGTGCTGCTCGACCGGCGCCTCGCCATCGCGATTCTAGATTGCAGGTTCTCGCTCATGACCCACGCTTACGAAAATCGACTTAAGGATTCCGCCAGCGCCTACTTGCGCTCGGCCGCTCATCAACCGATTGATTGGAACGAATGGGGCGAAGATGCTTTCGCCAAAGCGCGCGCGAGTGAAAAGCCGATCCTTTTGGATATCGGCGCGGTGTGGTGCCACTGGTGCCATGTAATCGACCGCGAAAGCTATGAAAATCCCGAGATCGCGGAAATCATCAACCGGCTCTATATACCGGTGAAGGTCGATCGCGACGAGCGCCCGGATGTGGACGCTCGCTATCAGTCCGCGATCAGCGCCATCTCCGGGCAAGGCGGCTGGCCGCTGACTGGTTTTCTCACTTCCGACGGCAAGCCGTTTTACGGCGGCACCTATTTCCCGCCTGACGACCGCATGGGCCGGCCCGGATTCAAGCGCATCCTGCTGGCGATTTCCGACGCCTACAAAAACCGCCGCGAGGAAGTGGATCAATCCTGGCGCGCGCTCGAGCAGGCCGTCGCCAAGGCGGAAATGTTCCAGAACGCGCGCGGCAAGTTTGACCCGGGAATCTTCGATGTGGTGGCCGAATCGGCGAAATCGCAATTTGACGAGGTCCATGGCGGATTCGGCCACGCGCCGAAATTTCCGCACCCGGGCGCCATCGATTTCCTGCTGGAGCGCTACCAGGCCACGCGCGACGAGCAACTGCTGCACATCGCGGAACGCACGCTGGAAGGCATGGCGCGTGGCGGCGTTTACGACCAGCTCGCCGGCGGGTTCCATCGCTACTCGGTGGACGAGCGCTGGTGCGTGCCGCATTTCGAGAAGATGAGTTACGACAATTCGGAACTGCTGAAAAATTATCTGCACGCGTATCAAGTCACATCCAAACCGCTCTATCGCGACGTGGCCGAGGGAATCATTTCCTGGGTCACCGAAGTGCTTTCCGATCGCGAGCGCGGCGGGTTTTACGCCAGCCAGGATGCTGACCAAACGCTCGATGACGACGGGAATTATTTCACCTGGACGCTGGCCGAAGTGCGCGACGTGCTTTCGCCCGAGGAATCGCGCGCGGTGGAAATTTTTTACGATGTCGCTGAACAAGGGGAAATGCATCACGATCCTTCGCGTAACGTGTTGTGGATCGCGACGCATATCGAAGCCCTGGCCCAAAAACTGGGAACGGACCTGGAAAGCGCACGCGTCCTCCTCGATCGGGCGAAGGCCAAATTGCTCGCCGCCCGGCGGCATCGCCGGCCGGTGCCAATGGTCGATCGCACTCATTACGTGGGCTGGAACTCGATGTTTATTTCCGCGTATCTGGAGGCGGCTCGTGTGCTGCAGCGCGACGACTGCCGCGAATTCGCTCTGAAGACGATGAACCGCATCCTTGACGAAGCCTGGGACGAGTCGAAAGGCTTCTTGCATCGCATGGGCGGGCCACGGCTCGAAGGCGCTCTTGAAGATCAGGTCTTCGCCATCGGAGCGCTCCTGGACGCGTGGGAGACCACGCTCGATCGGCGTTATTTCACAATCGCTGAACGCGCGATGCGCATCTGCATCGAGCGCTTCGCCGATCCCGATGGCGGCGGCTTTTTCGACCGCGCCAAAGACGCCGCGCCGCTGGGCGGATTGGACGTTCGCCGCAAGCCGCTGCAGGATTCGCCCACGCCTGGCGCGAATTCCGTAGCGGCGATGGTGCTGGACCGCATGGCCACGCTAACGGGTGAGCAGCTCTTTAGCGACTTCGCCGAGAAAACGCTGGAGGCGTTCATCGGCTCGATGCCGCAATACGGCCTCTATGCCGCCAATTTCGCGCTGGCCGCGCTGTTGCATTCGCGCCACGCGCTGCAAGTGGTCGTCACAGGAGATGCGGGCGACGAGTTGGCTGCGGGCCTGGAACGCGGCGCGCTGGACGTCTATCGATTTGGCAAGATTGTGCTCCGCATCACCTCGCAACGCCTCGCCGCGCTGGCTCTTCCACCTGCGCTACGCGAGACGCTGCCGCACCTGGATGCCGCGAAACCGCAAGCAATTCTTTGCGTGGGAACCACTTGTCACCCGCCAATCACCCACCGGACGCAGTTAATTGCGCTTCTTTCCGGAACGGCCTCCGGCGCGGCGGCAAGTTCATAACCCAAGCGGATGATGCTGGAGGGTCCACTCGCTTCTGAGTTACCAAACTGATTGACGCGCGGACGGACTCAATGCGATAATTTCTCGCTTTGCTCGGCCCATCGAAGTGGGGTGGGGCAAACCGGACGTCACGCCGGGAATCACCGAAAACACCAGGAGCACGGTAGCAGCGCGTTTATTCGATGGCAATCCTCCACCAGCTCGCAATTTTGTTCCTTGATGCTGTGCCCACAGTCATTGTTTTCCTGCTTTTTTTCGCCTTCATGCGGTGGGCCTTCTTCAAACCTCTGCAGAAAACCATGGCGGAGCGCACCGCCCGTATCGAAGGTGCGCGAGCGGAAGCCGCCGCCGTGGAGGCGGAAGCGAAGCACGAACTGGACGCTTACCATGAAGCCCTGCGCAAAGCTCGCGGGGAAATCTTCATGCACCAGGAAGCGGCCCGCCAGGCGGCTCTGGAGAGCCGCGCACAGCTGCTGAAAGCAACGCGCCGGCGCGCCGAAGAAGATGTGATGGCCGCTAAGAAGCGCATCGCCGAGGATTTCAACGAATCTTTGGCGCGAGTGGAGGCGGAAACTCCCGAACTGGCGCGGGAAATCGTTCGCACGATTTTGAAGAGTCCCGAACCAACCCGCGTAGGTGTGGTGCAATGATTCGCCGATTCCAGGCCCAGTCGCAAGCAATGCGGACCTGCGCCGCTATCGGAGCCGGGTTGATTTCGCTGCTGCTATTGGCCGCGCCCGCGTTCGCGCAAGGCGGCAGCGATGCTGGCGCGGACAGCACCAGCGGCTGGGTGTTTCGCTGGATCAACTTCGGGCTGTTGGTGGCGATTCTGGTTTACGGCTTCTCGAAAGCGGCGCCCAAGTTCCGGGCTCATGCCCAGGAAATTTCGCTGAGAATCGCCGAAGGAACGCGCGCGCGTGAAGCGGCCGAGCAACTGCGCCGCGAAGTCCGCACCAAGATGGCGGGCATCGACGCGGAATTGGCCGCGATGCGTGCCGACGCCAAGCGCGCCGGCGAAGTGGAAGCGGAGCGCATCCGCCAACTGGCGAAATCGGAAGTCAAAATGATCGAACGCGCTGCGCAGGCCGAAATTGCCGCCGCCGAACGCGCCTCGCGCCTCGAGCTTCGAACCGCTGCCGCGCGGCTGGCCGTGGAACGTGCCGAAGCGATGCTTCGCGACCAGCTTACGTCCAGCGATGAATCGGCGCTCTTCCGCACCTTCGTGGCCGAGCTGGAAAGGAGCCCGAATTGAGCGAAGCGGTTGCGTCGCGCTACGCCGCGGCTCTTGCCGACGCGGCCATGGACGAGAGCAGCGCCGACCGGGTGCGGCGCGACCTGAACGCGTTCGTAGGCGCATTCAATGAATCGGCGGAATTGCGCAACGCGCTGGAGACTCCGGCCATCCCGCCGGAGTTGAAGCGCCAAATCGTGGACGAGCTCGGCAAGCGCATGGAGTTGGCGACCGCGGTGCGAAACTTTTTGTTTCTGTTAATAGATCATCGCCGCACCGAAATGCTCCGGGAAATTCAGCACGCCTTTCATCAGGCCCTGAACGCCCGGATGGGCATCGCCGACGCGGAAGTGACTTCGGCGCGAGCGTTGAGCACGGAAGAGCGGCTGGAGCTAACCTCCGCGCTCGAACGGCGCACCGGCAAGAAAATCGAGGCGCGATTTCACGAGGACGCGGCGCTCCTGGGCGGGGCGGTCGTGCGCGTTGGATCGGTGGTTTACGATGGCTCGGTGCGCGAGCAACTGACACGGCTGCGCGAGCAGCTGGAAACGGAATAGGAGCATGAATGGCCACTATTAAAGCGGACGAAATTACCAGCATTCTGCGCGAGCAGATTGAAAATTATCAGCAGACCATGGCGGTCGACGAAGTTGGTTCCGTGATTTCGGTGGGCGACGGCATCGCCCGCATTCACGGTCTCGATCGCTGCATGGCCGGCGAAATGCTGGAGTTCCCGCATGGCGTGTTCGGCATCGCGCTGAACCTGGAAGAAGATCAAGTCGGCGCCGTGCTGCTGGGCGATTACACGGAAATTCGCGAGGGCGATACCGTCAAGCGCACCAAGAAAATCATGTCCGTCCCGGTGGGTGACGCTCTGATCGGGCGCATCATCAACCCGCTCGGCCAGCCCATTGACGATAAGGGCCCGATCGTCACCGATCAGCGCAATCCGCTTGAGCGCATCGCCCCAGGCGTTGTAGACCGCCAGCCGGTGCGCGAACCGATGCAGACCGGAATCAAAGCCATCGATTCCATGATTCCCATCGGCCGCGGACAGCGCGAACTGATCATCGGCGACCGCCAGACCGGCAAAACCGCCATCATCATCGACACGATTCTGAATCAGAAGGGCGGCGACCTGATCTGCATCTACTGCGCCATCGGACAGAAGCGCTCCACCGTGGCCCAGGTGGTGAAGACGCTCACCGATTACGGTGCGATGGACTACAGCATCGTGGTTTCCGCGTCCGCATCCGAGCCGGCCACCATGCAATACATCGCGCCTTTCGCCGCAGCTGCCATCGGCGAATATTTCCGCGACACCAAGCGCCACGCCATCTGCTTCTACGACGATCTTTCCAAGCACGCGCAGTCTTACCGCGAAATTTCGCTGTTGCTGCGCCGCCCACCCGGCCGCGAAGCGTTTCCGGGAGACGTCTTCTTCCTGCACTCGCGCTTGCTGGAGCGCGCCGCGAAATTGAACGACAAGCTAGGCGCAGGTTCGCTGACCGCGCTGCCGGTGATCGAAACGCAAGCCGGCGACGTTTCCGCGTACATTCCGACCAACGTGATTTCCATTACCGACGGCCAGATCTACCTGGAAGCCGATCTCTTCAATGCCGGCATTCGTCCCGCCATCAACGCGGGCATTTCGGTGAGCCGCGTCGGCGGCAACGCGCAGACCAAGGCGATGAAGAAAGTTTCCGGCACGTTGCGTTTGGATATGGCGCAGTATCGCGAACTCGCCGCGTTCGCGCAGTTTGGATCCGAGCAGCTCGACAAGGCCACGCAGGCGCAGCTGGCCCGCGGACAGCGGTTGGTGGAAATCCTGAAACAGGATCAGTTTCAGCCCCTGCCGGTGGAAAAACAGGTGCTCATCGTTTTCGCCGGCGGCAAAGGCTATCTGGACGATCTGGAAGTGTCCGAGATTCGCCGCTTCGAGCGCGACCTGTATCCGTTCGTGGAAACCAACTATCCCAACATCTTCAAGACGCTGCGCGAAAAAAAGTCCATTGACGATACGCTGCAGGCGCAGATGGTCGAGGCGCTCGGCACCTTCAAAGAACGCTTTAAGGCCGCCGTGGCCACTGCCGCGGACTGATCGCCATCGCCGATGCCTACCCTGCTTGATTATCGCCGCCGCATCCGCTCTGTGAAGAGCACGCAGCAGATCACCCGCGCGATGAAGTTCGTCGCCGCGGCCAAGCTGCGCCGCGCGCAGGAGGGCGTGTTCGCCGCGCGTCCCTACGCCCATGAGATCGTGCGCGTGCTGCGTTCGGCGGCCGCGCGTATCGAACAAACCGTGCACCCGCTGCTGGAGCGGCGGCCGGAAGAGCGTATTTTGGTCCTGGTGCTGACCGGCGACCGCAGCCTTTGCGGCGCGTTCAACGCCAACGTGTTGCGCCGCGCCATGGTATTCGCGCGCGAAAATTCCTCCAAACGGATCGAAGGCATCGCCGTCGGCAAGAAGGGCCGCGACACTTTGCGCAAGCGCGGCTGGAAGCTGGTGGGCGAGTATCTGGGCGTCTCGAGCAAAGTGGAATATTCCAAGGCCAAGGAAATTGCGGCGAGAATCGCGGAGCTTTACGCCAACCACGACGTGGACGCGGTGTACGCCGTCTACAACGAATTTAAAAACGTGCTGGTGCAGCGTCTGCGCGTGGAAAAGCTGCTGCCCATCGATCCCGCCGTACTGGGGTCGCAGGCCGAGGAAATTGTCGAGGAGTCCAAGCAGGAACAATCGCTCCCTAGGGAATTGGCGCCGTCAGGGCAAGGCCTGCTGGTGGATTACATTTACGAAGAGCCCGTGCACGAGATTTTCGATCACTTGGTGCCGCGCTACTTGGAATCCGAGGTATTTCGCATTTTGTTGGAATCGGCGGCTGCCGAGCACGCCGCGCGCATGACGGCCATGGATTCGGCCACGCGCAACGCATCCGATTTGATCGACCGGCTGACGCTGGAGATGAACAAGATCCGTCAAGCCGCCATCACCAAGGAGCTGATCGAGATCGTCAGCGGAGCAGCATCAGCAATGTCGTGATTCGTGAATCGTAAGTAGTCAGTGGTAAGTAGTAAGTGGTGACAAGCAAAGCTCTTTGAATCACCGTGAAGATCGAGAAATTTTCCGATCTGGTCGTATGGCAAGAGGCTCACGAGCTTGCGTTGTCCGTGTGCAAGCTTACGGAGAAGTTTCCGGCCCGCGAACGCTTCGGTGTAGTGGCGCAGGTACGGCGCTCGGCAGCGTCGGTTTGTGCAAACATTGCCGAAGAATATGGCAGACGCACGACCAGAGAATTGTTGAGATCGCTTCAGATCGCGCGGGGAGAAATCGAGGAGACTCGCTACTTCTGCATTCTTGCGCGCGATTTAAGTTTTATCGCCGCCAGCGACTTCGAAACGGTAGGAGCTCGATGCGATGTTGTGGGGAAGCTCATAAGCGCTCTGAGCCGGTCCCTCAGAGGACGACTAGAACTGGAGCGGCGCGTTAGCGAGGCGTGATCGGGCCGAGACACCAATTACTACTCACTACTTACTACTCACGAATTTAGGGGGATCTTCACAATGGCAGCAGAAGGCACAAAGATAGGGCGCGTAACCGAAGTAATTGGCCCGGTGGTGGACGTCGAGTTCGAAGAGGGCCACCTGCCGCAGATTTATAACGCGGTGCGCATCACCAGCGAAGGCTTTGACGTCCCGGATCCGATCGATTTGATCGCCGAGGTAGAACAGCACCTGGGCGAAGGACGCGTCCGCTGCGTGGCCATGAAGCCCACCGAGGGCATGGTCCGCGGCATGAAGGCCGAAGATCTGGGTGGCCCGATTTCCATACCGGTGGGACGCGGAACTCTTGGCCGCGTGATGAACGTGCTCGGCGAGCCGGTGGATAACCTCGGCCCCATCCAAACCGACAAGCGCTACCCGATTCACCGCCCCGCGCCGTCGCTCGAAGATCAGTCCACCACGCTGGAAATGTTCGAGACTGGCATCAAAGTGGTTGACCTGCTCGAGCCATATCTCAAAGGCGGAAAAATCGGGCTCTTCGGCGGCGCGGGCGTGGGCAAAACCGTGCTGATTCAGGAGCTGATCAACAACGTGGCCATGAAGCATGGCGGCGTCTCCGTGTTCGCCGGCGTGGGCGAACGCACCCGCGAAGGCAACGACCTGTGGCTCGAGTTTCAGGAGTCCGGCGTCATCGAGCCCGGCAACTTCGAAAAGTCGCGTTGCGCCCTGATTTACGGACAGATGACCGAACCGCCCGGTGCGCGTCTGCGCGTGGGATTGACGGGCCTCACCGTCGCTGAATATTTCCGCGACGAAGAGCACTTAGACGTGCTGCTCTTCATCGACAATATTTTCCGCTTCGTTCAAGCCGGCTCGGAAGTGTCCGCCCTGCTCGGCCGCATGCCTTCAGCCGTGGGATACCAGCCCAACCTCAACACGGAAATCGGCGAGTTGCAGGAGCGCATCACTTCCACCAAGTCGGGATCGATCACCTCCGTGCAGGCGATTTACGTCCCCGCCGACGACTACACCGATCCAGCTCCGGCCGCGACCTTCACGCACCTGGACGCCACCACCAACCTGAGCCGCCAGATCTCGGAGTTGGGCATCTATCCCGCCGTCGATCCGCTGGCCAGCTACTCGCGCATTCTCGACCCGCGCATTCTGGGCCAGGAGCACTACACCGTGGCGCGCGCGGTGAAGTCCGTGCTGCAACGCTACAAGGAATTGCAGGACATCATCGCCATCCTCGGCATCGAAGAGCTTTCCGACGAGGACAAGCAGACCGTGGCGCGCGCGCGCAGAATTCAGAAATTCCTTTCGCAACCGTTCTTCGTAGCCGCGCAGTTCACCGGCATCGAAGGCAAATACGTGAAAATCGAGGACACCATTCGCGGCTTCAAGGAGATCGTTGAAGGCAAGCACGACGACCTGCCGGAGCAGGCGTTTTACATGGTGGGCACGATCGAAGAAGTGCGCGAACGCGCGCAGAAAATGGCCGCCGTAGCGTAGCCCGGAGCCCCCGATCACTGGAACTGATTAATGGCCAACGACGCAATCGAACTTCAAATCGTCACTCCAGAGCGCCACGTGCTGCAGGAGACCGTGGAATCCGTAGAAGTGCCCGGCAAAGAGGGCTACTTGGGCATTTTGCCGGGCCACGCTCCGCTGATCACGGAATTGGGCATCGGGATTCTTTCGTACCGCAAAGGCCCGCAGACGCGGTTTCTCACCGTGATCAATGGCTATGCGGAAGTGCTGCCGCACCGGGTGATCGTGCTGGCGGATGTGGCGGAGCGCGCCGAGGAAATCGACGTCGAACGCACCCGCCGCGCGAGAGAACGCGCGCAGTCCGAGCTTTCACGAGCCGGCGCGGGCGATGAGCAATGGCAGCACGCCGAACTCGCGCTGCAGCGGGCTCTGGTTCGCTTGCAGGCCGCTGCCAAAACGGGCGCGGCGGGCGCGGGTGAAGCCGGTCACGCCGGCTCGTAACTCGATCGACACCGATCGTTACCTTCGGAATCCCGGAGGGCTTTGCTGCATCGAAAATAGTAGATAGACCTGAGTGAGGAGTGGGCGAATGGCTCATATCACGATTTATGGAACGCGCTGGTGTGCGGACTGCCGCCGCGCTAAAAGGTTTCTCGAAGAGCGCGGCGTTCGCTACGCCGAAGTAAATATCGATGAAATGCCCGAGGCCGAGGAAGTGGTTTTACGCGTCAACAACGGCCGCCGCAAAGTGCCCACCATACTTGTGAACGGCCGCTATTTCTCTTGCAGCCCGTTTAATCCCCACGTCCTCGCCGAAGAACTGAATATCCCGCTCAACGCTCAGTCAGCAGCTCTTTTGCCCCTCCAGAACTCCAAATAAATCGAAGTGATCAGCTGGGTGATGCCGAGGAGGTCTGCTTCCTCCGGAAGTGCGGAGCTCTCCTGAGCTGCCAAAGCCTCTGAATGCAATTTCTTGCCCATCTGCTCGATTTCCGGCAGCGTGTACTTTCCTTTGCGAATTTCGATTAGCAGGTCCACACGTGGACTCGGCAGCGTGATTTTGCCGGTCTCTATGTACTCGCGAGCTTCCAAGTACAACCGGATGACGTGCATCGCGTATTTTGTGTCGTAGCCGTGCTTCTCCTCTAATGCAGCTCGATGGACGTTCCTCTGACCCTTTCTTCCCCACAGCCGTTCCATCTGACCGTCGGCAAACTTCAAAAACGGTTTGAGGTGGTGCTTGGCCGCAAAAATATGCTGATCTTGGACCACTCTTTCCCATGAAGGACTGGCGTACTGAGCCTTCGCAAAAAGGAAGTGCAACGCTGATGGATTCCCTTTCGCGGCCATGCCGGCCCATTTTCGCAACGAATAAAGGCATATATCTACGTCGTCCGGTCCATTGCCGCCGGGCTGTCCACCAGTCGTGAAGACGAAGAATTCGTCGCGTTCTAGCCCGATCATCCGCTCGGGAGGCTCGATGAACACGCCATACCAGTCTGTGTCGTCGGTATCGTCCAGCTTCGCGCCGTGAAGTTGTGAACCGCCAATGAAAGCTTGGATCAAGTTGTCTTGATAGGCGAAGCCGTACTGAGCGAAGTTGGGTTTCACTTTTAAGCTAGACCCGCGCCGCGGGTCATCACTCCAGCCACGCGCAGATCGGGAGTCAGCGCCACCAGATCGGCATCCGCGCCAACCGCAATAATCCCCTTCTTTCCTGCTACGCCCAGGCGGCGCGCCGGCAGAATTGTAGCCATGCGCACGGCATCCTGCAGCGGCACGCCGATTGCCACCAGATTCCGAATGGCGCGATCGAGTGTCAGCGTGCTGCCTGCCAGCTTCCCCTCCGCATTGCGACAGACGCCGTTTTTCACCGTTACGTCAAAATTGCCCAGCCGGTAGTTGCCGTCGCGCATGCCGGTGGCGGCGATCCCATCGCTGACCAGCAACACGGTGTCCGCTCCCTTGCAGCCGATCAGCACCTGAATGGCGGGGCCGGCCACGTGCACGCCATCCGCAATAATTTCAGCGGTCACTTCGGGATCGGTCAGGATGGCGCCAAGGATGCCGGGATCGCGATGTTCAAAGGGCCGCATGGCGTTGTACACGTGTACGGCGTGCCGCGCTCCCGAGTGAATGGCAGCCCGGGATTGCTCGTAGGTCGCGTCCGTATGACCCAGCGCCGCCACGATTTTTGCCGCCGCTACCGCTTGAATCAGCTCGATGGCCCCGGGCAGTTCCGGCGCGATGGTGACAATCTTCACCAGCCCATCCGCTGCGTCGAGCAGTTTCTTCAAAGTGTCGACGGAAGGTTTCGCAAGCGACTCGGCGGGATGCACGCCGCGCTTGTTTTTGCTGATGAATGGGCCTTCGAGGTGAATGCCGAGAATCTCCGCCGCAGCGCGGCCATCCTGCTGCTGCCCCTCGTGCCTGCGAATGTACCCGGCAATCGCTTCCAGACTGCCGCAAGTCTCTTCGAGCGGCGCCGTCACCGTGGTTGCGACCATGGAAGTGGTGCCATGGCTCGCCACCGTCGCCGTGATGCGATCGAGGGCGCGCTGCGTTCCTTCCATCACGTCGTGCCCGCCCGCGCCGTGAATGTGTACGTCCACGAATCCGGGCACCACGGTCATGCCGCTCGCCACGTAATCAGCCGCACTGGCGGGTACGTGCACCTCGTCGCGATGGCCTAGCGCCGTGATGCGCCCCTCTTCGACCACGATCACGCTGTCGGTAAGTTCCTCTTCGGGCGTAAGGATCCGGCTGGCGTGCACGACGGTCGCGGGCATATTTTCGATGCTACCCGAACTTCGCCAGAAAGCCACAGCGGAGCTTGCATCCGTTTTCGAGTCCGTTACAATCGAACCTCACACTTCCAGGGAGGAATTGGGAATGGCCAATGAAAAGCGGTATGTGGCTCAGAAGCGCCAGCGCCGCAGGCGCAAGACAGCCAAGGCGAAAATGAAGCTCTACGAGCAGGGGAAAATCCCCCACGACAAGCTGCCGGCGCTCGCCAAGAAATTTCTCAGCCGCAAAACGCGTGCCCTCAAACGGGCGGAATAAATAAAAAACGGGCGCCCGGTACCCGCCGGACGCCCGTTCTATCGTGATTGCCGCACCCCGCCAGAGATGGCGGCAACTCGCCTTAGCTCCCGGACACCTGCGCGCGCGTCGAATACGACTTCGGCACGCTCAGATAACCCGAGATCTTGTTTTTCCCCACTTGGTTCACCGTGAACTCCAGCGGCGCATGGCTGCTATCGGCAAAGAAATAGATCGGCTCGTCCACCGAGCGGTTCCTCTTGTCGAAGCGCTGATCGTTCACGTAGAGAGACACGGTGTAGAGGTTCTTCTTCGGATTCACGCCACGCAGCTCAACCATGATGTCGCCTACCTTCTCGCGGCGGCCTTTGCGGTCGATGGTGAACTCGTAGTAGTCGCGCTCGCCCAGACGGCGGAGCTCTTCGATCTGATCGTGGTTCTTGGCGATCAGTGTGCCGAATTCACCGCGCGTCATGTCGAGACTCGTCTTGGTGTTTTCCAAATCCGTCTTCACGCCGGTCACGTCCGTGCCCAGCTTATTGACGTCGTCCACGTTCGCCTTGGTAGCCAGCGCGCCGGTGACGTCGTTCTGCAACGCCGCGAGTTGCTTGGCGTCGCTATCTTTGATCTGCTTGGCCTGATAGCGGGCTCGCGTCAGCTCGCCCTCGGTCAGCTTCATCTTGTTGGTCACAACGCTCAGCTCGCCCTGGAGCTGCGCGTTGGTATCCTCGGACTTCGCTAGCCGCTGGCTCAACACGTCTTCACTCTGTTTCAGTTGCTGCGTCTGCGCTGTCAGCGCCTGTGCCTGAGAACTAAGAGCACTGGAACGGTTCGCAGCGGTCCACCCCGCGCCCAAGGCCGCTAGCGACACTACCGCCAGCACTACGACGGAAATACCGATCCATCGAGGTGTCGCGGTATCGTGCGTAATCTCGTTCTGGTTTTCGTCGAACATACTCATCGCCTCCGTGGGAAACCCCTTGCTGGAGTCAGGTAAATGCACGCCCTGAGCCAAATCGGGCCACCGACAGCCGTTCGGGTAATACATTCGATATAAGGCGCTTATCGGTGGGAGCAGCTGGCGGACTCGTCAGCGGCTAGTTAGGTTATGGTGCAAATTTTACGCGCTGCCGCTCTTTCTGATCGAGTGTAGTACTAGAACTGTAGAATTTTGGAGGAAAGCGCGTTCTCCGCGCGACTTTTCTCTGCAAATTAGCGGGCGAACGTCATGCTCCGTAGCCGCGCGATGCGCTCGGAAAGCGGCGGGTGAGTGCTGAAAAGCTTGGAAAACATCTGTCTCGGAGCCAAAGGCTGAACGATGCAGAGCGCGGAAGTAGACGGCGAGATGTTCATCGGGATGCGATTGTTATACGCTCCCAGCTTTTCGAGCGCGCTGATCAGCCCATTGGGATAACCGACCATCTTCGCTCCGGACGCGTCCGCTTGATACTCGCGCTGGCGAGAGATGCCCAGCTGCAGCAGCATGGCCGCGAAGGGAGCCAGGAACAGCATCAGCAGTGCCGTCCAGCCGCCCTCGCTGTCGTTGTCGCGCCCTCCGCCCATCCCGCCGAAAATCGCGGCCCAGCGGCCCATATAGGCAAGCCACGTGATTGCTCCAGCCACCGTAGCTGCAATGGAAGACGTCAGAATGTCGTAATTGCGCACGTGGGAAAGCTCGTGAGCGATCACGCCCTCCAGCTCGTCGTCGTTCATCAGTTCCATCAAGCCTTGCGTAACCGCTACCGACGCGTGATGCGGATTGCGCCCGGTGGCGAACGCGTTGGGCGCGGCCTGCGGAATCAGATACAGCTTTGGGACCGGCAGATTCGCCTTGGCCGCCAGCCGCTCCATCACCTGGTACAGGCGCGGCGACTGCTCGCGGCTGATCGGTACAGCGCCCGCGGAACGCAGTGCAATTTTATCCGAGAAGAAATACGCGATTCCGTTCATCAAGATTGCGCCGCCGAGCGCGATCGTCAGGCCCCCGCGCCCTCCCAGCGTGTTGCCGATAAACAGCAGCAGCAGCGTCAACGCCGTCAGCAAAAACGCGGTTTTTAGGGTTCTCATTGATCGGCTTTCTAAGCGCCTTTTACGCAGCGCCCGCCTTCAGCGTCTCGCGAACGAACTTCATCTCTCCGGTTTTCAAGTCGGCGTCGGCTACCACGGAATCTCCTGGCTTCACTTCGCCGTCGAGCAGCCGCATTGCCAGTGGATCTTGAATCAGCCGCTGAATGGCGCGCTTCATCGGACGCGCTCCGAACGCCGGGTCGTACCCTTCGCGGAAGAGCAGCGACTTCGCCGCGGCGGTCAGCTTCAGCGTCACCTGCTTTTCAGCCAGCCGCTTCATGAACGTGGCCATCTGCAAATCCACGATGCTTTCGATTTGCTCTTTGCCCAACGGGCTGAACATCACGATATCGTCGATTCTATTCAAAAACTCAGGGCGGAACATCGCACGCAGCGCAGCCATCGCTTCTTCGCGCGCTTTCTTCGGGTCCGTCGCGGCCAATTCGAAAATCGCCGCTGACCCCACGTTGGACGTCATGATGATCACCGCATTGCGAAAATCGACGGTGCGTCCCTTCCCGTCGGTTAGACGGCCATCCTCCAAAATCTGAAGCAGCACGTTGAACACATCCGGATGCGCTTTCTCGATTTCGTCAAGCAGCACCACGGAATAGGGACGCCGGCGCACTTGCTCGGTCAGCTGCCCGCCCTCTTCGTATCCCACGTATCCCGGAGGCGCCCCGATCATGCGCGCCACTGAATGCTTTTCCATGTATTCGGACATATCCAGGCGGATGATGGCGTGCTCGTCATCGAACAAAAATTCCGCGAGCGCACGCGCCAGCTCCGTCTTGCCCACGCCGGTTGGCCCCATGAACAAAAACGAACCAATCGGCCGGTTCGGGTCAGCCAAACCCGAGCGGCTGCGGCGAACCGCGTTCGCCACCGTGGCCAGCGCCTGATCCTGCCCCACCACGCGCTGGCGCAACCGCTCTTCCATGTGCACCAGCTTTTCCACTTCTCCTTCGAGCAGCCGCCCCACGGGAATGCCCGTCCATTTGCTGACGATCTTGGCGATCTCTTCCTCGCCCACTTCTTCCTTCAGCATGGGATGGTCTTTTTGCAGGTCAGCGAGCTTGTCCTGAGCCTCTTTCAGCGACTTTTCAGCCGCGGAAAGCTTCCCGTAGCGGATCTCCGCCACGCGTGAAAGGTCTCCGGCGCGCTCGTAACGCTGCTCCTCGGCTTTCAATCGCTCGATTTCTTCCTTCTGCTTGCGGATGCGCCCGATGGCGTCTTTCTCCGTCTGCCACACCGCTTTCAAGCTGTTGGATTGCTCGCGCAACGTGCTCAGTTCCCTCTCGATTTGCGACAGGCGCTCGCGCGAATGCGCGTCCGACTCCTTGCGCAGCGCTTGCCGTTCGATTTCGAGCTGCATCACGCGACGCTCGATTTCGTCAATTTCGGTTGGCAGCGAATCGATCTCCATGCGCAGCCCGGCCGCGGCTTCGTCCACCAGGTCGATCGCCTTATCCGGCAAAAAACGGTCGGTGATGTAGCGCTGCGAAAGCATGGCGGCGGCAATGATCGCGGCGTCCTTGATGCGCACGCCATGGTGCACTTCATAGCGTTCCTTCAAGCCGCGCAGGATGGCGATGGTATCCTCCACCGACGGCTCGCCAATCGTCACCGGCTGAAAACGGCGCTCCAGCGCCGGATCCTTTTCGATATATTTGCGGTACTCGTTGAGCGTGGTCGCGCCGATCGCGCGCAGCTCACCGCGAGCCAGCGCCGGCTTCAGCATGTTGGAGGCGTCCATTGACCCTTCCGCGGCTCCCGCCCCAACCAGCGTGTGCAGCTCATCGATGAACAAAATTATTTGCCCCTGGGACTCGCTCACTTCTTTGAGCACAGCCTTCAGTCGGTCTTCAAACTCGCCGCGGTATTTGGCTCCCGCCACGAGTGCGGCGAGATCGAGCGCCACGATGCGCTTCGGCTTCAGCACTTCCGGCACGTCTCCGGAAATGATCCGCTGCGCGAGGCCTTCGACGATGGCCGTCTTGCCCACGCCAGGCTCGCCGATCAGCACCGGATTGTTCTTGGTGCGGCGCGCCAAAATCTGCATCACGCGGCGAATTTCTTCGTCGCGTCCGATCACCGGATCAAGCTTCCCGCGCCGGGCCAGTTCCGTCAGATCCCGTGCGTACTGTTCGATCGCGCGATAGGTAGCTTCCGGATTTTGCGAAGTAACCCGGTGGCTGCCTCGAACGCTGGTCATCGCTTGCAGAATCGCGTCGTGAGTCGCGCCATGGCGCGCCAGAAGCTGTCCAGCCGGGTCCTTCTCGGCCGACGAAATACCCAATAAGATGTGCTCGGTCGAAACGTACTCGTCCTTCAGGCGCTGCGCTTCGTCAAAGGCGCGCTCCAACGCTTCGTTCGCCGCTCGCCCGAGCGACTGCTCCGAGACGCCGGAGATTTTCGGTAACCGCCCAATCTGCTTTTCAATCTCGCCGCTGAATGCCGCGACCGGCACGCCCAGCTTTTCCAGCAGCGGGCGCACCACCCCATCCGCCTGCGCCACCAGAGCGCCCAGCAGGTGCAAAGGTTCAATCAGCTGCTGCCCCGAGCGCCCCGCCAATTCCTGCGCGCTCTGCAAAGCCTCTTGCGCCTTTACCGTGAATTTGTCGAATCGCAGCATGGTCGGATTTTCTCACTTTCACTGCCGAAGCAAAAGCCCGCATGGAATCGGGGGCCGGATTCAACCGCGGCCCCCGTCCACAGCGTACTCATCACTTGCCGTTCGCGGTGATCTTCACCTGCTTCGGTTTGGATTCTGCCCGCTTCGGCATCACTACGGTCAACACGCCATTCTTGTACTCCGCCGTAATGGCGTCCGTGTTCACCGTATTCGGCAGGCTGAAGCTGCGGCTGAACGCGCCATAGGCGCGCTCCACGCGCAGATAGTTCTCTTCCTTCACCTTCTGCTCGAATTTGCGCTCGCCGCGCACCGTGAGCATGTTGTTCTCAACGTGAATGTCGATGTCCTTCTCCGCCACATCGGGAAGATCGGCTTTCATAACCAACTCGTTCTCCGTCTCGTAGATGTCTACGGCGGGCGCCCAAGTGGTGAGGGCCGATTCGTCCGTGCGGCCGCGAAGATTGGACTCGAACAGCCGGTTGACCTGCTCCTGCAGGCCGGAGATGTTGCGGAAGGGGTCCCAGCGAATCACTGAAGTTGCCATCGTAAATCTCCTCTTGAATGTGTTGCGCTATATAAGCGCAAATGAATAATAAAATCTGCGCGTGTTAATGTCAAGTATTTTTTGAGCATAATTCCACACATCGAAAAAATCCCTTAAATCTATTCTAACACTCGTATTATCATGCACTTCAGGTAATGCGTTTCCGGCATGGTCAGCAGGATCGGATGATCTTGGGCCTGCGTGCGCCTCTCGCATACCACGATGTTTCGGCGCGCATCCACGGCCGCCTCCGCCAAGATCTGCAGGAATAGAGGCTCGGTGATGTGGTAGGAGCAGGAGCACGTGAGCAGAAATCCTCCGGGTTCGAGGAGCTTCATGGCCCGGAAATTGATCTCCTTGTATCCGCGCTGGGCGGCGGCCACGCTGTCGCGGTTCTTGGCGAAGGCCGGTGGATCGAGGATGACCATCTGAAATCCCCGGCCCACCTCGTAATGTTCCTTCAGCACGTCAAAGGTGTTGCCCTCGCGGAAGGTCACATTGGAAATTGAATTGACCTGCTGGTTCCGTCGCGCGATCTCGATGGCGGCGGGCGCCATTTCCACCGCCTCCACGTGCCCGCACCGGTCGGCAATCGTTAGCGCGAACCCTCCGTGGTAACTAAAGCAGTCGAGCACGTTGCCTGATGCATAGCGGCGCGCTGCAAGATGATTTTCTCTCTGATCGAGAAACGAGCCGGTCTTCTGCCCCTTGGCCAAGTCGCACAGGAACGAAACTCCGTTTTCCTTCACCTCGATTTCGGACGGCACTTCCCCATGTAAAACGCCCACGCGCTGATCGAGGCCTTCCAATAGGCGCACGCGCGGATCGTTGCGCTCCAGAATCCCCTTGGGGGCAAAAAGCTCTACCAGAAGTTCCACCAGCAAACTTTTGACGCGCTCGGCGCCCTGGCTCAGCGTCTGCAGCACCAGATACTCGCCGTAGCGATCGATGATGATCGAAGGCAGCAGATCGCCCTCGCTATAAACCAACCGGTGGGCACCCGAGTTCTCGACCACGCGCTTGCGGTAATCCGCCGCCTGGCGCAGGCGTTCGGCGAAAAACTCGCGGCGCACGGGCGCGTCATCGCGCGTAAGCAGCCGCACCGCAATCTGCGATTTGTCGCTATAGAACGCCCAGCCGTGAACGCGCGCGCGTTCATCCGTCACCCGCACGATGGCGCCGGGCTCGGCCTGGGCTTCGCGCACATCGCTGCGATAAATCCACAGATGCCCCGCACGAATGCGTTCCACGCCGCGTGAGCTGATAACCACCGAACCTTCGGATAACGGCGCTGCAACTGCCATCGTTCCCCGCCTTAAGCTTTCCGGATGATGATCCTGTATTCAGTTCGCGCGGAAGATGGCCCGCCGGGCGCCGCACGAGTCCAGGAAAGAGAAGAGTAAAACGCAAGCCAAGCGGCAGAATTGTCTTAGCACATTTCGGACCGCTCTGCCAACGATCCCGGGGTTCGAGCCCAAGCGCTGCGCCGAACCGTCCGAAACGAACGCGGGCGCTGCTCGTTTATGCTTTCAGGACGGTCGCCGGAGGAGGCGGAGACGGAGGCTGCGGCGCGTGCGTCTCAACGCCGCGCCAACCCACCGGCCGTCCGCGTACCGCTTCTTTCACCGCGCGGAACAGCACCACGTACATCATCTGCCGGTAATAGAAGCGCTGGATCAGCAGCGGCGCGAGCAGCGTCCAATCCTCGTGCCGCTCTAGGGCGAAAGCCACCACGCAAGTCATCAGATCGATCAGCATGAACAGCGCGAAGAAAATCAGCGAGCGTTCCACGTCCGCCGAAGTCCATAGCTGCGGCAGCTGCGTGATGCGCAGCTGCGCCAATCCCCACAGCGCGATCGACAGTACGAACAGCAGGTCGATCACCGGCGAAACAAGCGGCAGCAAAATCTGGAACAGCACGATATTGGGAATGGCGACCCAGCCCAGAGTGCCGTATTTCGGATTACCAGCCGTGTCGCGGTGCTTCCAGACCGCCTGCAAGGTGCCGAACGTCCACCGGAATCGCTGGCGGATCAGCGTGTCAATCGTCTCCGGGACCTCCGTGTGGCCAACAGCATCCTCGTCGTAGGCAATTTTCCAACCTTCGCGGCGGATCGTCAGCGTCAGATCAGTGTCCTCGGCGACCGTCTCGCCCGAAAATCCGCCGTGATCTCGCAGCACGTCGGTGCGCCATGCGCCCACCGCGCCGGGCACCACTGGAATGCAGTTCAGCAGATCGAATGCGCGCTTCTCCAGATTTTGGCTGGTGATGTATTCCAGCGCCTGCCAGCGCGTGATCCACTTGTTGCGGTTCATTACTTTTACGTTGCCGGCCACCGCGCCAACTTTCGGGTTGGCGAAATGCCGAACCAGCCGCGGAATGGCCTGCGGGTCGACAATCGTATCCGCGTCAATCGAGATGATGACTTCCCCGCTCGCTACCGAAAGCCCGTGATTGAGCGCCGAGGGCTTGCCGTGGTTTGACTGCTCCAGCAAACGCACCCGCCGATCGCGGCCAAACTCCTGGCGCACTATTTCCGCGGTCCGGTCTTTCGAGCCGTCGTCTATAACCAAAATCTCCAGATGGGGATAGTCGGACGCCAGCGCCGCCGATACCGTATCGACGATCACCGCCTCTTCGTTATAAGCCGGGATCAGCACCGTCACCGGCGGCTTGTATTCCGGATGATCTTGCGGCGCTGGACGGAATTTCTCGATCAGCGCCAGCAACCCGATAATCAGAGCGCGGCCGCTCGCCAGGATGATTCCGGCGATGAAAATGAACGCAATGCTGCGGCGCAGCCATCGAAATACGCCAAAGATCGCCGCGTCCAGCCGCATCATCAGCCACTCTTTATGCGTCAACGGCGGCATCACTTGCGCGCGCTTCTCCCCCAGCAGCTCTGACACCGAAACGAACTCGTAGCCCTTGGCGCGCAGTTGATCGATGATCTGCGGCAGCGCTTCCACCGTGTTGCTGCGGTTTCCTCCTCCGTCATGTAGCAGCAGGATGTTGCCTTCGTGCGCCTCCACCTGCTCCACCACGCGCTTCACAATGGTTTCAGCGGGCGGCGGAGGCCCGCCGTTCGGCTCGCCCCAGTCATGCGGATCGATGCGCCCGCCGATGATCAGGTAGCCCATTTCCTGCGGCACCGGCAGCATGTGAATTTCGCTGGCAGTTTCCGGTTCCACGTCCACACCATATGGCGGGCGAAACAGGGTGGTCTTCACGCCCAGGCTGCTTTCGATCAACATTTCGGTCAGGTTCAGCTGTATTTGCAGATCTGATTTGGTGATGTCTTCGAAATCGGGGTGCGTGAATGTGTGATTGCCGATCTCGTCGCCGAGCGCGTATTCGCGTTTCACGATGCTGTCGTACCGATTGGCTTCCTCGCCAATCACGAAGAAGGTCCCCACGACCCCTTTATTCTTGAGGATCTCCAGAATCTTTGGCGTCCAGGTGGGATCGGGCCCGTCGTCGAACGACAAAGCGATCTTGCGTGGCGATCCCCCTCCGATCTGCTGAATGCGCCACGACATCGGATAGGTCTGATAGCTCTCGTCGTCGAATTGGTCCGAGTCGGCGTCATAGTCCAGCGTGCGCGAGCCATTCTGCGGGGTCCCGGTGATCCGTAAGATGTCCCCGTTCCCCTCAAATACCAGATCGTAGCCGGGGGGCACGGTCTCCAGCTTGTCGCGCGTGGCCTTATCCGAATGCACCGCGTCCCAGATCGACCAGATGGAGGGATCTTCGAGGCCCAGGCGCCAGAGAGCTGTGCCGGCCACGCCCGCCTGTTCCGCTGCACGCAATTCGTTGTAGCCCGTCACTCCGTCCAGCATCCACACGTTATGCACACGCCCGGTGCCATCTTCGTAGGAATAGTGCAGATTGAACGAATCGGGGTCGTAGAGCGCGTCCGCCCCAGACTCCACCGCCGTCAGCACTCCTTGCTGGAAGCTAAGCGATGAAGCCACTGGATGCGGATCATGCTTCGTGGGCGTCGGCCAGTCGTACCCATAGTTAGCGATGCCCATGATGATCTTATCGGGCGGGACGATCTTGACCATGTTGTTGATGTTGCGGATAAACCAGTCCTGTGGCGCGATCGGGCCCGGCGGCGAAGTGGGCCATCGAAAATCGTAGTTCATCAGGATGATCGCGTCCGCCTGCGAAGCGAAATATTTGTAGTCGAAAGTCCAGTCTGCGGCCGGCAGCGCCACCATCAATTTCATGTTCTTGGCGTGCAGCGAAACGCTCAGGTCGTGTACGAACGACTCGAAGCCCTTCTGGCTGGATTGCGGCAGGGATTCAAAATCGATCACGATCCCCGGCTCGTGCCGTTCGTCCGCATACGCTTCCAGCTGCTCCGCCAGGTTTTTGCGGGCCGCCGGATTCGCCAGCATTTGTAGAAACGCGGGCGGGCACCAGCCGAGTTTCCCGTCGTAGTTGTTGACCATCGGCATCACCGGAAGATCGATGCCTCGCGTCTTCAGCGTCTGCACGAACGCGGTGAGCTTCGGATCGGGATCGGATTGCACGTCGCCGTTCGCGTAAATTGCGTGCAGCGCATCCGGCACCACCAAGTCCAGCTGACGGAAATGCTCCTGCAGGGACACGAAGCTCATGTAATCGTCGCTGACGTAGAAAGCCATGCGCAGCGGATCGTAGTTCTGCGGCACCTTCCCGATCGCGGCCACTCTGCGCTTGCGGCTGCGAATCAGCTTGGGGTTCACCCGGCGCAATGGAATCGCGTGTAAGCCGGGGTGAATGTTGGGCCGCAGCAGTTCCGGCAACTCCGGATTGCGGACCACATTCAAAAGGAACACGATCAGCGCCAGCGTGAAGAGACCGCCCGCGACTTCCATCGCGAGCCGGGTCCTGCGCCAGCGCCGGCGCTCCTGGTCGAAGAAAATAGGCTTGCGTTCAGGCATAACTCGATTCCAAGCTAATCGTTCGTCGCACAGAGGTCAATGACGCCAGCATCTAAGATGCGTTGGAACGTGCTCTCGGCTGTACTCGCCGGATTGCTCCTGCGCTTCCTTTTTGTCCTGAAATTTCCGGTCACCGATGCGGGCGATTCGCCATTTTACATCGAGCTGGCCTGGAACTGGCTGAAGCATCACGTCTATGGCCTTGTAGTTAACGCCCATCTCGTGCCCGTCGACATGCGCGTTCCCGGCTATCCCGCGTTTCTGGCCGCTATCTTCGCGCTCGCGGGCCGGTCCGAGCGCGCGGTGCTGTTCGCGCAAGCCGCGCTGGACATGCTTACCTGCTTCGCCATCGCCCTGATTGGCGCCTTCGTTGCTTCGCGCTGGGCGCCACAGCGGGCGCGAAGCCGCGTGATCCTCGCGGCTCTGTGGCTCGCCGCCCTCTGCCCTTTCACCGCCAACTACACCGCTGCCGTGCTTGCCGAGACGCTGGCGATCTTTCTGACCGCCGTTGCCCTGCTCGTGCTGCTCCGAACCGAAATCGGCGCTGATTGCGCGCTTGCGCCCGCCACGCGTTGGCATCCTCGCGTAAGCCCATGGTTTCTCGCCGGACTGATCGTGGGCATCGCAACCCTGGTGCGCCCCGAAACTCCGCTCCTGCTCTTCGCCGCTGGACTCGTGTTGCTCTGCAAATGGTGGCGTCCCGCCAATTGGCCGCGGCTCCTACGCGCAGTGGCGCTGATGGCCCTCGGCCTGCTCCTGCCGCTCCTGCCCTGGGCCGCTCGCAACGCCGGCACGCTCCACAAGCTGCAATTCCTCGCCCCGCGCTATGGCGAGCTTCCCGGCGAGCTCGCCCCGCGCGGCTTCGACGCCTGGGAGCACACCTGGCTCTGGCGCTTCCGCGATGCATTCCTCGTAGACTGGAAACTCGACTCGGAGACGATCGATCTCGCCGACATTCCCGCTTCCGCCTTCGATTCCCCGCAACAGCGCGCTCGCGTGAAGGAATTGCTCGCCGCCTACAACAAGACTCTAGCGCTAACTCCCGCCGAAGACCGCGCCTTCGCGGAAATCGCTCGCCGGCGCACCGCCCAGCATCCGCTGCGCACCTGGATCAAGGTGCCGCTGCTGCGCTCGCTGGCGCTTTGGTTCGCGCCGCGCGTGGAACTACTTCCCTACACCGGCCAGCTTTTTCCGATTTCGAGCGAATGGGAAAACGACCGCGAGGATTTCTGCGTCACCCTGGCCCTGGTAGCCATCAACGCGCTTTATCTCGCGCTGGCTGCAATCGGCGCGCTACGAGCGTGGCAAAATAAGCGCCTACGGCCGGCCATCGCATTTCTGTTAACGTTCATCGCCGTGCGCACCGCATTTTTCGCCTGGTTTGTGGAAACGCCCGAGCCGCGCTATATGCTGGAATGTTTTCCCGCCGTGATCGCGCTGGGCGCGCTAGGCTTCGCGCCCGCTCTCAGCTCTCCCCAACCGGCTCGGGATGGATCGTCAGCCGGTAAATTTGAGGAAACCGTTCCTTCACGCGGGCTTCCAGCTCGGCCGTAAGGTCGTGAACCACCGTGACCGGCAAATGGCCATCCATCGCGCAGTGGCACGACACCAGAATGCGGTGCTCCACGCTGCGAACGTGCACGTCGTGGCAGTCCGCCAGCTCGTCGTATTCCAGCGGCAGCGAATTCAAAAACTCCTGCACCGCGCGCGAAAGATCCTTCATCTCTTCCGCGCCGCCAATCTCTTTTCCCAGCGGCTCGATGTGGATATTCACCAAAGTTCCCGGCTGCGTCACTCGCTGAATTTCCTCCTCGAGTTCCGTCGCTCGCCAGTGCGCTTCGCTCAGAGTCGCATTTTCATCCACTTCCAGGTGCAGCTCCACGAAAAGCCGCCCGTCGTATTGATGAGCCGATAGCTCGTGAACCTGCATGCCGCGGCGCTGCGCGATGGCGCGAATCGTGTCGAACAAATGTTCCCCGCTCTGCGCGCGCGGCTCCACGTGGACCACCACGTCCGCCGGAATCATTCGCTCGATGTTGCGCTCCACCGATTCGCTGGCCGCGTGCGCCTGCTCCAGGCTGGAGGTCCGCGGCACGCTGATCGTCACATCGACGAAATAGCGCTGCCCGGCGCGCCGCACCCGCACCCGCTCGGTCTGCAGCACTCCTTCCGTGTCGTCCACCGCATTGACGATCCGCTCGCGCAGCCCAATCGGCGCCACGTCCAGCAGCGCGTCGATGGTTCGCCTGCCCAGCCGCGAGCCCACCCAGATGATCACGCCCGCCACGCCCAGCGCGGCAATCGGATCGAGCTCTCGCAGCCACGGCAGCCCGAACTTCATTCCCAGCCACGCGCCGGTGATGCCCACGATCACCACGAACGTGCTCCACACGTCCGTCGAAAAGTGCAGCGCGTCGGCTTCCAGCGCCTCGCTCGGATGCTTCTTCGCCACGCGCCCCAGCGCCCGCGAGCGCACCAGGTCGATGCACATCGCCAGCGCCAAAATCACGATGGCCAAAATGCTCGGATGCATCTCCGTCGAATGGAACAGCAGCCGGTGAAACGCTTCCCACACGATGTACACAGCTGTCAGCAGCAGCAGCGCCGTTTCCACGAACGCCGAAAAACTCTCCACCTTCCCGTGCCCGTAGAGATGGTCCGCGTCCGCCGGCTTGTCCGCTACGCGCACCGACAAATACGTAATCACCGCGGCGATTAAATCCAGCATCGAGTGCAGCGCTTCGGAAAGAATGCCCAGGCTGCCCGTCATCCACGCCAGAAACGCCTTCAGCACCACCAGCACCACCGCCGACACCACCGACCCCAGCGCAGCCATGCGCTTCTCTTGCGTCGCCCGCAATGGCGCCTGTGACGGCGGCTGTATCGTCGCTGAACCCATTCCCGCGATTATACCCGCCCCTCCGCCGTCGCCACCCACGCGCCCGCGCCGCCCGCGCGCCTCTCCGTGTTGAGTGAGTGGTGAGTGCTAATTGGTGAGTCGTGGGCTCCGAATAGCAGCCGCTCCCGGCGTCTCGCGGTGGCTGCTGCGTGACGCAAAAACGGTGGTGAAATTTGGAAAAGAAGATGCACCGGGAAGTTCCGCCCTTGCACGTGGCCGGTCGTTTGTTTTCTGCGACTTACGTGTGTGTACGGTCGATTGACCGTTCCGCCCCCGGTGGCGTGAATGGTGTGAAGAAAAGGCGAATACATGGCGCGGGTGGAACAGCTCGAAAGGTAGCGAGCCGAGGCGCACTGATCGATGGCGGAGCTGGCGCGCTGCTCGGCGACGCCGGGTGCGTTGGGGAATACAAAATCGCGCGGCGGAAATACCGAAAATTCGTGCGCCGGGACGTTCCGGGTAGAGGCATGTGCGGGTGTTTGTTTTCTGTGAGTTACGTGCGGTTCTACTCGAATGACTGTTCCGGGTAACCACCCCAAAACGCGGAGCGTTTTGGGGGCCCCGAGTAGAAATGCGCGGTTCGTGGCTTGCGGCTGGTGGTTCACGACAGGCAAATGCGTTGCGCGGAAGAAGCGGCGTCCCGGCAAGCCGGGATGCACGAGACGCACGGCAAAGAAGCGCATTCGGGCGCGCGGGTTTTTGGCGCGGCTGAAACCGTGCCCTTCCGCCTCAAGTACGTTTCGCGCGTGAGGCGGGGCGGAGTTGTGCCTTCGGATGGGAACCGAGGCTTCGCCGACCGCGTTTTCGTTCGCGCGCGGTATCAAAGATCGACGGTAGCAGATGTGGGGGTACAGAATGCCACTGGTCTGAAGTACAGTTCTAGAACCCTGTACTTCGTCCATGCGGGTGATACAGGAGGACGTAGCGAGCAGTCTTCACTTGAGGTTTATGTCTCTGAAAAGGCGTGATCTAATGCGCCGATGCGCACGGTTCTACCGACGGAGGGCCTCGATCAGTACAAGAGCGGTGCCCAAAGGGCACGGATTGCGACCGAGGCGTGGGCGCAGCGCAATCTATACTGCCCGAGCTGCGACTCCGATTCTCTTTCCTGCACCCCTGTTAATACGCCAGTCGTAGATTATTTCTGCCCTAGTTGCAGAGCCACGTTTCAGCTGAAGTCCCAATCCAAGGTGTTCTCCGGCCGGATCGTGGATGCAGGTTACGACTCGATGATGCGTGCAATCCGAGAGAATCGAACGCCCACGTTGTTTGCTCTGCATTACAACGCACGCGAGTGGGTCGTAGAAAACGTAATCGTCATTCCGCACTTTGCTTTTCCTTTTTCTGCAATTGAGAAGCGACCACCTTTGAACGTGGGCGCACGAAGAGCGGGGTGGGTAGGTTGCAACATTCGGCTCGATGCGATTCCGGCGGACGCTAGGATTCGAGTTGTTGATTCTGGGGTTTGTTTGCCGCGGGAACTGGTACGACAGCGGTATGCACGCGTCCGTCCGCTCGCTAGGCTTGACGTGGAGCAACGTGGCTGGACACTCGACGTTCTCAACGTTCTCCGCTCGCTTGGAACGAAGCAGTTCTCGTTGGCAACGGTCTATGAGCACGCCGCCGCCTTGTCGCGGCTGCATCCGCAGAATCGGCATATTCGTGAGAAGGTCAGGCAGCAGCTTCAGGTACTCCGCGACCTCGGCCTCTTGGAATTTTTGGGCCGTGGCCGATATAGGATTTATGACCGGTGAGGGATGGATTGGCTGCCGGTGTGCTCTGGCGCAAGCAGGAGGGGGCATGGCGCGTAGAAGAATCTTCGTAGAGATCAGCGGTGGTTGCTTTCAACACGTAACGGGTGTTCCGAGAGGATATGAACTTGAGCTTATCGATTGGGACAATCTTTTGGGCGATGATGCCGACACGGCGCGGGAGTGGATTACTCTCGGGCCTCGCACGCGCACGTTCATTAGGCAGCAATACCCGGAGGACTACAACGAGGTGATGAAGCGGATCGGCTTCAGATCGAAAGACTGAAAGCTACCGCGCTAAAGACCGCGGCGCTACGCAAAAACCTAAGGCGCTCGGTATTTGCAGTTTCGGGGCACGGAGCCTCGGCTCCGTCATAAACAGTCGCGCCGAAGCCACATGCCTTTCGCGCAGCTTCACCCGCGCAAAGTCTTCGGTTTCGCTTGTTAGCCACTGGTCACTAGTCACTCGCCACTTGCGCACGTCTACCGAGAAGCCCGCGCATCACGTTACGAATGCACATGCAAACGCCGGCGAGACGCCAGCGCCACAAAGCCCACTACTTAATCCCGAGCGGCTTCAGGGAGTTCTTGAAATAAATGGCTTCGCGGCTGGCGCGGTCTTGTTGCACAGCGTCGCCGCCCGCTTGGCGGTTACGCCCTGTGAAACTTCAGCGCGTGACAGCCATCGCCAATTCGTGCATACTCCCGTCACTAGCGGTCCGGCCGAGTCAATGCACCGAAAAGCTGCACAGGTCCTGAAGCAAGTTTTCGTCCTTTTTTTCGTTCTCCTGCTCGCGTTTTTTGCTCAAGCTCTGGTTCGGACCAACGTGATCGCGGCGTCCGCGCCGCCGGCCGCGCGCCAAACGGTGCGCCGCATTAAACCTGCTCCGGCTCCCGCCGTCCGCATCATCGTGCTCGACGGCGTTACCTATCCGAGGACCGACGCCGGATTTTCGGCGGCGCTGACGGCGGCCGGAGCGCGTGGCACGGTCCTGCTGCCGCGCGGCGCCACCATCATTCTGACTTCCGCGCACGTGATTTCAACCGACGGCACCACCGTCCGATGCGCCGCGGGCGCGGGATTCGTTTCCGGCGTGAATCGCGCGAATCTGATCACCGTCCGCGGAAGCGACGACGCAATCGTAGGCTGCCAGTTCCGAGGCGGCGCCGATCCGGCGTCCGATCCCATATTTCTGTGGAATTCCAGCGGCGCGAAAGTCGAGCGCAACTTTGCGTCCGGCTTCGTGGGAATTAGCGCGTCTTTCGTATATCTCGTGGGCGCGCGAGCTTCCACGATTGAAGAGAACCACTGCGTTGCCGGGCCGAAAGGCGCAGGCTGCATCTTCGGCGAAAAGGGCTCGGTCGATACGCTCGTGCAATCGAACCGCCTGAATGTATCCCTGGGCGCGCCGGGATCGCATGCGATCGCCTTTCACTCCACCACGGCCGGCCAAACGGTCAGCGGCACAAAAATCCTCAGCAACCGAATCGTCGCGGGCCCTGGATATTGCGTCGAGGTGGGAGCCTTCGGCGGCGGCGTGCCGCAAAAGATCATCATTTCTTCGAACTCCTGCTCGATGTCCACCGACGGACTGGGCGGATATTCCGTCGGCTCCGACGCGAAATTCTGGACCGTTTCCAAAAATACTTTTCGCGCCAATGGCCACAAGCTGAGCATCTCCTGCATTGAAGTCGCGGGCGCATCCGACGGAACGGTCGCCGGAAACTCCTGCGATGGCGGCAATATTTCCCTGTCGAACTGGCAGGCGCAGCGCGTCACCATTTCCTCCAATCGGATTTACGGCCTGAAGGGCTGGTGCGCGGCGATTTATTTGGGCACGTCGGTCCCATCGGGCGCGGTGAACTACGATCGCGTCGTCGCTAATCAGATTCGCTTGCCTGCTGGAACCGCGGCGATTGGAATCTGGCAGCAGTGCAATGCCGCGGGCGCAACCTGCAACAACAACAGCTATTCCTACAACGTCATCGTGAGTGACGGCGCGCGCGGCAGCATCGGAATCAAGCTGGAAAACGACGCCGGCATGTCGCGAAACGAACGCGTCGGACCGAACACGCTTCGCAGCCCAAGCAGATCAATCGACCCTGAGGGACTGGTTTCGTACACCATCACGAAAACCGGCGCGGACATCCGCCGATGATACGGCCACAACGGCCTTATCAAATGATCCCGGCCGTTCCGCGATTCTCACGCCGTTTTCGCACCGTGGCGCATGCGCGCGCCTCGCCTGCGCGTGTATCATCAGCCGTGGATAACCTGCACAGTCGGAGGCGGCAATGCGTCTGAAAGATAAAGTGGCCATCATCACCGGGGCGGGCACCGGAATCGGCGAAGCCATCGCCCACAAATTCGCGCGCGAAGGCGCTCGCGTGTTGCTCGCAGGCCTCCCAGGCGATCCTGTGCAGGACGTCGCCTCCGCCATCGCGGCGCAGGGCGGCGAGGCCGAAGCGTTTCTCGGAGACTTGTCGGAAGAGGCGGCAGCGCGCGAGTGCGTCGAAGCTGCCGTGCGCCGCTTCGGCCGCATCGACGTGCTGGTCAACAACGCCGGCATCTTCATTGCCAACGCCGAAACCGACGCCTACCGCATTGAGGATTTCGACCGCACCATTCGCGCCAACCTACGCACCGCGTTTCTGATGACCAAATTCGCTCTGCCGCATCTGCACGAATCGCGCGGCAACATTCTTTTCACCGGCTCCGAGGCCGGCTTCAACGGCTCAGCCAACATGACCCCGTACGGCGCCAGCAAAGCGTTTCTTCACGCATTCGCCAAAGGTGTCGCCCTCGAGCAGGCGAAGTATGGCGTGCGCGCCAACTGCGTCTGCCCCGGCGCCATCGACACGGCCTGGACGCGCGGTCCTGGCGGGCCGCTGAGTCCCGAAATTCAAAACACGATTGACGCCACCGTCCCGCTCGGTCGCCGCGGCACGCCCGAAGAAATGGCCAATGTCTTTGCGTTTCTCGCCTCGGACGAAGCGAGCTACATCACCGGTGCGCTGCTGCTCGCCGATGGCGGCGTCACGCCCGCGAAAGGACCCATGGGAGAGTTCGTCCCCGACGAGCTTCGCCGCCCGCCCGCGGGCACTCTGCCGCTGCGCCATTCGCATGACGGCCTGCGCGGCAAAGAAGTTTTTCACGCGAAACAACCGTGATCGGAAAATTTCGGACGGATGATGCGCGATTACGCCAGCACGATCAGGTCGATTTCCACGCGCACGTCCCGCGGCAGCCGCGCCGCTTCCACCGTGGAACGCGCCGGAGGGTTCGCTGAAAAATATTTGCCGTACACTTCGTTCATCGCCGCGAAATCGTTCATGTCCTTCAGGTACACGGTGGCCTTCACCGCGCGATCGAGCGACGAACCCGCCGCTTCCACGATGGCTTTCAAGTTTTCCAGCACGCGCGTGGTCTGCTGCGCCACGCCGCCTTCCACCAGCTGATTCGTTGCCGGGTCGAAGGCCACCTGCCCGGCGGTGAAAATAAACCCGCCGGCCTTCACCGCCTGCGAATACGGACCAATCGCTTTCGGCCCCTTCTCCGTCGCGATAATTTCTTTCATGCCGCCTCCCATAATCAGCCGCGCGACCCGCGCAGTCTCGTTCGCAAAATCTCAATGCCAAGTCCGCGCAGCGCGATTCAGTCTCCGATTTGCTGCGAGCCTTCCCCGTAGGGGTAGCGCGCGCGGAAATTTTCCGGAATGCCTTTCTGCTGCAACCATTCGCGAAAGATTTTCCCCAGCTCGCGCCCCGTCGATTGTTCCAACACGGAGCGCAGCACGCTGTAATCCACTTCCTGGCCGCGCATGGTCGCTACCATGTGGGCTAAGCCCGCGCGTACCGGCGCTTCGCCGCACGCATCCTCCAGCTCGATATAAAAGAGCGGCGCCTTGGCCAGCGCGATCCGTCGCTGCGCCAGCGGACTCGCGAATGTGGTCGCCGCGATCGGAGTCTCGGCGGAGTGCTTCACCAGGCTGTCGTACTGGCGCAGGTACTCGTAAATCCTCTGCCGACGCGCCAGCGCACCATTGCGCGCCTCATCCGTCACAATCGAGGCGTACTCCGGCAACCCCTCTCCGATGCCGATCTGTGCGCCAGCCGACGGCAACACCGCGCCGTCAAACCAGCCGCGCGCCATAGCCTCGCTCACGAGTTGCAGAAACCGGTCGCTGCTGATCCCCAGCGCAAGCGCCGCCGGATTCATCAGAGCGCCTCCCGGAAAGCTCACTGCTGCGGGACCGCGTTCGCCTGCCAGATTCGATTGCACGGCGGAAGATTCCGCTACCACGGGCACGCGAATGTGCTTGTCCAATATGCCGAAGTCGGCATTCAGCGTATTCCATGCGTCCGCAGCCAACTGAGCGGCCTTCGCGGGATTTCCCGCCAGCGGCTGCGTAGTCAGGAATTCCGCTGTCGCCTTGGTGACTTTCTCCGGCCACCTCACGTACCGCCCGGCCACCACAAACGGCCCCAAGTCCGAGGGGCGCGTCCGGTAACTGTATTCGATTTCCCCGCCGACCTTTTTCTGCTTTCGCCGGGCGCCGCTCGCGAGGACCGTGAAATCTCCGGGTACGCGGACGGTGTAATCCACGCGGCCGGGCGGCGACGGATACGTGGACAGTTCATATTTCGGAGGCAGCAACTGCGGCGTCCAACCGCGCACTCCCAGATGAAACTTGTCCGGCTCGATGGTTGCCACTGAATCCGAACCGGCGGGGGCCCGCAGCGAGTACTCGAATGCAACTTCACGCTTGTCCTTGCGGGGCCATGGGTTGTTGAACGTGATTCGCAGTACGTCCGGCTGGGACGGCCCCTCGGCGGCAGAGAGCCCAGAGCGAGGCACATCACGCCCGTCCACCTGCACGCGCAAATCGCTCCGGCCAAATCCTTCGATCGATGGAAGCCGAACATCAATATGTTTCAAGTCGCTGGTGCCCGTATTCACCAGCACGTATTCCGCGCGAATCGCCAAAGCGGGCGGATCGCCGGGAACGAAACGAATACGATCGGTCTGCTTCGCAATGTGGTACCCGGGCGCAAAAGAAACGGCGCACGCCGACATGCAAAAGCAAGCCGCCATCACAAGAGCAATAGCCGGCGAGCGCGAAAGGCGTCTGTTCGTGCAGTTCATCGGGCCGTGTAGTCGAGTGTGCGGCAAGTGCGGAAAGATTTTACCGGGCAGGTTCGATACGGGGAAAGCTCAAAATCCGGAATTGATCAATCGATCGGCTGCGGCCCGCGCAAAATCGCCGCCGCAATCTTGAAGCAACAAAGCTCGCAATGGCTCTAAACACCCGCAAACTGCCGCAGGATTTCGCGCTCGCTCGCGCCGCGCCTGCGGTACGCCAGAATTTTTCCCGCTTCCGAATCCGGCACCCCTTGCTTCACCAATTCTAAAAGTATCGGGTCGCGCATGCCGGCGTTTTTGAGCCGCGCCAAGGACGCGCCTGAAAGCACCGGCTTTCCATCGGCGCGCTGCTGGGCCACGGCCATCACGATCGCGTCGGACATACCCGCAAGCTTCATCGCCTGCAACTCGCCCCAGCCCAGTCCGAGTCCATTGATTTTTGCGAGGTTGAGTATGGACGTGTCCGCCATCCCCACCTGCGACAGCCCGGCAACCGCATCGCCTGCATCGAACGGGCGATTCTGGCTGCGGTAAATTTTCAGGATGGCAACGCAATCGTCATCGGAAAAACCGCCGCTGCGCGCCTTCGCGATTTGCGTCACTTCAGCTGGCGTGATTTTCAGGGCGGTCAACTGCTGCACGGCGTCGTAGCCCACGCCGCTCGAATCGAGCGCCGTCGTATCCACCGGTTTCACCCGGCTGCAGCCGGCGCAAGCCAGGGCGATTGCGGCGAAAAGCGCCAGGCTCCTCATAAGCGAATTGTACGTCGCGGACGTGGAACAGGCGGGGCCGAAACAAATCAAAGTAGCCAAACGGGTAAGGGCACGCGGAGGAAACCTAGACGTTGTACACGCGCTCGATATCGAACACCCCCGGAATGCGCTTGATCCCGGTAAGAATATGTTCGAGTTGCTTGCGATCGCGAACATCCAGGCCCACATCGATGCGCGCGCGGATATCGACGCCGCCGCTTTCAAACGTGCGAATATTCGCGCCCGAATCGCTGATCACGCTGGTAATCGCCGCCAGCATTCCCGGACGATCTTCGGTAAAAATGCGGAGCCGCACCGGGAACGTCGAGTGCGTGCTGTGAGCCCACTCCACGGGAATGCGCCGCTCCGGTTCGTAGAGCAGATTCTGCACGTTGGGGCAGATCTTGCTGTGCACGGCGATACCGCGGCCGCGCGTTACGTAGCCGATGATGTCGTCGCCCGGGATCGGGTTGCAGCACTTGGAGCGGTAGACCATCAGATCATCGTGCCCCCGCACCACGATGGTGGCCTCGTCCATTCCCAACATGTGCTTGACCGTGGACGTGAGCTTGGGCGGCTTCTCGTCCGCGGTTTCGCCGATCGGCTCGCCGGTGGCCTTCGCCAGCACCTGACGCGCCGACCATTTCCCGTAACCTAGCTCGGCGTAGAGATCGTCTACGCGCGAGCACCCGTATTCCGCGGCAACCCGATGCCAATCCTCCTTGGAGATATGTTTCAGATTCACGCCGGAATGGCGCGCCTCTTTTTCCAGCAAACGCCGGCCCACGTCGGTGGCCTCTTCGCGCTCGTGCAGATGAATCCACTGGCGGATTTTCGTGCGCGCCCGCGAGGTGTGGACCAGCGAGAGCCAGTCGCGCGAAGGCGTGTGCCCCTTTTGGGTGACTACTTCAACAACGTCGCCATTCGCGAGCACGTGGCGCAACGGGACCATTTCGCCGTTTACTTTTGCTCCCGCGCATTGGTGGCCAACTTCGGTATGCACCGCGTAGGCGAAATCGATGGGCGTGGAGCCGCGCGGCAGCACCACCACGCGCCCTTTCGGCGTGAAGGTGTAGACTTCTTCGGGATACAAGTCGACGCGCAGCGTGGAAAGAAATTCGCTGGGCTCCTGCATCTCCTGCACCCACTCGATCAGTTGCCGCATCCACACGATGCGCTGATCGTCAGCAGTCGACGCGCCCGATCCGTCTTTATATTTCCAGTGCGCCGCCACGCCCTGCTCGGCGATGCGATGCATCTCTTGAGTGCGAATTTGCACCTCGAAGGGCTGCCCGGAATGAATCACCGTGGTGTGCAGCGACTGATACAAGTTGGGCCGCGGCATGGCGATGTAATCTTTGAATCGGCCCGGCACCGGCCGCCACATCTGATGAATCACCCCTAGCGCCGCATAACAATTCTTCACCGTGTCCGTGACCACCCGTACCGCCAGAAGGTCGTAAACCTGGTCGAGCATGCGCTGCTGCTTCTGAATTTTCAGATGCAGGGAAAAAATACGCTTGACGCGTCCTTGTACTTCCGCGGGAATCCCGCTTTCCACCATCTTCTCGCGAATGGCGTTCTGCACGTCTTCCAGGAACTTGTCGAATACCTTCTGCTTGGAAGCAACCTTCTTCTGGAGTTCGAGAAACGCTTCCTGCTCCAGGTAACGAAACGACAGATCTTCCAGCTCGCCGCGGATCAAGCCCATGCCCAGCCGGTTCGCGACTGGTGCGTAGATATCCAGAGTCTCGCGCGCGATGCGTTGCTGCTTTTCGCGGTCCAAATACTCGAGCGTGCGCATGTTGTGCAGCCGATCCGCCAGCTTGACCATCACCACGCGCACATCGTTCACCATCGCCAACAACATCTTGCGGACGTTTTCGGCTTGGCGATCCTCGGGAGCGAGCAGATCGAGCTTGCTGATCTTGGTCACCCCCTCCACCAGCCGCGCGATATCGGGACCGAACTGTTCGGAAATCTTGGTGAGCGGAATTTTGGTGTCTTCCACCACGTCATGCAGCAGCGCGGCGCAAATCGAAGTGGCGTCCAGCTTCATGTCCGCCAGCAGATGCGCCACTTCCACCGGGTGCGACAGATAGGGCTCGCCTGAAAGCCGCAGCTGCGATTTATGCTGCTCCGCGGCGAAATCATAGGCGCGGCGCAGCAGATCGAGGTCGTCTCCCGGCCGATTGCGGTGCACCTTGTCCATCAGCTCCATGAAACGCAAATCGACGTTGCGTCGCGCTGCGATGCTGATGGCGGGGTTGTTGATCGCGCTCATCGCTATCTCTATTGTAAGCCCGCCTCATTGTAAGTCGGAATTCGAGAGCCTGAGCGATTTCGTAGCGCGCCATAACGGATGCGTGGCTCGCGATGCATTCGCCCTTGCAGCCGCCGCGCCCGAGACATAAGCTTTGGCGCATGGGGTGTTACCAGTGTTCCGAACGGTAGGCGGCAGGACTGTGCTCTGCACGCTGGCCGTTTTTGCAGGCTTTTTTTTCGCTCTCCACAATCGAAGCAAAAAGCCGCCGGCGAAAGAGACTGCCGTCACTGAGGGCGCGAGACTCTATAAACAGAATTGCGCGGTCTGCCATGGTAATGACGGCACGGGCGGCGCTCCGCCGCCGTCGTCGTCTCGATTCACCACGCCCGCGCCTGACCTGACCACACTCTCGAAGCGCCACGGCGGGAAATTCCCCACTGAATACGTTGGCGAAGTTCTGCGCAGCGGCGTGAAAATGCCCGCCCACCATCTCGCCGAAATGCCCGTCTGGGGCACCATTTTCAAAGCCACTACGAAAGCCGATGACGCCCAGGTGACCGAGCGCATCGCGGACATCACTGCTTACCTCGAATCCATCCAGGCCAAATAGTCCTCGAACAGGCCGTTTCCAGGAATTTCGACATTGTGAAATCCATAACTCGCAAACTCATTGCGGATTGGCGTGCTCGAACGGCCGCAACAAATAACGAGCCGTGCATTTCGGTTTGCTGGATCGAGCAGCAGCCTTCGGGCATCGGCATCGGCCCCCGGCATGCTGTACCCGATGATCACGATTTCACCAGATGTTCTGAGCGAGTGTTCGGCCTGCGACCAAAGAGAGCTCCAAAAGGAAACATGCTCGCGGCCAAACGACGTTTCGGAATAAAAGCGCTTGTTCAAACCCATGATTACGCATGGCTCCGCGGCCGGCTTGAATGCGCCGGCGCAGTTTGGATCGTATAACCCGGTGTACCCTAGCGAGTCGAAATCTCGGTCACCCCAAATCACCGGCCGTTCTCCCAAGGCTCCGTCCTGGCCCCATTGGATGCCGTGGCGCACCCCTCCGAATATCATGTTGAGCCAGTTAGCGCTACCGTGGAGCTTTAGCACCTTTGTTCTTGAGCGCGGAATTGCGGCACCTCCGATATCGAACCGGTCCCCATAACCACCGTTGATTTCCCAAAGACCGGCAAGTTTCAGCTCGCGCTCACAAGCTACGTCGTAGTTGAACGTGACCACAGTGTCGCCGGATCGAACCCTTTCGGACGCAAAACGCGTGTAGTACCTAGCCGAATGGGAGCGCAACAAGTCATGAAAGCATTCGCGGATCGCAACAGCAAAACTGCGACGGAGCAAACCGCGCTCTGACGGAGTTTTTGTAGCTACGGGCGAATTTGGTCCCGGCTCGTCTAGGTCGCCCAAAATGCTTTCTGTCTCGCTCAGACTTCCGTAGAGCTCAAATACGAGTCGGAGGCCGGCGCGCTGATCGCGCAGATTTGGTAAGTCCTTCGAGCCAAGCCAATCGAGCAATTTTGGCCCCAGATCGCGCGCAAGTGGGTAGCCAGCGTGTGCCGACGCTCCAGCGCCAAGGACAAATGTGGTCATCGGAAGGGCGTTCCTGGTAGCACGCGGCAGATATCGCAGTTGTGAGGCGACATTCGGCCGCTACTTCGATTGTTCGAGGGCTTCGATCAGCGCGGGGACGATTTCGAAGAGGTCGCCAACGATGCCGTAATCGGCGACTTCGAAGATCGGAGCGTTTTGGTCCCTATTGACGGCGGCGATGGTGCGCGCGGCTTTCATTCCCACCACGTGCTGGATGGCGCCGCTGATGCCCAGCGCCAAATACAATTTCGGCGCCACGGTTTGCCCCGAGCTGCCGATTTGGCGGTCCATGGGCAGCCATCCTTCGTCGCAAATGGGACGCGAGGCGCAAATTTCTCCGCCCAACAGCTTGGCCAGCTTTTCCGCCATGGCGATATTTTCGGGGGCTTTAATGCCGCGTCCCACGGAAACAAGGATGGGCGCCTGCGTCAAATCGACGGCCTGCTTGGCCTCGCGGAAGCGTTCCAGCGGCTTGGTGCGTATCTGCTCGGGCTTTAGCTCCACGCTGACCGGCTTCACGGGCGCTTTGCCGCTCGTATTTTTCGCCGCCAGATCGGCACGAAACGCGCCCGCCTGAAACGTGGCGATCCACGGCGGCTCTCCGGCAAACACCACGTCGGCGGCGGTGCGGCCTTGAAACATCTGACGCACGAAAATCAGTTTGCCGTTTTCGTAGCGGTAGCCGATGCAATCGCCGATGAGCCCTTTCTGCATCGACGCGGCCAGTTTCGGCGCGAAATCGCGCACTTGATAGGTGTGCGGCAGCAGCACCAGATCAGGCTTCGCGCCTTCGATCACCTGCCGCAGCGCGATTGAAAATCCATCAGCCGTGTATTTCTCAAGCAGATCGTTCTCGACGAGCAGAACTTCATCGAGCTTGTAACCGGCCAGCTCGTCCGCCAGCGCCGCCACGCCTTTGCCGATCACCACCCCGGAAATCGAGCCTTTGGTCTGCTCCGCGATCTGCTGCGCCGCCGCCAGCGTCTCAAAGCTGACGCGATTCCACTGCGCGTCGTGCTGTTCGGTGATCAGCAGGATTTTCATCGCTTACAATACCCGCGCTTCGTGCCGCAGCTTTTCCAGCAGCTTCGCGGCCGCTTCTTTTGGCGAACCGGTGATGAACTCGGTCTTCTTGGTCTTTTGCGGCACGTAGATGCGCTCGATTTTTTCCGTGGGCGCATCCGGCACGCCCAGCGACGCGCGCTCCACCGTGGCGATCTCTTTTTTCTTCGCCGCCATGATGCCCTTCAGCGTGGCGTAACGTGGCTTGTTGATGCCCGATTGAATCGTCAGCACCGCCGGAAGCGGAACTTCCACCCACTCGAACCAGCCCGCTTCCAGTTCGCGCTTGAGCTTCATGCGCCCGTCGAGCACCTCGATGGCCATGATAATCGTGGCGTGCGGACTCCCCAGCAATTCCGCGAGCAACACGCCCGTTTGGCCGAAGCCTTGGTCGTCGCTCTGCAATCCGGTCAGCAGCAAATCAAAATTTTCGTTTTTGATGGCCGCGGCCAGTGAGCGCGCGGACGCCAGCGGATCGAGCTTGAAAAACTCCGCGTCGGCCACATGAACGCCGCGGTCCGCGCCCTTGGCCAGCGCTTCTTTGATGGTTTGCTTGGAGCGTTCCGGCCCCATGGAGATGGCGACCACCTCGCCGCCATGTTTTTCCTTCAGGCGCAGCGCTTCTTCCAAAGCGTACGCATCCGGCTCGTTGGTTTCAAAGCTGATGTCCGATTCGCGAATCCACGCGCCCGATTCGGCGATGGTGAGGGGCGCATCCTTGGCGGGAACTTGCTTGACGCACACGCCGATTTTCAAGGCAGCCTCCGGAAGCGCGCGATCAATTCCCGTCCCAGCGCTTGAAGATCAGCGATGCATTGGTCCCGCCGAACCCGAACGAATTCGAGAGCGCGTAGCGCACCTCGGCTTTGCGCGCGGTGTTCGGGATGTAGTTCAGATCGCACGCGGGATCGGGATTCTCCTGGTTAATCGTCGGCGGCAAAATCTGGTCGCGCAACGCCAGCACGCTGATGCCCGCTTCCAATCCACCCGCGCCTCCGAGCAAGTGCCCGGTCATCGATTTCGTGGAGCTGATCGGCACGTTTTTGGCGCGCTCGCCAAACACTCTCTTGAGCGCTTCTGTTTCGATGGCATCGCCGATCGGCGTGGACGTGCCGTGCGCGTTCACGTAGCCGATCTCTTCGGGCGTAATTTTCGCGTCCTTCAGCGCCGCGAGCGACACTCGATATCCGCCGTCCCCGTGTTCCGCGGGCTGGGTGATGTGGTGTGCGTCGCCGGACATGCCATAGCCGACAATCTCGGCCAAAATATTCGCGCCGCGGCGCTGCGCGCATTCCAGCGATTCGAGAATCAAAATACCCGATCCTTCGCCGACGATGAACCCGTCGCGATTCGCGTCGAAGGGACGGCTGGCCCGCTCCGGTTCGCTGTTGCGCGTGGAAAGCGCGCGCATGGCCGCAAAACCTCCAATGCCCATCGGCGTGACGGCCGCTTCCGACCCGCCGGCGATCATCACTTCCGCGTCGCAGCGCTGGATGATCTTGAATGCGTCGCCCACCGCGTGCGCCGACGCAGAACACGCCGTCGCCGTCGCCGAATTAGGCCCCTTCGCGCCGTAGCGAATGGACACATTTCCGGCCGCGAGATTCACAATGGCTGCAGGAATGAAAAAGGGAGAAATCTTGCCGGGGCCGCCGTGCAAGTACTTCGAATGCTCGCGCTCGATCACGTCGAACCCGCCGATGCCGGAGCCGATGTACACGCCGGTTGCGCCGGCGATATCGAGCCCGATCTGCAGCCCGGACATGCGCATTGCAAAATCCGTGGCCGCCAGCGACAGCTGGATGAAGCGGGCCATTTTCTTCAGCTCTTTTTTATCGATCCAGTGCAGCGGATCGAAGCCCTTCACTTCACCGGCAATGCGGCAATCGAAACCGGTTGCGTCGAAATGCGTGATCGGGCCGACGCCGCTTTTGCCCGCGAGCAAATTGGCCCATACTTCTTCGGTTCCGATGCCGCACCCGCAGACCAGTCCCACGCCCGTTACGACTACTCGGCGGCTCAAAGAATGCGTCTCCTGATTTCGGGATGTACGACCCGCCACGGCGGGCAGGTCCGCCTGCCGACCGGCAGGCTCAAGGAGTTACTTGCTTGCCTTGGCGTGCTTGTCGATGTATTCGATCGCGTCCTTCACCGTAGCGATCTTTTCGGCATCTTCGTCTGGAATCTCGATGCCAAACGCTTCCTCAAAAGCCATGACCAGCTCGACCGTGTCGAGCGAGTCGGCGCCGAGGTCGTCTACGAACGAAGCGCTGGGAGTCACTTCGCCTGCATCCACACCGAGCTGT
>Ga0335075_10000130_pt1 | contig 149813 bp, 134 predicted proteins | sample Lox_Sample_24_FD_206723 | JGI IMG/M metagenome (GOLD analysis project Ga0335075, IMG submission 206723) | Soil microbial communities from Loxahatchee National Wildlife Refuge, Florida, United States - Lox_Sample_2.4 | ecosystem: Environmental > Terrestrial > Soil > Wetlands | place: USA... | reverse complement strand
CGGCCCGTCCGTCGCCGCCACCACCAGAATCGCTCCGTCCATCTGCGCCGCACCCGTGATCATGTTCTTCACGTAATCGGCGTGTCCCGGGCAGTCGATGTGCGCGTAGTGACGGTTGGCCGTCTCATACTCCACGTGCGACACCGCGATGGTGATGCCCCGCTCGCGCTCTTCCGGCGCGTTGTCAATCGAATCGAACGCCCGGAACGACACCTTCGGGTTGTTCTTGCTGAGCACTTTGGTGATCGCCGCCGTCAAGGTCGTCTTGCCGTGGTCGATGTGCCCGATCGTCCCCACGTTTACGTGCGGCTTGCTCCGCTCGAATTTCTCCTTCGCCATATTCGCTCTCCGCTCCTCGCTAGTCCCGCTTCAGCAATCTACGATTTCCCAAAACCAATAAAACGAGGTTGCTCCGGCTCGGCGATTCGCGCCACGAAACCGAGCGCCTCGATGTAGTCCCACCGAATCAACAGTATCTCCAACTCGTCGTCCGATAACCTTCGGTTTTCGATCCATACTCCGTTCGAGTCGCTGCTCAACGCCATCGCCTGAAAAGTTCGCTTCCGCCCCAGACTGGCTCCGAGAAGCCCTTGCACGATCAGCGTGCCCGGCCGCGACAACCGAATGTTGACGCTCTGGCCACCAATCTCCATCTGAAAATTACCGCGCCACCAACAGGTCCTGGCGCCCCAGTGACTGCAGGATCTCTCGCTTCAACTCCCCCTGTATCGACGCATCGCCATCATGTACGATCTCTCGCCGTGGAGTCGAAATGTTAAGATCCCTGATGCCGCTGGGGGTCTCCAACCTGAGGGTGCCCCCTTCGTGGCGCCCATCGAGAATGACTGCGCGTAGATGATAAGATTTACCAAGGGCCTTCAGAATCCCCACCACTGCTTCGCCCAACTTCTCTCCCTCGGCTTCCAGTCGTTTCACCGCGATATCCTGGCGCAGCACATTTCGCCGCTCCTCCTCTTCGCTGATGCCCCACCTCTTGGCAACCGCTTTGCGTTCCGGAGACAAAGACGGTAAATCGCTAAGCGGTGTATTCTCCGCGCGGCTCCACTCCTCAGCAATGCTCGTCGGGAAGTTCACAAATGTCTTGAACTCGCTCATGACCGCACCGTCTTGCCGGTGGCGCGCGCGATCACTTCCTCGGACACGTTGCTCGGCGCCTGCTCGTAGTGCGAGAAATGCATGGTGAAACTGCCGCGGCCCTGCGTGCGGCTGCGAATCTCGGTCGCATAGCCGAACATTTCCGCCAGCGGAACCAGCACGTTGATGATTTCGCTGCCGGCGCGCGATTCGCGGCCTTGCAACTGCCCGCGCCGCGAGTTCAGGTCGGCGATCACCGGCCCCATGTATTCCTCGGGGACCACCACTTCCACGCGCATGATGGGTTCGAGCAGCTTGGGATTGGCGCGCTTGCAGGCGTCCTTGAAAGCCATCGAGCCCGCAATTTTAAAAGCCATTTCCGAGCTGTCCACATCGTGGTAGCTGCCGTCCGTCAGAACCACGGCGACATCGACCATTTCGTAGCCGGCCAGAACGCCGGTCTCCATGGCCTCGCGGACACCGTCCTCGATAGGCGGGATAAACTCCCGCGGAACCGAGCCGCCCACGATCTTATCGACGAACAGCAGGCGATGCTCCTTGTCGAAATGCCACTTGCCGCCCTTGCCCGCCACGCTTTTGGACAGTTCGTCGATCTCGTCGGTGGATAATTCGTGCGAATCGTGCCCCGCGCTCGGCAGCGGGTGGACGCTCAACACCGCGTGCCCGTACTGGCCGCGGCCGCCGGTCTGGCGAATGTATTTGCCCTCGCCCTCGGCGACTTTGAGAATTGTTTCGCGGTAGGCTACCTGCGGCCGGCCTACGTTGGCCTGCACGCCGAATTCACGCATCATGCGGTCGACGATGATTTCAAGGTGCAGCTCGCCCATCCCGGAAATCAGCGTTTGATTCGTTTCGTGGTCGGTATGGACGCGGAAGGTGGGATCTTCCTGCGCCAGCTTGCCCAGCGCCGTGCCCATTTTTTCCTGGTCCGCCTTGGTTTTCGGTTCGATGGCCACGGAAATAACCGGGGTGGGAAATTCGATGTTTTCCAGAACGATGGGCTTTTCTTCGCTGCACAGCGTGTCGCCGGTGGACACGTTCTTCAGTCCCACGCACGCGGCAATATCGCCCGCTTCAATCGATTCGATTTCCTCGCGCTTGTTGGCGTGCATGCGCAGCAGGCGGCCAATGCGCTCGCGCGTCTTCTTGGTGGAATTAAATACCGATTGCCCAGTTTTCACCACGCCGGAGTAAACGCGGATGTACGTGACATGCCCGACGTACGGGTCGGTCATGATTTTGAAGGCTAGCGCCGCAAACGGCTGATCGTCCGAGGCCCGCCGCAATTCCGGTTCGGTACCGTCCGGATCTGTTCCTTCGACCGGCGGCACGTCCAGCGGCGACGGCAAATAGTCGATCACCGCGTCGAGCAGCGGCTGCACGCCCTTGTTCTTGAACGCCGAGCCCGCCAATACCGGCACCAGCTTCAACGCAATGGTGGAACGCCGCAGTGAAGCGCGCAGCTCCGCCGGTTCCAGTTTGTGCTGATCGAGATATTTGGTCAGGATGGCGTCGTCGTGCTCGGCGATGTACTCCACCACTTTTTCGCGGTGCTCTTTGTAAAATTCCGGAGTGAGCGCGCCCGCTTTCACGGCAGCCTCAAGGGCCGGATGCGCCTTCAAATACGCCGCATCCCACAGTTTTTCGAGCGGCAGAATCTCAAAATCGGCGCCGAGAGCCTCTTCCGACCATACAACCGCGTGCTCCTCGATAAAATCGATCACGCCAATAAAATTGTCTTCGCGCCCGATCGGATAATTGATGGGTACCGGATGGGCCTGAAGCCGCTGGCGCATGGTGCGGATGGAATGGTCGAAATCGGCGCCGATGCGGTCCATCTTGTTGATGAACGCGATGCGCGGCACGCGATACTTGTCCGCCTGGCGCCAAACCGTCTCCGACTGCGGCTGCACACCCGCAACGGCGTCGAAAACCGCCACCGCGCCATCCAGCACGCGCAGCGAACGCTCCACTTCCACAGTGAAATCCACGTGGCCCGGCGTGTCGATGATGTTGATGCGATACGATTTGTCGTAGCGCTTCCAGGAAGCGGTAGTCGCCGCGGAGGTAATCGTGATACCGCGCTCGCGCTCCTGCTCCATCCAATCCATCACGGTGGTGCCTTCGTGCACTTCGCCGATCTTGTAGGTCACACCCGTGTAGAACAGGATGCGCTCGGTGCAGGTGGTCTTGCCCGCATCGATGTGCGCCATGATCCCGATATTGCGGGTCTGTTCGAGTTGTACTTGCCGTGCCATATTCTAGATTCCTGAATCTCCCCGCCCGGTCGCTCGCCGCTTCTCTTCGCGCGCCAGACGGCCTGCGCCCGAATTACCAGCGATAGTGCGCGAAAGCCTTGTTCGCTTCGGCCATGCGGTGAACGTCCTCGCGCTTCTTCACCGCTCCGCCGCGCCCATTGGCGGCATCCATAATCTCGTCCGCCAGCTTGTCGGTCATGGACTTGCCGGAACGTTCCCGCGCATAGCCCACCAGCCAGTGAATGGCCAGCGATTGCCGCCGGAACGGATTCACTTCCACCGGCACCTGGTAGTTCGCGCCGCCCACGCGCCGCGACTTCACTTCCAGAACCGGCTTGCAGTTCTCGATCGCTTTTTTGAAGATCTTCAGCGCGTCGTCATTGGCCTTCTTGGCCACCTGGTCCATCGCGTTATAAAAGATCGTCTGCGCCGTCGAGCGCTTGCCGTCGTACATCATGCTCGAAATAAACTTCTGCACCAGGTCGCTTCCGTATACCGCATCGCCTGGAATCTTGCGGCGTAGAACCCAGCCTTTACGTGGCATCCGTAATCTCCTGCCTTACTTCTGGGCGGCTTTGGGCCGCTTGGCGCCGTATTTCGAGCGCCCCTGCTTGCGATTTTCAACTCCCGCGGCGTCCAGCGTGCCGCGAACGATGTGGTAGCGCACGCCCGGCAAATCCTTCACGCGGCCCCCGCGCACCAGCACGATCGAGTGTTCCTGCAAGTTGTGCCCGATCCCGGGGATGTAGGTGGTCACTTCCGCGCTGTTGGTCAGCCGCGCACGAGCCACTTTGCGCAATGCCGAGTTCGGCTTCTTCGGCGTCTGCGTGTAAACGCGAACGCACACGCCGCGCTTTTCCGGACACCCTTCGAGCGCCGGCGACTTCGTCTTCGTCCGGATCTGCTCGCGCCCGTGGCGCACCAGTTGTGAGAACGTCGGCACTCTACTCCCCCCATCTGCTTTCGAAACTGTTGTTGATTCAGCGTTACTCTACGCGCAGCAAATTCGCCCGCGCGATATTTGGCGGGTGAATGAACAGAAAGGTCGCCCCTGATCGCTGATCCGTAGGATCTACCAGGTACTCCGCCGACGCTTCACCCCGAGGAGTGAACTGCATCTTGCAAAACTGCGGAGAGGCTTACGCGGCTTTGCGGGACTGGCGTCCCATTTCGGCCGCTCCTCCCTGCCCCATTCCTTCGCTCAGTGTTCCGGGACGGGAGGACTTCCCTTTCATACCACCGGGCACTTGGCCCTCAGCACAACCGCGCAAGTATAGGAAAAGAAACGAGTCGTGTCAACCTGTATCAGTTGTGGAAACTTTGAATTTCCGCTCGCGCCGATTAGGCTGCGCGGCCCCTACGCCGCGAAGTCGTCCGTCACAGTCTCTAAACCGTGGCTTCAGGACTTAGATGCAGGCGGAGCGATTTTGGATTTTCGGACGGCAGCCGCAAAAATCCAGGCAACCTCGTTAAGCCATGGACCTCTCCGTGGCGCATGTAAGTATTTTACTTACAAAGACTTACTGAATGGCCACAAGCCGGGGCCGTGTGGACGCGTCCACCGCTTCTTGCCCGAGCGTACCGGCATACCGCAGCCGCCCCCGCAGCGCCCTGAAAAACTCGTCAACCGCTCCTCGATCACTGCTTTACCCTCACACCCGAACCCACCTACACTGGAGCTTCCGAGATTTCCACATGGAGTAAGAATGTTTCGACGTGGTTTGGCGTTTCTTTGCCTTGCATTTTTGCCGGCTGCGGCCGGCGCGCAGGTTCATCACGCAGATTCGAAATTGTCATCCGCAAGCGAGGCTCGTCGCGGAATCGCGCCCGCAACTCGCTCAAACGCAGCCAGCGCCGACCTGTCGCAAGACGCTGTGCTCGTCGAAGAGTACGTCACCACCGTGCGCTTCGAAAATGACGGCACCGGTGAGCGCGACCTCTCCGTGCGCATGCGCATTCAAACCGACGCCGGAGCGCAGCAGCTGCACGCGCTCGGTTTCAGCTACGATGCCGCCAGCGAACAGATGCATCTCGGCTATCTACGGGTCCGCAAGCCGAATGGTGCGGTGCTGAATTCTTCCGCGAGCGCCGCAAGCGATCAGGCCGCGCCCGACGCGAAGAACGTCAACAAAAGTGGCGCGCCTGCGTATCGCAGCGCGAAGCAATTTCACGTCACTCTGCCCGCGCTGGCCGTCGGAGACACGCTGGAATACGAAATCGTCACGCACATCGTAAAACCCGTCGCGCCCGGGGAATTCTGGTTCCAGCACAATTTTCTTTCCGGCGCTTCGGCGCGCGATGAACGCCTGGAAATCAGCGTCCCTGAAAATCGCGCGGTAATCGTGCGCTCTCCGCATTTTCATTTTGAGAGGAACGTGGCCGACGGACGCGCGATTTACCTCTGGAAGAGGCTGGATGCTCATCCATCAGAGTCAGAAAGCAGCGGGCAGAATCCGCCCGGCGAGCAGCGCGCGCCGGATGTCGAGGTGACCTCTTTTACAAACTGGGCCGCGGTAGCGCGCTGGTATTCGTCCCTCGAAATTGGACGCAGCGCGCCGGACACCGCCATCCGCGCCAAGGCGGCCGCGCTCACCCAAGGCGCCACAACCGACTCGGCAAAAATTCAAGCGCTGTACGATTACGTTTCGAAATCGGTCCGCTACGTGAGCATTCCATTCGGCGAGGACGGTTACCAACCGCGCTCCGCCGCCGACATTTTTTCCAGCGGCTATGCCGACGCCAAGGACGAACAAGTATTGCTGGCCGCGCTGCTGCAAGCTGCAGGCTTCCGCGCCGATGCCGCGCTGATCCCTTACACGCGCAAGCTGGAACTCGACGTTCCTTCGCCCGCGCAATTTCAGCACGTGCTCACGGTCGTGCCGCTTCGTGAAAAATCGGCAACGGCCGGAGCGGTTGAAGGGCATATCGTTTGGATGGATTCCACCGTCGGCCTTGCGCCGTTTGGGCTGCTGCCCGCGCCATTGCGGGCCAAATCAGCGCTTCTCGTTTCTTCGGATGGCGGCGGGCGCATCGTCGAAACGCCCGCCGATCCGGCGTTCCGTTCCGTGCAGCAGGTCGATATTGACGGCAGCGTCTCGCCTCTGGGAATCCTTACGGCGGACGCTCACTATTCGCTGCTGGGCGACACCGAACTCGCTTTGCGTCTCGCGTTTCAAAGTACGCCGCAATCCCAATGGAACGATCTCGGGCAGACCATTCTCGCCTTCGACGGACTTCGTGGTCAGGTTACTTCTGTGAAACCAAGTAACCTACCTGATTTCGAAAAGCCTTTCGAATTCGACATCGCCTTCAGCCAATCGACTTTTCTCGATTGGTCGTCGGCTTCGAACACCACGGCCATGCCGCTACTGGCCATCGGATTGCCCAACGCGCCGCAAAAGCGCGGTGAGCCCGTCGACATCGGCAGCCCCCTCACGGTGGACGTCCGGCTGCATCTCACGCTGCCGGATAATTTCGCCGCGCAGCCGCCGGTGGGAACCTCGATTTCGCGCGATTTCGCCGACTTCCGATCGAGCTACCACTTCGCGGGTCACGTGTTTACAGCCGAGCGCTCCGTCAACTTCAAAATGGACGAGCTGCCCGCCGCGCGCTCGGGCGACTACGCGGCGTTCACCCGCGCCGTCACGCTCGATCAGAATCAGCCGCTCGCGATCGAGTACACCGGCTCGGGCAAGCCGTCGCTTCCCGAATCGGCGAAGCCGGATCAGCTGCTCGCCGCCGGACGCGCTTGCCTGAATGAGGGTAACGCCCAATCGGCTATTCCGCTTTTCCAGCGCGTGGTGCAGATCGATCCGAAACACGATGAGGCATGGGATGATCTCGGCCTCGCCTATCTCCAGCTGGGGAACAACTCCGATGCGGCTTCGGCGTTTCGCAAGCAGCTCGAAGTAAATCCCGCCGATGAGCACGCTGGGAACTACCTGGGCGCGGCGCTCGAACGAGAGCAGGATTTCGATGGTGCGATCGCCGCGTTTCGCAAACAGGCCACCGATCATCCGCTCGATCCCGTGGCGCACGCGGCGTTGGGCGAACTCTTGGTTAGCCAGCACGAGTACGACGCCGCAGTTTCCGAGCTCGAAAAGGGCGCGGTGCTGGCCCCCAAGAATCCCGAGATCGAAATCGCGCTGGGCCGCGCTTACCTAAATCTCGACAAAATGCCCGAGGCCGCCAACGCGTTCGACCACGCCGCGCGGCTTTCCCCCACCCCGCCGGTGTTCAACGAAATCGCCTACGAGCTCGCCAGCCGCAAGATCGCGCTCGATAAAGCGGAAGAGTTCGCGGATGCCGCCGTTGCGGGTGCCGCGGAAAATCTGCGCGGAATTGATTTGTCGCACCTCAGTGCCCGCCAGCTCGCCGATTCTTCACGCATCGGCGCGTATTGGGACACCCTCGGCTGGGTTTACTTCCAACGGGGCGATGTGCGCAAAGCCGAGCCATACGTTCGCGCCGCATGGCTGCTGAATTTCGATGGGGAATCGGGCGACCACTTGGCGCAGATTTACGCGAAGCTGGGCGAAAAAGATCGCGCCATTCACATGTGCGCGCTGGCGCTGGCCGCGCAAGATCCGTTGCCGGATACGCGCGCGCGGCTAACGCTGCTGCTCGGCGGCAATTCGCAAATCGACGCGCTGGTCGGCAAAGCCAAGCCCGAGCTGGAAAAGCTGCAGACGATTCCCGCCGGAAAATTTGACGGCCACCAGGACGCTCGCGCCCAATTTCTCGTGCTGCTTTCGCCCGGCGAGAAACAGCCTCGCGTCGAAGGCGTCCGCTTCCTCAGCGGCGATCAATCTCTGGGCGCGCTTGCCGACCGTCTCCGCTCGCTCGATTTCGGCGACATTTTCCCGGACGTTCCCAGCGCCGCGCGTGTGCAGCTAATTCGCCGCGGCGCACTCGCCTGCTCCGCCAAATCCGGCGCGTGTAGTTTCCGATTGTCGGCACTGGAAAATGCGGCGCCGTAAACGAATTTGCTGCCAAATGGCGAGAAGAGACTCACTTGCACTCTTCGGACATGCATTTACGCGAGACAGCTATTCGCGCGCTCCGCGACATTGCCGCTGAAAACGCGAATGATCCGAATGCCCTCAAGCTAACTTTCGAGCCCAGCAAACCTGACGAAGACTAACTTGTGGCGAGAATCAAGCGCCGGATTCCTGCGGAGACTTCACAGCCGTTGACGCGCTCCCGAAATTAGCGGCTGCTCCGAAAGCATTCTGCGCCCCCGAGATTCGAAGAGTCGATGCGGAAAAGGCGCACTACTTGATTTCGAGGACTTCTTTTTCCTTGGAGGCGGAGAGGTCTTCGATTTTCTTGGTTTCGGAGTGGGTTACTTTTTCGAGCTCATCGAGCGAGCGCTTGCGGTCGTCTTCGCTGATCTTCTTTTCTTTCTCGAGCTTCTCGATGGCTTCCTTCAGGTCGCGGCGGATGTTGCGCACGGCGGTGCGATGCTCTTCGAGCACCTTGTGGATGTGTTTGACCAAATCCTTGCGGCGGTCCTCGGTGAGCGGCGGAATCGGCACGCGCACCACTTTTCCGTCGTTCGCGGGATTCAGCCCCAGGTCGGAGGTGCGAATGGCTTTTTCGATGGGCGCGACGGCGCCGGGATCCCACGGCGAAATCACGATCATGCCGGCGTCCGGAACGTTCATAGTGCCGAGCTGATTGATAGGCATCGGCGTGCCGTGGTAATCGACGCGAATGGAATCGAGCAGCGCCACGTTGGCGCGGCCGGTGCGCACAGTGGCCAGGTCCCTGCGGAAATCTTCGACCGCTTTCTCCATGCGCGTTTTCGCCTGCGCCAGGGCGTCCTTACTGGTTGCGATCGTGGTCATCGCCGAATATGCCTCCGCAAAACCGGAATCAGCCTGCCGTTACCGTGGAGCCGACCCCATCTCCTAACACAACGCGCTCCAGATTTCCCGTTACATTCATATTGAATACGACGATCGGCATTTTGTTGTCCATGCACAGCGAAATGGCGGTCGCATCCATCACGGAAAGGCCTTTTCGCAGCACGTCCATGTACGTGATGTGCTCGAACATTTTCGCCGTGGGCACTTTTTCCGGATCGGCATCGTAAATTCCATCCACGCGCGTGGCCTTCAAAATCACGTCCGCTTTGATTTCCATGGCGCGCAAAGCCGCGGCCGTATCGGTGGAAAAGTACGGATTGCCGGTGCCTCCGGCGAAAATCACGGCGCGCCCCTTTTCCAGGTGCCGCGTGGCGCGGCGGCGAATGAACGGCTCCGCGACCTGATGCATTTCGATGGCGCTCATCAGCCGCGTGTGGCAGCCGGTTTTTTCGAGGGCGTCCTGCATGGCCAGCCCGTTAAGGACGGTCGCCAGCATGCCCATGTAGTCGCCGGTAGCGCGGTCGATTTCCAGGCCATGCTGCCGCGCTCCGCGAAAGATATTTCCACCGCCGACCACGATCGCGACTTCCACTCCCAGTTGCTGCACGGACTTGATTTCGCGCGCAATCCCGCGAATGGTTTCCGCATGGATACCGAACTCGTTGGGGCCGGAAAGCGACTCGCCGGAAAGCTTCACCATAATCCGGCGATAGATTGGGGCCTTTGTTTCGGCGGGCGCGGGTGTGGACATGTCGGATAAGCTCATCGAATCAGGTGCGAGCGCCTCGGCCCGCACGGGCTCCCGGCATTCTAGCAGAGAAACAGAATGCGGGAGACAACAAGCACAGGATTGGTGCTTGAACGGCCGCCGCGCGCAAGGTTACAGAGCGCGCGGCGCGGGGACACGCAGGCTCGCTCACGCCGGGTTGGGATTCCCCTCGGAAGCAGCCACCGAGCCATCCGATTCGCCCACTTTGAAGCGCGAAAACCGGCGAATGGTGATGTTCTCACCAAGCTTGGCGATAGCCTGATCGACCAGTTCCTTGATGGTGACGCCTTCGTCCTTGATGAAATGCTGCTCGTAGAGGCAGTTTTCCTCGTAGAACTTTTCCATTTTGCCGGTCACAATTTTTTCGATTACCGGCTCAGGCTTGCCGGTTTGCTTTGCCTGCTCGCGGTAAATTTCGCGCTCGCGGTCGAGAACCTCCTGCGTCACTTCCTCGCGGCGCAGGAAGCGCGGATCGAGCGCGGCGACGTGCATGGCAACATCGTGGCTCAAGCGCTGAAAATCCTCGGTGCGTGCGACGAAATCGCTTTCGCAGTCAATTTCCACCAGCACGCCGATTTTCCCGCCGGCATGAATGTAGGACGTAACCAATCCTTCAGACGTGGCGCGCTGCGCCTTCTTAGCCGCGGCTGCCTGGCCCTTCTTGCGCAGCACGTTAATCGCCTGCTCGATATCGCCGCCGGTTTCGATCAATGCGGCTCGGCAATCGGAAAAACCGGCGCCGGTGCGCTCGCGCAATTCCTTCACCATCTGCGCGCTAGGAGCTGTCTTGCTTGTTTCGGGTGCTGTAGACATCGATCGGCTCTATTCCTCTAGATTTCTGGATTCGCTTCCAATCCGCGAATCTGCACGCGGATTGCGGCCCAGAGGACCGGGGATGCGGAAGTTTGGCGAAAAACTTATCGCTTGGCCTTATCGTCCTCGCCCGCTGCCGCCGCAGTCGCGGCCGTTTCGTCTTCTGCGGGCGCCGGCACTGCCTCGGTCGGCTCACCTTCGACGAAGTCGCCTTCCTGCTGCTCGTATTGCTCGTAGGCGCTGGTGTCCACGTATTCCGGCCCAGCTTCGCCCTCGCCTTCGGCGTATTTCTGTTCGGCGATCTGCGATTGCTCGTAAGACTGGCGGCCGGAAAGAACGGCCTCGGCGATCTTCGAGGTGAACAGGCGAATGGCGCGCAAAGCGTCATCGTTGCCCGGAATCACCCAGTCCACCAAGTTGGGATCGCAATTCGTATCGACGATAGCCACCACCGGAATGCCCATGCGGCGAGCTTCGCGAACGGCGATGACCTCAGAGTTTGGGTCGATCACGAACATGGCATCCGGCAGCGTGGTCATGTTTTCGACGCCGGAAAAATTCTGCTGAAGGTGCTTCAGCTCGCGATCGAGCCGCGCGCCCTCTTTTTTCGAAAACTCCGCCATACGCCCGTCTTCGGACATGGCCTTCAAGAGCTTGAGGCGCTTGATCGATTTTTGCAGCGTCACCCAGTTGGTGAGCGTGCCGCCCAGCCAGCGGTGATTGACGTAGAACATCCCGCAGCGCTGCGCTTCCTCGGCGATGGCTTCCTGCGCCTGGCGCTTGGTGCCGAGGAACAGAATACTTTTCCCCGAGGCGGCCTGATCGGAAACGTACCGGGCAGCTTCGCGGAACATCTTGAGCGTCTTTTGAAGATCGATGATGTGAATGCCGTTGCGCTCGCCGAAAATGTACTCCTTCATCTTCGGATTCCAGCGGCGGGTCTGGTGGCCGAAATGAACGCCGGCCTCCAGCAATTCCTTCATTGTAATTTCTACGGCCAAAGGATCTCCTTCCTTTAAAAGGGACGCTTGGGCCCGGTTTCACCGGGCAGCGTCCTTTTCTGCCGGCCGCTTGCCGGCCGAGATTTTAACTGCACTGGCGAGTGGCCGGTGATCGGCCGCCAAAAGCAGCTTTCACCAGACTCCACGCCAATTGGACTGCTACCGCGACTGCGCTGTAATCAGCAGCAAAATTTCGCCTACCGCTTGCTGAATTGGAACCGACGGCGAGCGCCCTTTTGCCCGTACTTCTTGCGTTCCTTCATGCGCGGATCGCGCGTGAGAAAACCGTTGGTACGCAGCGCGGGACGCAACTCGGGATTGAGGATCGCCAGCGCGCGCGAAAGGCCCATGCGCACGGCTCCCGACTGCCCGCCGATGCCGCCACCCTTCACCTGCGCCTTCACTTCCAGCTGATCGAGCATCTGCGTGAACTTAAGCGGCTCAATCGCGGCGGTGTGCCACGCCACGTTGCGAAAATATTCGTCCACCGGCCGGCCATTGACGGTAAATCCGGCCGTGCCCGGCTTGATGTACACGCGCGCTACCGACTCGCGGCGGCGCCCCGTGCCGTAAAATTGCTTTCCGGCTGCATTCGGTATCGAACTAGCGGCTGAACTCAACGTTCCTCCCATGCTTTTCTACGCGGCGCGACAACGCTACCGCAACGGCGCGACATGCATATCTTCGCGCCGTATGTTCCTAGCATCTCTCTTGCAAGGCTACAGCGCAACCGGTTGGGGCTTCTGTCCAGCGTGGCGGGCCAGCGCTTCGCTTCCGGCATACACGCGCAGCTTTTTAGCGCGGCGGGCGCGCAGCTTGTTCTTGGGCAACATGCCCACGACTGCTTCGCGCACCACTTCTTCCGGGCGGCGCTGCATCAACGCCCGGATGGGAATCTCTTTCAAGCCACCGGGATAGCCGCTGTGGCGGCGATAAACCTTCTGCTCGATCTTGTTGCCGGTCAAGCGCACGTTCTCGGCGTTAATGACGATCACGTGGTCGCCACAATCGAGATAGGGCGTGAAATTCGGCTTGTCCTTGCCGATTAAAATACGCGCCACGCGCGTGGCTACGCGCCCCAGCACTTGGTTGTTCGCGTCCACCACGAACCAATTCTTACCGACCGTTAAATCCTCGGCCTCTCGGCCCTTGGGAATATGAGTCCGCATCTGCCCAGTCACACCTTTCCTTCAATAGACAAACGCGTATTTTACTTGAGGAGCCGCTGACTGTCTACCGGAAACATAATGGCTCCTCGGGCTCGCCACATAGAAAGGCGCCGGGGTAGGAGCTGACCCATAGAGTCATCGAGGCCAGCGATGCCACAAATCAATCGTGCCCATAGCCATGAGGGAATTTCTTCCGCCACTCCCATTGCGAGCGCAAGATCGAAGACAAATCCGACTGCGAGGGCTTCCATCCGAGCACGCGTTGCGCCTTCGCCGAGTCGGCCACGAGCTGGGGAGGGTCGCCCGCCCGCGGCTCTTCGTCACGCGCCGGGATCGCATGGCCAGTCACTTTGCGCGCGCATTCGATTACTTGCAGCACCGAATAGCCGTGTCCGGTGCCTAGATTCAGAAATTCAGAGCTGCCGCCGTCGCTCAGATACTTCAGGGCCAGAATGTGGGCGTCAGCCAGATCGGTAACGTGGACGTAATCGCGGATCGCCGTGCCGTCGGGCGTAGGGTAGTTCCTTCCGAAAATCGACAGTTCTTTTTTCTGGCCAAGAGCGGTTGAAAGTACGTTGGGGACGAGATGCGATTCGGGTTCGTGATGCTCGCCGCAATTTTCGGTGGCCCCAGCGGCGTTGAAGTATCGCAGCGCCACAAATTTTAGACCGTGAGCCACGTCATAGCTGGCCAGGATGCGCTCCAAGAACAGTTTCGACCAGCCGTAGGGATTGACGGGCCACTGCGGGCAGGTCTCAGGAATCGGGACCTGCTGCGGCAACCCGTAGGTCGCGCACGTTGACGAAAAAACGACGCGCCGCACGCCCGCGTCCATCAGCGCGCCGAACAGCGCAATTCCCTGCCCCACATTGTTTTCGTAGTAGCGGGCCGGTTCGGACACCGACTCGCCCACGTACGCCAGCGCCGCGAAATGCACGCACGCCTCTACCTTGTGCTCGGCGGCAATCCGTGCGACGAGCCCCCGATCGCCAACGGTCCCGTGATAGAACGGCACCTCCGGATCGAGAGCCTCGCGGTGGCCGCGAAATAGATCGTCGAGCACCACTACGCGCGCGCCCTTAGCCTTGAGCCGCTCGACCGTCACACTGCCGATATAGCCGGCGCCGCCGGTCACAAGAATGGACATCGCTCTCCGTTCCGCGCGCCCGCATAAGGCGGCGTTTGTTGATGGGTTGTCGCACGCGCTGCGCGTCGGAATTATAGCCGAAGTCGGAATTGCTTCCGCGTCCGGCGGGGGCGCGAATTGCGGAATCGCGCAACAAATCGGTCCGCCCGCGCGTAGTAAGATGGAACGATGTCCGACAACGGCCACGCTGCTATCCGTACCGACCATCTGACGCGCCTTTACAAAATGGGCGAGACGAGCGTTCGTGCCGTCGAGGACGTCTCGCTCGAAATCGGCGCCGGAGAATTCGTGGCCCTGCTGGGCGCCTCTGGATCGGGCAAGTCCACCCTTTTGAATTTGATGGCCGGCCTCGACCGCCCCACCTCCGGAGCCATCTTCACGCACGGCAAAAATCTGGCGGAGATGACTTCCGAGGATTTAGCGAAATACCGGGCGCACACCGTCGGAATGGTTTTTCAGGCTTTCAATCTGCTGCCGCGGATGACCATGGCGGAAAATGTCGAACTGCCGCTGCGCCTGGCCGAGGTGAATCGCGAGGAACGCGCGGCGCGCGTACAGGAAGCGGTGCAGCGGGTTGGGCTCTCCGCAAGAAGCTCGCACCGGCCGACCGAACTTTCCGGAGGCGAGCAGCAGCGGGCGTCGCTGGCGCGCGCGCTGGTGAACCGTCCCACGATCCTGCTTGCGGACGAACCTACCGGAAATCTGGACAGCACTACCGGCACGGAAATCATGAACCTCTTGCGTGAAATCAACCGATCGCTGCGCATGACCATCGTGATGGTGACGCACCAGCGCGATCTGGCGGAGAAGTACTCGGAGCGGCTGTTGCTGATGCGCGACGGGAAACTGGAAAGCGACGGAGTGCGGAAGTGAAAACGCGCGACATGGCCGAACTCGCCGTTCGAAATCTCCGCGAGGCGCTGCTCCGCAATTCGCTCACGACCATAGGAATTGCCGTCGGCGTGGCTTCGCTGGTGGCCATGCTTTCTCTGGGAGCTGGGCTGCAGGCATTGGCAAGTCAGCGGCTGGCGCAGTCAGGACTTTTCGATGCCGTGCTGGTCAGTCCTAAAAACAGCTTTTCGGATTTTGCCCGCGCCGCAACTCGTGGCCAAACGCTGGGCACTCCGCGCCCGCTGGATCAGAGCGCGCGAAGCGAAATTGCGAAACTGCCGGACGTCTCCGAGGTATTTCCCAACATCCGCTTCCCCACTGAGATTCATTTTAACGGGAATCCATATCCAACGATGGTCGCGGGCATTCCGATGTCCGACCGGAACGACGGCGCGTTTGACGGCATGACCGGGTCGTTTTTCTCCAGCCCGACAGCCGACGAAGCGATCGTGCAGATCGAACTTGCGCGCGAACTTTCGCCCGAAGCAGCGAAGAACCCGGGCTCTCTGCTCGGGAAAAACATTACTTTGCGATATGCGGAACGGGAGACGCTGCCTCCGACGAACGGGGGCGGTGCTGGCGGCACAGCTGCAGAGCCCGGATTTTCGCTGGTGCCGCACCAATTGACGTTGCGCATTGTCGGGGTCGTTCAGACGGAACCCGCGTCGGGCTTCGCCGGGCCGGGGCAAGGGCGCCTGCTGATTCCTGAACAAGTGGCGGAGCAATTGAGCGCGGCGCAAACGAGCGACCTGCGCCAGCTTTTGAGCGGCGGCACTCCGGGGCAAAAGACGTACCAAAGCTTGACCGTGCGGGTGGCCAGCACATCGGACGTGCAGCGCGTGGAGAGCGAAATTAAGGACATGGGGTTTTCCGCATTCTCGATACTGGATGCCGCGCGCAGCTTGCGCCTGGTGTTCGCGGTGTTCGACCTGTTGCTCGGGATTTTCGGGAGCCTGGCGCTGATCGTCGCGTCGCTCGGGATCATCAACACGCTGGTGATGGCCATTCTGGAGCGGCGGCGCGAGATCGGGGTGCTGAAAGCGTTGGGTGCGGCTGACCGCGACATCCGCGGGCTGTTTTTCGCCGAAGCGGGAGTGATGGGATTGCTTGGCGGGATGTTTGGCGTGTTGTTTGGGTGGCTGATCGGGCGGGCGATCAATTTGGGCACGAATATTTACTTGGCGCGGCAGTCGCTGCCTGCGACGACGATTTCGCTCGTCCCGTGGTGGATGGTGGGTTCGGCGATCGCGTTCGCCGTGGTGGTGAGCCTGGCGGCGGGCATTTATCCCGCGTCGCGCGCCGCGAAACTGAATCCCATCGAGGCGCTGCGGTATGAATAGCTGCATGCGCCCAAGGTCTTACGCGAAATGGATTGTGCGCGGTTTGTCCGCTGCGCTGATCTGCATTGCGGCCCTGGCGCTGGGCGGGACGGCGCGCGCGGCAGGCCGTGCGGAATGCAGCGCGGTGCAGAGCAAAATCCTGGGCCGTCCGGTGGCTTATTGCGTGCTGCTGCCTCCCAGTTACGATACGGATAAGGCGCGGCGTTACCCCGTCTTTTATTTTCTGCACGGTCTGAACGAAAACGCGCAGGTGCTGCTGGATTCCGGAGGATGGGATCTGATCCAGGACCTGTGGAGCGAGCATAAGATCGGCGAGTTTCTGATCGTCACGCCGGATGCGGACGACAGCTTCTATATCAATTCGCTCAACGGCCACGACGACTACCAGAGTTTTTTCATTCGCGAGTTTATTCCGGAAATCGAGCGGCGCTACCGCGTGGGCCGCGAGCGGCGGGACCGCGGAATCGGCGGCGTGTCGATGGGCGGGTACGGCGCGCTGCGGTTTGCGTTTCTCTACCCGCAGCTCTTTGCGGCCGTGACGGCGCATAGCGCGGCGTTGATCGACGAACCTCTCACGCGGCTCACGCCCACCGTGGATCGCGAGTTGACCTTATTTATGGGAACAGCTTTTGGCACTCCGTTCAACCGCGCGTATTGGGACAAGGAAAGCCCCTTCACGATCGTGAAAACGCATCCGCGGCCGGTGGGATTGAAGATCTATTTCGATTGCGGCACGTCAGACTCGTTCGGCTTCAATCGCGGCGCGGTGAAATTCCACGAACTGCTGGACGCGCGGGGAATCCCGAATGAATTCCATCTCTATCCTGGCAGCCACGATTGGGAATACTTCGCCCAGCACCTGCCGGCCTCACTTGAATTTCAATCGCGCGCATTTGGCCTGCGCCCCTGAAGAAATCACGCGACATTATGCGAAAGCCATGCGTCGGGACGTTCCGGGTAGAAGCACACCCGACCTTTTGTTTTCTATAACTTACGATTGATTCTACTCGATAGACTGTTCCGGGTAGAATCGTGGCGGTTGGTTGCCCATTCCCGACCTGAGAACTGCATGGCCTTGTGGCGCATCGCCGCGAGCGGTAGCCCCGCAGTTGAACCCCGCAGAGCCGGAAGCCGCGGCCCCGCACGGCCAACGCCTCTGGCCACCGCACGAATTTGGATTCTGCACCCATAGCTGAAGAGCACCGTAACAGGGTCGCGAACGGCAGGCCTACTGGCCGGAAGTACAGGATTAGTACAGGTCGGGCGCACCTGTACTAATCGCGATCGGGATCGTGAAACATGACGTGTGCTGGCGCTGGAGGAATACGGGCTGCGAGCGAATGCGGAAGTTGGCGTGAGCTGGAACGATTGGCCGGCGCCATGCTCGCGCATGACACCGGCCAATGCCCGCAGTAGTTAGAAGTCAAACTTCAAAGCGAACTGAATTTGCCGCGGAGTCACGATTGGCGACTGCGATTCGCGGGTTTGGCCGTCCTCGCCGTTCGCCGCGTAGATGCCACCGAAGGGCGCTCCGGGGTTGAAGTGGTTCATGATGTTGAAGGCTTCCGCCCGGAACTGCATATTCACGCGCTCGGTCAGCTTCGTATTCTTGATAATGGACGCATCAAGATCCAAAGTGCCGGGGCCCGGAATGCTGTTCCTGCGCACGTTTCCGTAAAAGCCGGGCGCTTGGGGTTCGTAGCAATTCGGATCAAACCACTGGATCACACCGGGAGCAACGGCTTTGTCGATGATGTGGTTTGGAGTGCATCCCGGCGCGTAGGAGTAGTTGGCCCGCGAGGCCCACTCGCTGCCCACGTTCGCCGGATCGATAGCTTCCCCGTTGTAAACGTTGACCGGCAAGCCGCTGTGAACGCCAAGAATGGTGGCGACCTGCCATCCCGCAACGAGGCGGTTGCCCTTGAACGGCAGAGAGTATATGCCGTTGACGCTCAGGTTATGGCGGACGTCAAAGTCGCAGTTCTCGTAGTCGTACGCTTGGTTGTATGCGTCGGTCTGAAGCTGAGCGAACTGCTCCAGGCTGGTGGCGAAAGAACCATCGTCGATGCAATGCGAGTAGGTGTAATTCACCTGCCCGGACAGCGAACGGGAGAACTGATGGTTCAGGCCCACTTGCAGCGAGTTGTAGCTGGATGCAGCGGTGGCCGCCTCGGTGATCATTTCGCCGAAAACAGGATTGAGGCGGTCGATCGGATTATTGGCAACCCCGAAAACCGTGGAGAAGGGGAGTTGAATGCCGCTTCCGTAGCAAGGGGCCTGAGTGGCGCCACTAGGAATTCCCTCTGCCGGCGCACCTCCCGGCAGGGGAACGCAGTTTGTAGTGACCGTGTAGGCACCGCCGGAAGCGGTGGGAAGAGAGGCCGGAATCTGAGGTGTAGCCGTGCAGTTCGGGAACGTGGTGCATCGCGGGGGATTGATATCGCGCTGGTTCCACAAGTGACGAGCGACCGAACCGACGTACCCAACGGTCAGTACCGTGCCGGGCGTCAGCTGTTGCTGTATATCGAAGTTGTACTGGATCGTGTAGGGCGACCCAGTGCTGTCCTGATAGGTGACACCGGCAAACTCGCTTGGCTGCGGGCACGTGACGCTGGGAATGCAAGTGCTACTCGGCGAGAACACGTTCGGGAAAGCCGGTCCAAAGATCGCGAAGCTCGAAGCCGGCGGAGTGGCGGTGAAACCGGATTCGTAGATTCGCGCAGCGGTGGGATCATCAAAGACGCCGATTCCACCGCGTATCGCGGTCTTGTTGTTTTTAAACGGAGAGTAGGCGAAACCGAAGCGCGGTTCCCAGTTGTTGGCGTTGGGATTCGCGGCGAACGCGTGCTTGACCGGCGAATAATACTGCAACGAACACTCCGCCGCAGTCAGCAACGAAGGAGCAGATCCGAGCCCAGCCACGCACGCCGGGGTTGGGGCCTGAGGTCCGATCGGAGGCAAGAACGAACCGGCCAGAACGGTCATTGGCTGGTTGCCAGCAGCCCACCCGACGGGGTTGGTGCCGTAATCGTAGCGCAAACCGATGTTGAGTGTCAGTTGCGAGGTGACTCTCCAGTCGTCCTGAAAATAGGGCGCGATATCGATCTCGCGGAAGTACCGGCCGGAGTTTGCGTATCCCGGTGGGTCGCCGAAACCGAACGAAGAGACGCCTTGCAGGTAATCTTGCAAGCTGCCGAAGGTGTACAGTTCGCCGGCAGCGTACGAGACCTGATCCACGTTGACCTGAACACGCGTAACGACCATACCGAGCTTAAGAGTGTGCGTGCCGTGAGTCCAAGAAAGGTCGTCGCCACCGCTAAACTTGTTGTCGTAGATGTTTGGGCGGTTTTGATCCGGACCAAGAGGCGTGCCGTTGTACGGAGTAACTTGAGCATCGGGACGGTCAGATTCGCCATACAGCGTGCGGACCAAATCTAGGGGATCGGTAGTGATTCCGACGGCTGATTCCTGCGCCGGAGAGAGGCCAAGGGCGGTGGTCATGGTCTCGGCCGTCCGAACAAGGCCGAAACGTATGACGTTGACCATGGTTGGGGAGACAATGTGATTTTCCGCAACGGTCAGATATTGATTCCTGGTGAAATCGGTTTCCGGAAAGATTCCCAGAGGATCCTCCGTGCCGTTTCCGACGTTGGCGCGATCGAGCACGTAGCGGCCAAACATCGAGTCGCTGGGACCGATATTGTAGTCGACGCGCCCGAGCACGTAATTTTCGTCGACCGTCAGAGGCGGTGCAGTAGACACGTACGTGTAACCGCCAAAGTCGGTTCCAGCAGGAACCGCGATGATCGTCCCGCCCAAGGTGGCAGGTTGTGCGTAGGGCCTGCACTCTTTACACAAAGCGTACAGCGACGCGATCTGTTCAGTCTGCGGCAGAACACCTGAGACAGGAAGAATTGGGTCGACCGCCGGATTGCCAACGGGAACGGGAGTCTTCCCGCCAGCGGCTTGCGAGCCCGCCGGCGTTCCAGGGCACGCGCCGGACGCCGGCGCGGTGTTTACTGCGCTTCCGTAAATGTCGTAGCAGGGCAACATCCCTTGGGCGACATACGGCTCAGAAATCCCCAGAGCAGGAATTGTGGTTGACAGGCTGTTGCGGAGCCCTTCGTAATTGCCGAAGAAGAACAGCTTGTCCTTCTTGATCGGACCACCGATGTCTACACCGAACTGATTCTGCCGGAATGGAGGAGGACCGGACAGCGGGTCGTTGATATCCCGGGCGTCCAAGGCATTATTCCGAAAGTACTCGTAGGCGCCGCCGTGGAAAGAATTCGTGCCGGACTTAGAAACTTCGCTGACGATACCGTTACCGGCGTATTGCGCGTTGCCGTTGCTGGTGATGACTTGGAACTGCGAGATCGATGAGATTCCGAGTTCCGTGCCGGCATAACCGGAGCCGATGCCATGCTCCCAGAAGTCGCGGATGTCGGTGCCGTCAAGCAAGAACATCTGCCCAGTGGGACGCGCGCCGGAGATGGAATAGTCGTTCTGCATGCCGTACATGCGGCCAGTTACGGCGTTGAGCGTGGGCGCCATGGCGGTCACGCCAGGGGTCAGGGTCAAAAGCTGCTCGATATTGCGGCCGTTCAGCGGAAGGTTGGCGACTTGCGTGGGAGCCACGAGGTTGGAGACTTGGCTGGTCTGCGTTTCGACCTGCACGGCGTTGGCTTCGACGCTGACGGTCTGCGAAACCTGGCCAACCGGCAAGGAAAGGTTCACAACCACGGTGCTGCCGACGGTAAGGTTCACGCCGGTCTTGACGCTGGTCTGGAAGCCCGGCTGCGAGGCCGTTACCGTATAGGTGCCGACGTTAAGGTCGGGTATCGAAAAGAAACCCTGCGCATTGGTGACCGTGGATTTGGAGACGTTGGTTTCGGTGTTGGTGACGGTAATCTTGGCGCCAGCCAAGGCGGCGCCAGAAGTATCCGTTGCAGTACCTGTAATTGTTGCGGTTTGAGCTTGGGCCCAGAGGCGGCCGCTGGTCGCGGAAAACGCGACAAGGGCAACAGCCAAGTACAAAAAGACACACTTCCACGAAGCAGACTTCAACATTCCCCGCCCTCCGATTTGTACCTTCGCACAACGTTTCAGGTGTGCTCACCCAGAACACACCATAGTGGCATGGGGCTTTTACTACTCACGGGACAACGCTGTCAAGAAAAAAGTGTATACATGAGGCACTATGCGATTGCGTCACACGGCCGACCCATGTGCGGGTGTGGTGAAAATCTAGAGTAAGTACATCTTTTACAGTCTGTTACAAGCACTCACTCAAGGCAACACAGTGTTGCTGCTACAGCCGCAGTACTGTGTGTCCGTATATCGATATCTATGTATGCATCGCGTATTTCAGTACGATCGGGTGCAAACACGGGAAACGAGGACGCTGGCGCGAGATTGACAGGATGAAAAGCTCCGGCCGAAGAGCGATCACTCGGCGCGAAAGTGAGAAAGAAACGAGAGAACGAAAGATGTATGCAAAGAGGGATAAAATGTCCTAGTTGGTAAGGTTTGTGAAACGAGAGGCGTTTGGCACAAGTCATACCATATGAGGGCTTGCAGACTTGTTGTGGGCCCGCAGATGTGCTGCGAGGTGACTTTCCGCAATTTGGACTGCTAGGCATGCGATCGAAATTGCTCCGCTGAACGGCGGACTGGTTGGAATCGAATTGCATGCAAAGTTGTGATCGCCGCGCAATTCGATAAGGAGTGACGCGATGGACAGCAATCGGCGAAAGCTATTATCTCTGCTAGGAGTTTCTCCGGCGGCGTTGCTTGCCGCAAAAGCGACCGGCGCGAAGGGGGTGGCGGGCGGCGACGCTCGCGGTGACAACGGCGCGCAGGTTGCGGGCGAACAAACGGTGGAAGGACTCAATCCGCGGGGCATTCCTCCCGCCGTGCAACTATTTGCCATGGCGCCGCGGCTCAAGACGGTAGAGGGAAAGACGCTCTATCTGGTTTCCGACGGTTTTCCCGGAGCAGGCACGTTCTTGCACGAGATGCAGATTTGGTTCGCCAAGCACATGCCCAGCGTGAAGACCGTTTACCGCCTGAAGGCCGGAAGCTTCACGCAGGAGGATCCGGCGCTGAACGCGGAGATCAAGGCACACGCCAACGGCGTGATCATGGCCATCGGGCATTGAAGCACGTGCACCCCAGCGACCGTGAGTCACTGCATCGAATACGAAAAGATGGGAATTCCGACGGCGCCGATGGTCACCATCGCGTTCCATGATCTCGCCGAAAATACCGCGCAAAACAAGGGCATGCCGAGCCTGCGAATCTGCTACACGCCGCATCCAGTGTGGGGAAAATCGCCGGCGCAAATGTACGCATACTTGGAAGGCGACGATCCGGTCACGCACAAGCCGCTGATGCCGGAAGTGATCAACGCGCTGACCAAGCCACTCACTGCCGCCGACACAAAGACTGGCTCGTTCACGCCATCGGTGGGTCCTGCGACATTCTCAGGCACGCTGGATGGCCTGCAGAAGTATTACATGAACAACGGCATGACCGACTTCATGACCATCGTGATCCCCACGCAAGAACGAGTGGATGCGATGCTCAAGGGCACCAGCCATCATCCGGACGAAATGGTGGGCGAACTAACGCCCGCGCGGGGATTGTATCCCGACTGGAAGTTCACGGTGAAGCACGTAGCGATCAGCGCCGTGATGGCCGGATGCGATCCGTCGTATTTCCCGGTGGTGCTGGCGATCGCGTCGAGCGGGCTGCCGTCGCTTTCCAGTTCGACGAACTCGTTTGCCACCGCCGCGATTATCAACGGGCCCATTCGCGACACGCTCAACATGAACTACGGCATCGGAGCGATGGGGCCATTTTCCGACGTGAATGCCACCATCGGGCGCGCGTGGACGATGGTTTCCAAAAACTGCGGCAACTGCGGCCAGGCGGGCCAGACGTATCTGGGCACGCAGGGCAACGTGGTCAGCTTCAACAATCTGATCATTCCGGAAAACGAGAAGGACAGCCCGTGGACGCCTTTTCACGTGCAGAAGGGTTTTAAAGCCAGCGACAACGTGGTGAGCGTTTTCTTTGGCTACGGCATCGCGCAGGGACAGGGCGGATTGGGCAGCGCGGTTACACCGGTGCCGGCGTTCGATGAAGGGCTGGTGTCCAACTTCGCGCCAATGACGTCCATTTTCGGCGCGCTGGGAGTGCTCGACCCGCTGGTGGCCAAGGCGCTTGTCCAGCGCGGGTACAAGACCAAGGAGCAGCTCTCCGATTGGCTGCAGAAGAACACGACGCTGACGGTGAAAGATGCGCGGACGATGCTGTTCACCGGCGGATTCTCGTTGCGTGGACCGCAAGCGGCAAATCTGAAACCTGATGACTTAATCCCGCACTGGCCGAAGCCAGAGATGATCAACATGGTGGTGGTGGGCGGAGAGACCAACCCGTACTATCAGGTGGCGAATATGAGCTACCTAAGGAGCATTTCGATCGACAAGTGGATGTAGCTCTCTGGCAGCACGCAGGCGCGGACGCCGAGGCGACTCGGCGTCCGCCGCGCTATTTGACCCGCGCCGTAAGCTTCCCTTCAATTGCGGTTTCCACCCGATTCGCTTCACCGCAGCAACTCGCCTAGCCTGACGCGAGGCGTCCGAGGCGCCCACAGCGTGCGGAGTTTTGAATTGCGATCGCGACGAACCGATTGAGACTCCGCGTCCGAACAAGCAGAAGAACTCCCCAATCATTCCAGCTGGAAGAAGCTAGGCAGGCCGTTTGGCCGGCGTTGGCCTGGGGTATCGCCGTCGCAATTGCGGGAAACGAGCGCGAACAACGTACGGAAGTGAACATCGATGTGCGCACAAGCAAAAAAACGAGATCCGGCGCCTGCGGATAGTCCCACGCCGCTGAAGCGGATCGAAGAGCAGCAGGTGCAGAAGCGCGTGGCGATCGGGGCGCACATCGTCCACGAGACGATCCGGCGCGAGGGCGAGCAGGAGCTGCAGCGGTCGTGGTCAGCGCTGGCGTGGTCGGGCTTCGCGGCCGGGCTATCCATGGGATTTTCGCTGGTTGCGGAAGGGCTATTGGCGGCGTTTCTGCCCACAGCGGGATGGACGCAACTGGTTTCGAAGCTGGGGTACAGCGTCGGATTCCTCATCGTGGTGTTGGGCCGGCAGCAGCTTTTCACGGAGACGACCCTAACCGCGGTGCTACCGCTATTTTCACACCGCGACGTTAAGACGGGGCTCGAAACGCTGAAACTTTGGGGCATCGTGCTGGGCGCGAACGTGGTGGGAGCGTACTTGTTCGCGTATACCGTGGCGCGCGTTCCGATTTTCTCGCCGCATATCTATCAGGCGATGCTGGAGGTTAGCGGTGGCGGGGCGCAAGGCGGATGGGCGGTTATTTTCGTCCGCGCGATATTCGCCGGCTGGCTGATCGCGCTGATGGTGTGGCTGCTACCGGCGGCAGAATCGGCGCGGGTGAGCATCATTATCATCATCACCTATCTCATCGGCCTGGGCGGATTCAACCACGTGATCGCCGGATCGGTGAAGATGCTGTTTATGGTCGTTCGCGGTGCGGCCACCTGGCACGAATACTTCTTCGCATTCTTCCTGCCGACGCTCGCCGGGAACATCGTGGGAGGGGTGTCGCTGGTCGCCTTCCTGGGCCATGCACAGGTGGTTGCAGACAACGACTCCGCATGAGGCGCGGCCGAAGCCCCCTTACATCGTGCTGATTTTGACGTAACGAATCAGGTCAGGGATATTCTTGGCGACGATATAGACCAGGAGCACTTTTGCCGAGAACTTCAGTACTTTTCCCATTGTGCAGCGTTTCTCCATTGTGGCACCCGAGGTGGTTTGATGTTGAATTAGCGGCCGGAGACTCGACTCAGCGGAAACTCGATGACCCTACCGGCACGACACGAGCCCGGAATGTTTCGTTCACGCGGATGTCGATCGGCCGAGTGCAAGCCGATTCGCAAGCGCTGCATGAAGGCAGGAAAAGCTTTCGCGGCCAGGACCAGGATGGAACAGAGGATCGCTCCCAGGACGATGCAGCCAGCAATCATGTGCGCCTCCCCGCGCAACGTGACCGTCCAGCTCGCCGCGGCGGGACCGATGACCGAAAATTACACGGTCGAGTCTAAAGCTATACAGTAATCTCTGTCCGTTAAAATAGAGGAAAACCCGCAATTCGGGCCTAGGATTTCCCTCCGAATGCGGCCGCCGGAGGATGTCCAGCAGAAGTCGATTGCGGGGCGGGGTGACTGAACCGCTGCAAGTGCGCGGTCAGGACCACCCGCGCTGATGGTGATCTAGGATCCGGTTTTTCGAGCGAACGCAGGGAGGCGCGATGGAATATGCGATACGGTTTGTGGCCGGCGGGCTGCTGGTGTGTGTGTTCGCGGTCATCGGGGACGCATTGGACCCGAAGAGCTTCGCCGGAATCTTCGCGGCGGCGCCCTCCATTGCGCTGGCCACTCTTAGCCTGACCATTGCCACCAAGGGAAAGCTGTACGGCGCGGTGGAAGCGCGGTCCATGGTGGCGGGAGGCTTCGCATTTTTCCTGTATTCATGCGTCAACTTGCGGCTGATGGGGAAATACCGCGTGCATGCGTTGAAGGCTGCCGCGTCCGCAATTTTCGTATGGCTGGCGTGGGCCTTGGGAATCTGGGCCGGAGTATTGCGATAAGCGACTATGAGAGTTCATCTGAGGCTTTCTAAAGTCACGAATACTTCCTGGACCGACTACGGCATGCGATTTTTATTCGGCGGCGTGATCACCGTTCTGACCGGACTGTTCGCAAGAGAATACGGACCTGTATTTGGCGGACTGTTTTTGGCGTTTCCCGCGATTTTTCCGGCTTCGTCGACTCTGATCGAGAAGCACCAGAGAGAGGCGGAGCTGGCGGAGGGATCACCGAATACGCACCGGGGCCGGCGGTTAGCGGCACTCGACGCGCGAGGAGCGGCGTGGGGTAGCATCGGTCTGATGTGCTTCGGAGTGTTCGTGTGGAAGCTTCTGCCGGAATGGAATGCCGCAGGGACTTTACTTGCGGCGTTTGGAATCTGGCTTGTGGCCTCGATTAGCCTTTGGCGGTTGGGCGACCTTCGACGTGCGATACGCGGGCGAAAAAACCACCGTGCGGCGGGATGAAGCGGCTTAGAAAGTAACCCAGCGGAAAACTTTCGCCGACAAATCCAGGAAGACGCCTTCCGATTGGCAGCGCGTGGAGAGCACGTAGCATTTCGTCACTTCGCCGGTTTTCTCCGAGGCCCGGTACATGGCGAGACTTTCGCGTTTTATGGCGTCGTCGATCGAGAGCTGTGTCATTCCGTCAGCAATGACCACGTATTCGGCTTCGCAAGCCTGCGAAAGCGGATCGTAGTGCGTGCCGAACAAACTGCCGCCTTTCAGATGCAGTCCATCGAAATACGCTTTACCGGTTTTTTCGCAGGCCTCTTGCTCGGGAGAGGGCTTCGGGCGCTTGGATTGCGCCGCGGCTGGAAACACGAACATGATTAGCAGGAGGATCGCCGCAACAAATGGCCGCGCGATCATCGTAGGGCGCAGCGTGTCTCGCATCGTCGGCACACGCGCAGATTAATCGACTGGGGATATGAGTTCAACTGTTTCGCACCGGCGCCGGCGTGAAACCCCAGTCGAACCGGCGATAAGAGCCGCCGCGCGTGAACGCGAATCGCGCATCGTGAAGCTCATTTCCCGGCCCGATTTTTCAGCAACGCCTATTGCTCGCCCTCATCCAATTTAAAGAGGTGTTCTTTTTTATGAAAGCTCGCAACTTACCCCTTCGGTTCACGCTCGCAATCATGGTGGCAGCATTGGCGTTCCCCGCCCTCAGTTTGGCGGCCCAATCCAATCCGGCCACTGCACTTCCCACCGGCAAACAATTCATCATGAAAGCGGCCAAGATTAACCTCGGCGAAATCGCCCTGGGCAAACTGGCCGAACAAAAAGCAACCGATCCGGCCATCAAGGACTTCGGCGCTCTGATGATTCGCCAGCATACCGCGCTGGAACAGAGGCTCGACACGCTCGCAAAAGATCAGGGAATCACCTTGCCCACAAAGCCCGGCGCGAAGCAAATCGCCCTCAAGGAACAACTCGAGAAAGAATCCGGCCAGCGGTTCGACAATTCTTATATCCAGCACATGCTCTCTGGCCACAAGGGCGCGGTTGCCGCGTTTGAAAATGAGATCGAGAACGGCTCGAACGCCGCGTACAAAGCCTACGCCGCGCAAGGCCTGCCCGTCATCCAGGATCACATCCGTATCGCGGAAAATATCGCGGGCAAGATGGGCCGCTCGGGACAGTACGGCTTGTATCAGCCGAGCACCGCAATCACCGCGCGAGCCGGCAATTAGTGATAGCCGTCCGCTGATCGACTAAAGGCGTTCGCAAAAAAAAGGACGCGACCGGCACGGTCGCGTCCTTTTTTCGTTCCAGACGCTTCGCCTTCCGCGAGAATGCGGAACGCGAGAACCGCTGTTTACCTCACCGAGGCAGTTTTTTCGGGCCGGTAGTGTTCCCGCGCCACTTCGGAATACGGCACGGGACTCACGACCGCCCGGATTTGCGTTTGCACGTGAGGCTCGACGGTGGGCTTCGACGAACCGCCGCCTTCTTCGCCCCACACAAAGGTCACTTCGGTACCCGGCACCGCGAATTCCTTATCGATGATGGCCAGCGTGAGCATCTTGCCCTCGTTGGAGCTGTAGCCGACCCACGTGGATACGCCGACGATCTTGCCGTCGCGCAGCACTTTGTCGTACGGCGTGGTGGAATAGACGGCCGAAGGGAAGTCGAAATACTTCGCCCGTCCGGTCTTTTTGAACATGGTCGAAATCGCCGCGGTCACGTCGTCGTTATTGAGCGCCAGCGTCACTTTCTGGCGCGGCGGATTGGCGGCGATCTTTTCGAGAGCGGCGCGGCCGATGAAGTCGTGATCGAATTTCACGATGTAGCCGTAGCCTAGGTCGTAGGGCGTGAGGTAATAGTCTTCGATGTTGTCGGAATAGAAGCTGCCGCCCAGAGAAGAAACGGCTTCGAAGCCATTGGCCGGAAGCCACTGCCGGTATTCCTTCATCTTCTCGCCGCTGTATACGGCGGGCATCGGCGACGGGATCCAACCCGATTCCAGCGTGTTCGAGGAGTACGCACGTGCGCCCACCAGATGCAAGCCGAATTCTTTGCCGGCTTCGACGATGGCGTCTTTCACCGCCTCGCCATCCGCCCAAGGCCCGAAGATTTCCCATCCCGGCTGGCCCACCATGCCGTGGCGCAGAGCCTTTACCTGCTTTCCGGCAATCGTGACCGTAGCCATATTGAAGAACTTCAGATCTGGCGCGGGCTTGCCCAGCACCTTCTCGATCAATTTCATGGCGTTCGGACCCTGCACCTGGAAACGGTACACCTTGCGGGTGGTGTCGCCACCGGGACGCGCCGCGGACCGCTCGTCGCGTTCAAGTTCGACCTTGTAGCCGCCCTTCTGGGCGTGGAACTGAACCCAGTTGTGAATCGGAGGACGTCCCACCAGGTTGAACAGATCCTTTTCCAGATAAAACAGAATCACGTCGCCGATCACGTAGCCGTCGTAATTGCAGGCAACAAACTGCTTGGCCTTGTCCGGCACGAAACCCTTGAAACTATTCACGCCCAGATCCGACAGCAGTTTCAGGCCATCCGGCCCTTTCACGTACATATCGGTCATGTGATAGGACTGGTTGAATAGCACGCAGCTCTGTTGCCAGGCGCGCTGTTCGTTCCGCCAGTTGGAGTATTCCGCTTTCACCACCGGGTACACGTGTGCACCGGATTGCGAATTTCGCAGCATTTTCACCGGATTCCCGGCTGCCTGCACCATATCTTCTAAGCTCTTGCCCACAGGTTCATCTCCTTTTGATTTGAAAAAGTGCCAATCCCTTAGTGCGCATCGCGCCCGGAAACTCGCCTTACGTTTCGACCACGATGTAATCGTCTTCCACCGTCACGCGGTACGTCTCCGCCACGTACGGCCCTTTCACAAGCTCACCGCCCGTTTCAACCGAAACGGGATACGTCTTCACACGCAATCGCGACGGATCGCACCACGATTGCCCGGTGCGGATATCGAACTCCCAGCCGTGCCACGGGCACCGCAACATCTGCCGTTGCGCATCGAGCGTGTATTCGCCGGGGCCGCTCGATTCGATCATGGCTGTCAGCATTCCGCTGCAAAGCTGCGCCCCTTGATGCGGGCAGCGATTCAGCAACGCGAAATATTCGCCGTTTACGTTAAAAACGCCGATGGCCCTTCCGCCGGCCGTCACGAATTTCCGCTGGCCCGCGGCGATCTCGCCGACTTTCGCCACTACGTAACGGCTCATTCCCCATGCAGCCGGAAAAGGCTGATCGCATTCCCCCGGAAAATCGCTTCGCGATCCTTCTCGGACAATCCGTAGTTAAACGTTCGCGCCGGATCGTCGAAATCCCAATGCGGGTAATCCGTCGAAAACATCAGGCGCCCAGCGCCCATCCAGCGGATGGTGTCCAACAGTTCGGCCGGGCGCTCGGGCTCTTCGATCGGCTGCGTGGTGAACCAGAAATTTTGGCGCAAATATTGCGATGGCGGACGCTTCACTTGCGGAACTTCGTCACGCATGCGGCTCCAGTGGTTATCCATGCGCCATGCGAGCGGCGGCGCCCATGCAAAGCCGCCTTCCACCAGCACGATTTTCAGTCGCGGGAAACGTTCCAACACGCCCTCGAAAATCAGGCTGGTAATCACCGTTTGGGGAGGGTTGGCGAAAGCGACGTGCTCTTCGATGTAATACGAAACCCAGCCGGTGGGCGTGTTGCAATGGTAGCCGAACGCCGGCGCGTGCATGCAGATCGGCAGATCGTGGCGCTCGGCCGCTTCGAAGATGGGCCAGTAACGCTTGCGTCCAAACGGCTCCATGGTGCGCGTGGGAATGGCGATGTGCGCGAAATCACGATTTGCGGCGTAGCGATCGATCAAAGCCACGGCGGTCTCGGGATCTTCCTGCGGCACGCAGATGGCGGCTTTCAGCCGCTGGTCGCGGCGCGTCCATTTTTCGAGTTGCCATTCGTTGGTGGCCTGGCAAATCGCGGCGCCCAGTTCGAGATTGGTGGTTGTGGAACCGCCCGTCAGCGGCTGCAGAATTCCGAATTCAATGTTGCAGGCGTCAAGGAGCTGCTGGCGCATAAAGTCCAGGTCGGACGCCGGGAAGCCTCCGTTCGGCGGCCACGAGTCCATGCGCATCCCGTTGCCCGGCGCCATGCGCGGGTACGGCACCATGGCCGTAGTGGGCTGCCCGGCAAGGCGAATGCCGTAGTTTTGGATGTGCTTGCGCCAGCGCTCGGAAAGGAATGGCGCCAGCTCGGAGGGCAATGCCGGGGCAGGATGCACGTCGCAATCGACCACGCCGTGGCGCGCGCGATCCGGCGACTTTGCTTCCCTGCCCGCCTCGACGACGCTGTGGACGCTCACTGCACGACCTCGCCTAGCCGCGGATAGGTCCTAAGAGCATTATCCACCAGAAGCTTCTGGAGCGTGCTTTCCGGAATACCGCTGGGCAGCACGCTATCGCCATCGAACTGCCAGTGCGGATAATCGGTGGAAAACAGCAGGATGTCTTCCGAGCCGAGGTGATCGAGAATGCGCTGCACGTCAGCGGATGTGGGCGGTGCGTCGAAGGGCTGCATGGTCAGCCGAAAATGATCGCGAATGATGCTCGCGGGCGTTTCTTTTACCCACGGAATCTCAGGACGCACGCCGCGCCAATCTTTCCCGAAGCGCCAGATCATCGCGGGAAGCCAGGTGACGCCGGACTCGATCAGCACCACTTTCAGTTCCGGGAATTTCGCGAAAACCCCCTCGGATACCAGGCTCGCAACCTGCACTGCGAAGGCCTGCGACTGCGCGATGTAGTCCTCAACGAAATGTGACGGATAGCCATTCTGCGTGGGCGCGTGACGCGCCATGCTGCCGGCGTGAACGCCAATCGGCAGCTTATGCCGGATTGCCGCCTCGTAAATCGGCCAGTAATATCTGCGGCCGAGCGGCATATCGTTGCGTGAAAGCAGCAAAACCTGCACGAAGCGCCGGTCCGATGCGACGCGCTCGATTTCGTTGACGGCGAAATCGGGATTTTGCGCCGGCACGGTGATCGAGGCGCGCAGGCGCGTATCGCGGTCGAGCCACTTCTCGCGCAGCCAATCGTTCACCGCGCGACAAAATGCCGCGGCCATGTTTTCGTCATGCAGCGCTTGCGCGCCATGGAGGCAATTGCAAATCGCGAAGCGCGCGCCGAAATGATCGAGCGCCTGCGCGCGCAGCATTTCGAAGTCCGTGCCCGGATTGCCCCGCTCGGGACGCCAATCGGAACGTCCGGAGAGCGGCGCGTTGGGCGGATAGCTCATCAGATCCATGCGATCGAGCTGGCGCAAGACGCACATTTCCCGCCAGTATCCGTCGAGATACGGCGTCAGATCCTGCGTGCTGGGAACCGCGGGATGAATATCGCAGTCGATGGCGCCGGTGAGCGGGAAATTCATGCGCACACCAGCGGCTACGCACACTTCCGTGCCATAATGTGTGCAATCGTATACAGAAAATGTGCCGCCGACAACTGAAATTCTCGTTCGCTCGCTTCCCCTACCGGGAGAGCACGAGCTGTACTTCACAGCCGCGCCGCGCGACGATGGTTCTTCAGGGAGATCGCTTGCCAAGCGCATCCGCGAGAACTTATGAGTGAAGCCGCAAATTCGCCCGCTATGAAATTCGCAATCACGCCGGATTTGCGGATCGCGTACGAAGAATACGGCGGCGGCGCAGCGGACGCCGTCATTCTGCTGCACGGATTTCCGGACGATCCGCGCGCCTGGGAGGAAGTCGCTCGCTCGGTGGCGAGCCACGGCTGCCGCGCAATCGTTCCCTATTTGCGCGGCTTCGGCGAGACGCGCTTTCGCTCGCCGGAAGCGTTTCGTTCCGGGCAACAAGCGGCGATCGGGCAGGATGTCGTCGCGCTGATGGACGCGCTCGGAATTCCGCGCGCGATTCTGGCCGGGTACGATTGGGGCTGCCGCGCGGCCTGCGTTGCCGCGGCGCTGTGGCCGGAACGCGTTCGCGGGATTATTCCGGTGGCCGGGTACACGATTCAAGATATCCGCGGAGCCGCGCGGCCGGCGCCTCCAGAGGTCGAGCAGCAATTCTGGTATCAGTGGTATTTTCAGACGGAACGGGGGCGCCGCGGGCTCGAGAAATTTCGCCGGGAACTCTCGGCGCTGCTTTGGCGTCTATGGTCGCCCAATTGGAATTCCACGCGGGAGGAATTTGATCGCACGGCGGCGTCGTTCGACAATCCTGATTTCGTCGATATCGTGATTCACTCCTACCGCCATCGGTGCGGAGCGGCGCCTGGCGGTCCGGCTCTCGAAAGCCTCGAACAGCGGCTGGCCGATCAACCGTCGATTTCGGCGCCGGCGATTGTTCTATCCGGAGAAGCAGATCCGCTGCGCCCGCCGCCGCGGCTGAAAGACGACCGTAAGCATTTTACCGCGAGCTACGAGTTGATCGTTGTTCCGCGCGCCGGGCATTTTTTGCCGCACGAAGCGCCCGCTTCGGTCTCCGAAGCGGTGCTGAAGCTAATGCGCACAAGCTAAACGGTTCCAAGGCGCCGCTACAAATCCGCGAACCACTTGGTCAGCGCGGTAGTCACTTCATCCGGGCGCTCCATCGGAGCCATGTGTCCGCAGCGCTCGATAATTTCGAGCTTACTGCCGGGAATTTTCGCTGCGATCTCTTCGTGCTGCGCTACGGGACTCCAGGCGTCTTCTCGCCCGCAAAGAACCAGGGTTGGACATTGAATCCTGGAGAGCACCGGCGTGGCATCCGGCCGATTCAGCAGCGCGTGGACTTGCGCGCGGAAAATCTGCGGCGTCTTGCGACCGAGCATGTCGAGAATTGAATCGACGAGCGCTTCGTCCTTCAGCCGATCAGGATGGACCATTTTCCGCAGCCATTCGCGTCCCATCGCGCGCATGCCCTGCGTTTCGGCGATTTCCAGCAGGGCCATGCGCTCGGCAAGTTCGCGTTCCCCCGCGTCCCCTGCTGCCCGCGGACGATACGCCGTATCCAGCAGCGCGAGACCCGCCACGCGGTCCGGCGCGCTCCGCACAATCTCAAACGCCACGCGTCCGCCCATCGAATGCGCCGCAATTGCGAAACGGCCGGTGACGCCGCGGAGCGACAAGCGCGCCATCTCCGCCAGCGAATCGCTTGCGCCGTAATCGGCCACGTGCACACCGGCTAGCGGCGAAAAGGAATGCGTCTGGTGGGCCCAGACTGCGGCGTCGCAGGCCAGGCCCGGAAGAAATATCAGCTGTGGTCGAATTGCGTTCATCTAGGCGGGAGTTGCGAGGCGACAAATGGCGTGCGATGCGTGCAATCTGCTGACCGCGCGCCGAACGCTACGGCTCTGCACACGCGAGCACTCGCGAATTCGCGCAGCAACACAAGAAATATCAGGCAATTAGGCGCGTAAAAAAATCGAAGCCCGGAAGATGGGGGTGGGCCTTCTTCCGGGCGTCCGGGGTGGTCACCGTCCATTTCTGGTTTGGGTGCCTTCCGTTCGCGAGTGTATACACTATAATTCATTCTGAATGCAACAGCGATTTTCGACGGATTTGCAGTCGAAAAATTTAGACGTCGCACGAACCAACAACCAGCGGCCAATCAGCGGCAAGCATCGAAAACATTGGGATTTTCGTAACGAGTCCCGCCGGTGCGCGAGCCTACCGATGATCGGAACTTGTGTACAACACCGCAGCCAATCGCGTTCGCAAAGTTTCCGCTTTCGGCTAGTCGCTCGCGTGCGCCGCTTCGCGCTGAAAATCAGCAAACGTTCTGCCCGTTTCCGCCAATTCTTTCAGCAGCGGCGCGGGCTGCCAGATGTCTCCGTGCTGCTGATGAAATTCGCGCACGCGCTGGTACACTTTTTTGAGCCCTACGCTATCCGCGTACCACATCGGGCCGCCGCGAAACGCCGGAAATCCATACCCGTTGACGTAAATCGTGTCGAGATCGCCGGCGCGCAGCGCGATTCCGTCATCGAGAATCTGCGCGCCTTCATTCACCAAGCGGTAGACGCAGCGATCGACAATCTCATCGGCGGAAATCTGACGCTGCGGCACGCCCGCTTCCACAGACCATTTGCGAACGAGCGCCGCCACTTCCGGATCGCTCGCGGCGCGCCGGTCCTCGCCGTATTTGTACCAGCCCGCGCCGCTTTTTTGGCCGCGGCGTCCCATCTCGACGAGCTTGGCCTCCACAAACGTTTCGCGTTGTCCCGGCTTCAGCGCGTGCCGCCGCTCCTGCCGCACGAGATAGGCCACATCGAGCCCGCCCAGATCGCTGACCGCCAGCGGCCCCATGGCCATTCCCCATGCCGTGAGCGCCGCGTCCACGTCCTCCGGCGCCGCGCCTTCTTCAACCAGGAATTGCGACTCGGTGAGATAGGGCATGAACATGCGGTTGCCGGCGAATCCCCAGCCGTTTTTTACCAGCACCGCCACCTTGCCGATTTTTTTCGCGAGCTGCATGCACGTGGCGATCGCTTCCTTGCTGGTTCGCTTTCCGCGCACCAATTCAAGCAGCCGCATCACGTTCGCAGGGCTGAAAAAATGCGTACCGATCACGCTTTCCGGACGGCTGGTGGTCGCCGCAATTTCATCCAGATCGAGTGTGGACGTATTGCTGGCCAGGATCGCGCCCGGTTTGCACGCGCGGGTCAATTCCTTGAAGATTTCCTTTTTCAGCGCCAGGTTCTCGAAGACCGCTTCGATCACCAGATCGGCATCCGCGAAACTCTCGTATCGCAGAGTGGGCGTGATCAGCTTCATGCGCTCGTCGACAAATTGCTGCGTAAAACGTCCCCGCTGCACGGAAATCGCATAATTTTTCTGAATATTCGCGAGGCCGCGATCGATCGCCGCTTGATCGGCATCCTTGACGGTCACGGGAATTCCCGCGTTTACGAACACCATGGTAATCGCCGCGCCCATGGTTCCCGCGCCTACGATGGCCACGGAATTGACCGGCAACACCGGCGTTTCCTTTGGCACGTCCGGAATTTTGGTCACTTCGCGCTCGGCGAAAAACACGTGAATCAGCGCCTTGGACTGCTCGGAGTAGAGGCACTGATCGAAAAGCCGCGCTTCTTCCTCGCAACCTTTTTCGAACGGCAATTTGGTAGCCGCTTCGATCGCGTCGATGGCCGCCAGCGGCGCGGGCAATCCCCGCTGTTTTTTGCGCACGCTTTCGCGCGCGGCTGCAAAAATGGGAGCGTTTTCCTGTGCGTTGCCAAGCTTCTCGTTGCGCTCGCGGGTCTTGGGCAGAGGCTTGCCGGCCACTTCGCGCGCAAATGCGACGGCGCCCGCCAGCAGATCGCCGTCGATCAGCTTGTCAAGGATTCCAGCCTGCAACGCCTCCGGCGCCTTGATCGGCTTGCCCGTTGTGCACATCTCCACGGCTTTGGCGACGCCCGCCAGCCGCGGCAATCGCTGCGTTCCGGCCGCGCCGGGAATGATTCCAAGATTCACTTCCGGCTGGCCCACGCGCGCGTCCGGAGAAGCCACGCGGTAATGGCACGCCATCGCGATTTCCAGGCCGCCGCCGAGCGCGTTGCCATGAATGGCAACCACCACCGGCACGCGGCAATCCTCCATCTGCAGCAGCACCGGAAGAAAATTCGTGCGCTTGGCCGTACCGGAGGTCATTTTCACGAACTCGTTGATATCCGCGCCGGCGATGAACGTGCGCCCGGCGCCGATCAGCACCGCGGCTTTCACCGTCGCATCGTCGTTGATCTGCGCGATAGCGCTGACGATTCCGTCCTGCACCGCGGGGCTAATCGCATTCACCGGCGGGTTATCGATGGTAATGACGGCAATTTCGCCTTGCTTGCTGACTCGGACTGGTTCGCTCATATGCGTGGCTTCCCCCAAGAATGTCCAGCGATGATGGATGCGATCTCTTCGCCGAAAAAGGCGCCGGAGTTACAGAATCTCGACCACCGGCGCAGGTGCCGACAAATTTACCACGGAAATTCGCGCGGCGACGTTGGACGCCATCGCGTACATGCTCTTCGCTCCCGGCGCGTCTTTGCCCAGCGACGCCACCGGCTTTCCGGTATCCCCGCCGATGCGAATCTGCGGATCGATTTCGATCTCGCCGAGGAACGGCACGCCGAAGCCCTTGGCCATGCGCTCGCCCTCGCCGTGCCCGAACACGTCGATGTGTCCCTGGCAATGAGGGCACGCGAAGTAGCTCATGTTTTCCACCACGCCGAGAATTTCGACGTTGACCTGCTTGAACATTTCCACGGCTTTGCGCACGTCCGCGAGCGCCACAACGGAGGGCGTGGTTACCACCACTGCGCCGCTCACCGCCACGCTTTGAATCAGACTGAGCTGCACGTCACCTGTTCCGGGAGGCAAATCGACGATCAGGTAATCCAGTTGACCCCACCGGACGCTGCGCAGAAATTGCTGAATGACGCTGTGCAACATCGGGCCGCGCCACACCAGCGGCTTGTCTCCAGGATTGAGCAAACCCATCGAAATCATTTTCACGCCGTAGACTTGCACCGGAATGATGGTGCGCTCGTCCAGCGCTTTGGGCTGCTCGGTGCTGCCGAGCATAACCGGCACGTTGGGGCCGTAAACGTCCGCGTCCATCAGCCCCACGGCCGCGCCCATCTTGCTGAGCGCAATGGCCAAATTCACGGCCACCGTGGTTTTTCCCACGCCGCCCTTCCCGCTGGCCACGGCGATAATATTTTTTACGCCGGCGATCGGCGGTTTATCCTGCAAACGGCGGCCCTCCGGCACCGAGGTGTGGAATCGCAACATCACGTCTTTCACACCAGGCACTTTCGCCAGCGCCGCCCGCACATCCTTCTCGATGGTCTCGCGCGACGGACCCGCCGGCGTCGTCAGCGTCACCAGCAGGTTCACCACGCCCTCGTGAATCTGCACCACTTTCGCCATCTTCAGCGAAACGATGTCTTTGTGCAGATCGGGGTCGATCACCGCGCGCAACGCGTCCATCACCGCCGCTTCGCTTACTTCGCTGGCCATGATTTCCTTTCGGGTCGAATTTCGAATGTCCGGCCACTCGCGCCATCGCTGCGCCGGACGCAACACTTCATCATAGACTCGGATTTCGCGCGCAGCAACCTTCGCTCACGCTGAAAAACCGGCTGGCTTCATATCTGATCGACGCCCAACCTCTCGTTTTGATTCGCCAAAACCTTCCCCCGATTCGATTCTTTCGGTGTAGACTCTCGCATTCGCCGCCAGGGGGCCATCCCTGCCGCGGCAGTTCATCCGCCGATGAACAGGGGGGATTCATGCGAAGAATTCTTGTAGCAGCGGCAGCTTGCCTTGTCGTGGCTTGGCCCGGCGCCGTGATTGCTTCACCAGCTCGCGCGCGCAACCGCGCTAGCGGCGCGAGCGATGTTTCGGTTGCCACCTGCAATCGCGAATGCCTGTACGGCTATCTCAATCAATACCTGAAAGCACTGGCCGCGAAGAACCCCGCCGGGCTTCCGCTCGCCGCAAATGTGAACTTTTCCGAAAACAACGTGATGATGAAGGTCGGCGACGGCTTGTGGAACACGATCACCGCGATCGGCTCCGGCGGAGTGCAGTTCGCGGACGTGCCTGAGGCAGAAGTCGGGTATCTCGGCGTGGTGCAGGAAGGAAAGATGAACTCGCCGTTCGCCATGCGCATGAAAATTCGGGACGGCAAAATCGTGTCCATCGAAACGGTCGTAGCGCGATCGACGGGCACCTTTCCCCAGCCCACCCTCGATCATTTCGCGAAAAGGCACTGGTTTGAAGGCATGCTCCCGCCAAATGAACGCAGCCCGCGCGAGAAAATGATTGAACTGGTCGAAGGCTACTTCGACACCTTGCAGCGCAACAACGGCACGATCCACACGGTGTTCGACCCCGATTGCAATCGCGAAGAAAACGCCATGCAGTCCACGAATAATCCGAACAACCACATTTTCCCGGTCACCAGCCTTGGCTGCGAAGCCCAATTCAAAACCGGCTACTTCTGGTATGACGATCGCGTTCGCAGCCGCGATTTTCCGGTGGTAGACGTCGAGCGCGGCCTGATCCAGGCGCGAGCGTTTATCGATCACAGCGCGAACGTGGACAAGTACAAACTGACCGACGGCCGCGAACTGGAAACCGCTTTTCATACGCCCAGCAGCCTGTGCATCCTCGAGCTTTTCAAGATTCGCGATGGAAAGATTTATCAGATCGAAGCCACCATGGCGCAAGTTCCGTATAACATGCCGTCCATTTGGAGCCCGCGGTAGGCGCGACAGAGCGGCTCAAGTAACCCGAAAGAAAGGCAGGCCCTTGCCGGTGAAACTCAATTCCGCAATCGCCATGGTCGTTGCCGCGGCTGCGCTCGCAATCGTGGCGCACGATGCGACCAACGCGCTGGCAGCCCAGACGAGCGCACAGCATCAATCGGTGCAGAAGTACGGGCAAATCGACCGCCAGCGCCTGCTCGACGCCGATCAGCATCCCGATCAATGGCTGACGTCCGGGCGCGATGTTGGCAAGAGCTACTACTCGCCGCTGAATCAAATCAATCAGACGAACGTCTCCCGCCTTGGCTTCGCGTGGGAATACGACACGCATACCGTGCGCGGGTTGGAGGCCACTCCCATCGAAGTTGACGGCGTGATGTACGCCAGCGGGCCGATCGGACAGGTCTACGCGGTCAACGCAAAAACCGGTGCGGGCATCTGGACCTTCGATCCGCAGAACAACATGCGTGTGAATCAGCACGCGTGCTGCGATGAGGTGAATCGCGGCGTGGCGGTGTGGGAAGGCAAAGTATACGTCGCTTCGTTCGATGGGCACCTTTTCGCTCTCGATGCGCGCACCGGACGCGTGATCTGGAAAGTGGACACTATCGTCGATCACAGCAAGGGGTACACCAGCACCGGCGCGCCGGAAGTTGCCCACAACGTGGTCGTGATCGGCAATGCCGGCGCGGAGTATGACGCGCGGGGGTACGTCAGCGCCTATTTCCTGGACACCGGCAAGCTGGCGTGGCGCTTCTACACCGTCCCCGGTCCGCCGGATAAGCCGTATGAAAATCCCGAGCTAAAGATGGCCGCTAAAACTTGGGATCCGAAGAGCGATTGGAAGATGGGCGGCGGCGGAACCGTCTGGGACGCCATCGACTACGACCCGGAACTCAATCTGCTGTACTTCGGCACCGGCAACGGCACTTTTTACAATCGCGAGCAGCGGAGCCCGGATGGCGGCGACAATCTTTTCATTTCGTCGATCATCGCGCTGAATCCCGATACCGGCCGTATGGTCTGGTATTACCAGGAAGTTCCCGGCGACCAGTGGGATTTCGACGTGGTGCAGCCGATCATCATGACCAATTTGAAGATCGACGGCGTGATGCACAAGGTGCTGATGCAGGCGCCCAAGCCGGGCTTCTTCATCATTCTCGATCGCAAAACGGGAAAACTGCTATCCGCCAATCCGTACGTGCCAATCACCTGGGCCAAGTATGTGGACTTGAAAACGGGCCGGCCCGTGGAAGCGCCCAACGCGCGAGATTACAAGTATTCGACCGATGGCAAAGGCTTTATCGAGCCTTCGCCGATGGGCGGCCATAACTGGGACCCCATGTCGTGGGATCCGCAGACCGGGCTGGTCTACATTCCGGCGATCGAAAATGGGCAAACTTCGCTCTTTTCCGGTAAGACGTTTCTGCGCGCTTGGGATCCCATTCGCGGAAAAGCTGTTTGGAACGTGCCGGGCAGCGATTGGTGGGACCACGCCGGAGTGATGTCCACGGCCGGCGGGCTCGTGTTTCAGGGAAACGGCCAAGGGTATTTCCGGGTGTACAGCGCGGAAACCGGAAAGATGCTGAAGGAAATTTTCGTGGGGACGACCATCGTGGCCGCGCCCATGACGTATGAAATCGATGGCGTGCAATACGTCGCGGTGATGGCGGCGTGGGGCGGAGGCGGCTGGAATTTCGCGCATCCCAATAGCGCCGTCTACCAGCGAGGGAATGACGGACGCATTTTGGCGTTCAAGCTCGGCGGAGGACCCACTCCCGTGCCTCCGCTGCTGCCTCCGGTTAGCCCGCTGCCCACACCGCCGGCGCAAACCGGAACTCCGCAGCAAATCGCGCAGGGCGAGACGCTGTTTCAGGCGCACTGCTCGTCCTGCCACTTGAACATGCCGCGGAGCCTGGCGCCGGACCTGCGGGCGCTGACGCCCGAGCAGCACGCTGCCTTCCAGCAGATCGTTCGAGGCGGAATTTTTCAGAATGCGGGAATGCCGCCGTGGAATAACGTGCTGAGCGAACAGGACGTCAAGGACATTCACGATTACGTGATTTCGCTCGAGTGGATGGCTTACGACGTCCAGCAGCTAACTACAAAGAAATGATGCGATAAGGCTGGCGCGCCTCAATCAGCCCCGCCGGGGAGATCGCCGCGCGAGGCTATTGGGGGCCGTACTCGGACTTGTACCAGTCCCACGTCCGGCGCAGGCCTTCTTCGAATAGAACGCTTGGCTCGTAACCCAGGATTCTTCGGGCCAGCGAAATATCCGCCTGCGAGTGCAGAATATCTCCGGTGCGCGCCGGTTCGTACTTGGCGCATAATTTCTTGCCGGTAATTTTCTGCAGCAGCTTCAGTACTTCGTTCAAAGTGATGCGCAGGCCCGTGCCGCCGTTGAATACTTTTCCGGAGGCGCCTTGCGCTTCACAGGCGCGCAGCGTTTCGTCCACCACGTTGTCAACGTAGGTGAAATCACGCGACTGCTCTCCGTCTCCGAAGATTACCGGCGGCTCATTGTGAATCACAGCGTACATGAATCGCGATAGCACGCCGGAATATTGCGACCTCGGCTCCTGGCGCGGACCAAAGACGTTGAAGTAACGCACCGAAGCGTTTTCCAGGCCATAGACGCGGCCGAAAACCTGCGCGTAAAGTTCACCGACGTATTTCGTGACGCCATACGGCGAAATCGGCTCCGCCTGCATCAGTTCAGTTTTTGGCAGCTCAGGAGATTCGCCGTACGCGGACGAAGACGCGGCATAGACGAACCGCCGCACTTGGGCGTCGCGCGCCGCAACCAGCACGTTCAATGTGCCGTCGATATTCACGGAATTCGTTTCGATGGGATCGGCCACCGATCGCGGCACGGACGCGCGTGCGGCCAGATGAATGGCGTAATCCGCGCCTTTGCAGGCGGATTGCACCGTGGCCAAGTCGATGATGGTGCCCACGCGAAAATCGATTTTGCCGCGAACGCTATCGAGATTGGATTCCTTTCCGGTGGAAAGATCGTCGAGCACGACAACGCTGTGCCCGCGCCGAACGAGTTCGCACACCAGATTTGACCCGATGAAACCGGCCCCGCCGGTCACTAGATACCGCATTCGAAAAATCCTCCAGACACAAATTTGCACGATAACGGATGCGCGAAGAATCCGCAACCAGAATGGACGCGGATGATTCTCGGCGCGCGTTTCGGTAGGCTAGATGGCTTCCGTTCCGCCGGCGATCCTCTGAATGCGGCAGCGGCGAAGGAAGGCGAATCGAAACTTGATGACGAGTTTTAAAAGCCGGCAGGTCGATGGGCGGCGTCGCGGCGGTACGTCGATAACGCGAAACTGGATTCTGTGCGGCGCGTTCGCTGCGCTGCTGGCAATCTGCCCGTTCGCGCGGGCATTCGCAAATACCGATGCGGGCGCCAACACCGTTTCCACCGCCGGAAATGCCGCTCCCTTTCGCGCCGGTGAAACTTTGACCTATCGAGTCGAGTGGTCCGCGTTCTCAAACGCTGCAACCGTCGTGCTCAGCGTTCCCGAGCAGCGCAACCTGTACGGCTGGGCGACGTGGCATTTTCGCGCGGCGATCCACACGATTGGATCCGTCCGCTCGATCTTTCAAATCGACGACCAGTTCGACTCGTATTCCGACCGTTCAACCTTCGAGAGCCGCCAGTTCGAAGAGCACTTGAGCGAACTCGGCCGCCAAAAAGAAGACGTGATGCATTTCACCGCGACCGGCGAGGACGCCAAGGGTCCGGGGCCGATGGTCGTGGTGCTGCCGGGAACCCGCGATCCGCTCGCCATGCTGTACGACCTGCGCACCGTCGCTTGGGACCATACGCCGGAATTTCGAGCGCCGGTCTATGACGGCAAGAGCATGTACGAAATGCGCGCGACGCGCGAGGACGCGAACGAACCCGTCGCCGTGGCAGCGGGCCAGTTTTCCACCTCGCGAATTTCAATTCAGCTGTTTCAGTACGAGCGCGAAGTCGATAACCTGCACTTCGAGGTATGGCTGGCGAATGACGCGGCGAAAACGCCGGTGCTGATGCGCGCCGACCTGCCGTTTGGAAATATCCGTGTGGAATTAGTTTCCGCGACGAACTGAACTGCGAGCCGCCGAACCGATACTCGACCGGCGTCAGTCTTCGGGGGCCACCCAATCGTCGGGCGGGAAATCGATCTGCCAGAATTTCGGCGAAGGCTTCACGAACTCGATGCCCATCTGCACTTTTCCCGAAGCGCTGCTGCCCAAGTAAACGATCCGGCAATCGCGAGTTTGCTGCGTGGCCTCATTTGCCACGGTAATCTGCTGCCCAGCGATTACGGCCGCCGCCAGGGAAATGAGTGCGCCATGAGCGTTCACCACCAGAGTGCGAGTTTCTTCGTCGAAATCGCGATTCTTGCGATCCTTGCCATTCACATGGATCGGCACGCTGAGCAGCACGCGCATACTGCGGCGGCGCCCGGTGTCGAGCACCAGCTCCTGCTTCTGCTGCGAGGCGGTCGAATCGCTAGGCATGATGCCAGACGATAGTTCTATGCCGCGCGACCTGCAATAGAACGAAGGTTCTAAGGGTGCAGTCCTGGAAACCGCCTGTCCCGCGTCGGCGGATACCCGGCGCAATACGTTGCTAACTCACTGAGCGTTGGGAACTTCCCTGTCTGGTAGCCCAGTGCAGCCCAATTCCTCCCAAGATGAAGCTGCGGCTGCGAATCTGGTGGAAGCCTGCGCGATCGAGCATGGCGGAAAGACCGCGAACGGTGGTGAAGCTCCGGACCGATTCGGGAATGTAGGTATACGTTCGCGCGCGCCGGTGGAAAAGCAAACCCCAAAACGCCCCTTGCGCGTACAAATAGCCGAGATAACAGCGCCGGAACCATCGATGCGGCGAAAGGTAAAAATCCAAGCTGACGATTTGCCCGCCAGGCCGCGTGACACGCGCGATCTCCTGGAGCGCGTCCGCCAGAACCGCAAAGTTGCGCAGGCCGTAGCCAACAAACACGCAATCAAAAGTCGAGTCCGCGAACGGCAGCGCCGCCGTATCCCCGCAAACCGCTTGAGTGATGCCGCGCTCGCGCGCCAGTCGAAGCATCGGCTCGGTGAGATCCACCGCGACGACTTTGGCGCGCGGGTTTTGCTCAAGCACCAGGCGTGAAAAATCGCCGGTACCGGCCGCTAAATCCAGTACGCGGGCCTCTTGCGGTAAATCCGAGCCATCCACTCCCTGGCGCTTCCAACGGCGATCCATTCCGTACGAAAAGAGCCGCGTTACAAAGTCGTAGCGGGAGGAAATTTCGCCGAACATGGCGCGCATTAAGCGCGAATCGTGGCGCTCCACTGGAGGTGGCATGGCAGATGCGGCAGTCTACCACTGGATCGGTCACGCAGAAATAAAACAAGCAGTCGGGCGAACGATCTTCAGAGCCGCCGAACGCACCGCCGCTGCGCAGTCGATCAGACGTTACAACCGCATGAAAATGCGCCGCGCCAGCCGAACAGAAACGGAAACTCGCGTTGTGGGCGGCGGCTAAATCAGCGAAACTATAGCGACACATGCCACACGTCTCCTTCGAGCTGCTCTTCCCTGTCTCTATCGTGGCGGGATTCGTGGGCGCCATGGCCGGCATGGGCGGCGGAGTGGTTATTATTCCGGTGCTGACGTTGCTGGGCGTGGACATCAAGCACGCCATCGCCATCAGCATTCTTTCCGTGATCGCCACATCCAGCGGGTCGGCTTCCGCGTACATTCGCGACCACATCACCAACCTGAAAGTGGGCATGTTTCTGGAAATGTTCACGATCGCGGGTGCCTTGACCGGCGCGCGAATCACTCTGGCCGTATCGCCGCGGCCGCTCTATATCATTTTCGGGCTGGTGCTGCTGGCCTCCTGGCTCGCGCTGCTTTTCGGCAGCCATAAGCTGGCCCATACGGGGCCTCAGGACAAGTTCACGCACTGGCTGGAGCTGGAAGGCAGTTATCCCGACCGGGTGCTTGGCCAAACGGTTCACTACAAAGCGCGGCGAGCCTATTTCGGCGCGCCGCTGATGTACCTGGCCGGGATCATCGCTGGGCTGCTGGGAATCGGCGCGGGCGCCGTGAAGGTGCTGATCCACGATTTGATCATGGGCTTGCCGCCGAAAGTTTCCACCACCACCAGCAATATGATTATTGGAGTAACAGCTCTTGCGGGCGCGAGCGTCTATTTGGTGGCCGGGCTGATCGATCCGGGCCTGGCGGCCCCGGTCATTTTGGGTATCGCGATAGGCGCGTTTGCGGGAACGCGTCTGCTGGTGCGCATGTCGAACCAGGCAGTGCGCCGATTTTTCCTCTTCATTTTGCTGATCCTGGCCGTGGAAATGATGGTTCGCGGCATTCGAGGCGGTTTGTGACCGACGATCCGAAAATCGGCGCGGGGAAACACGCGGGCGCGACCGCCGGCGATTTGGGCGAGACGAAGCGGGAATTCGACATGGACGCAGTTGTCGGGTACATCCTGCTCATCGGCGTGCTGATCAGCCTGGTGCTGGTGGTGTCGGCATTGATCTGGAGATGGATTGATACCCGGGCTCTTTCTTTCGACTACAAGCTGACCGGCATGAATCTATTCCAGCTGGTTCTTGACGAAGTGCGGCTCGCGGCGCACGGCATGTTGCGTCCGCGCCTGCTGCTGAGCCTGGGCATCGCGATGCTGATGCTCACGCCCTACATTCGCGTGCTCGCGTCGATGGTCTATTTCATGGCGGCGCTGAAAAATTGGAAGTACAGCGTGTTCACGGCCATCGTGCTGCTCACGCTGACGTATAGCCTATTTCTGCGCTAGTCTCCTGCGCTTAGCCGCGGTTTTCCGCCGGCGGCAATGGCGTTTTCGCCCGGGACACGTTGTGCTCTCCTGCCGGCTGCGCTATGCTCGCGAACGATGGTCGATATTCATTGCCACATCCTTTACGGACTCGATGACGGCGCCGAATCGTTCGAAGTTGCTTGCGGCATGGCCGAGATGGCCATCGAGGACGGCGTAACGCACATCATCGCCACGCCTCACTCGGATTCCACCTACACTTTTGTGCCCGAACTGATTCGCCAACGCAGGGATGAACTGCAGGCGCGCTTCGACGGACGCCTCGTTTTCGCCACCGGCTGCGATTTCCACCTGAGCTTCGAGAATCTGCAGGAGATCCGCCAGGATTCCACGCGCTTCACGCTCAATCAGAAAAGCTATTTGTTGGTTGAATTCGCGGATTACTCGATTCCACCATCGCTCGATCAGGCGCTGCACCAGCTGCAGCTCGCGGGCCTGCATCCGATCGTCACGCATCCGGAGCGCAATCCGCTGATCCGCGCCCAACCCGAACGGCTGTTCACCTGGCTGCGCCAGGGGTGCTACGCGCAGGTGACCGCGCAGTCGCTGCTCGGCAAGTTCGGACAGGGCGCGCAGGAACGCGCGGAGCAGTGGCTCGACGCGGGCGCCGTTCATTTCGTGGCCAGCGACGCGCACAACGTCACGTCGCGTCCTCTGCGCCTCAAGGAAACCTACGACCTGATCGCCAAAACACGCGGAGAGGAAGTTGCTCGCGCGCTGCTGGTGGAAAATCCGCTGGCGGCCTTCGAGGGACGACCGCTGCCATTCGTCCCCGAAGTGGACGACGACCGCGTCAAGACCAGCGCCGCGCCGGGGAGCTGGCGCAGACGATTCTGGCCTTTCTGAGAAATCGCTCGCCACGAGCCCGCCGTCATTCCGAGGAGTTTTTCCCCACTGCCTGCGGGCTAGCGAACAATTCACTTTTTCGCCGTGCGCGAGGGACGCTCGCATCCACGGCGAGGGCACATCAACGCGGCTCGCGCGATTTGGTCGCTTCCGAAATCGCGTCTGCCAGCGCGCGCCACGAGAAGTCTTTTACTACGCGGTCCTGCAACCGGTGTTCAGCAATCTCGTCCACCAGCCAATCCTGACGCGCCGCCGTGGCGCCAGCCATGTGCGGTTCGATTCCCACATCCTTCACAGCTTGCGCCGCTTCGCGCATTTCCGCCGCGCGGCGGCGTCCATGCTCGGCCACGCGGCTGATCAGATAGTCGGGCAATTTGCCCTGCCAGCCCATCTCCGGAAAAGTTGCCGCCAGCGACGCCAGTACCGCGTCTTCCGCTCCGTAACGCCGCGCCGCAAGCATGCTTTCCACCGTGAGCGCCTCAAGTCCTTTGATGATCACGCTGCGGCACATCTTCACCGCCGACGCGATGCCGATCTCCTCGCTCACCGCTTTGCCGTTCATTCCGATGGCGGCAAGCCGCGGCACTAAATCTTTCGCGAACTCCCCGCCGAGGAGCATCGGCACCTTCAGCCTCTGCGGCGCAACGGCGGCCATCACCGCCGCTTCCACGAAATGTCCCTGGCTGTGATTGAAATCCCCCGCCATGCGAGATTTGGTTTCCGGCGAGACGGAATTGATGTCCAGAAAAATCTGACCGCCGGAGAGCATTGGCGCGCATTCTTCCGCCACGCGAGCGGCCGACGATGCCGTCACCGCGGAGATGATCAGCTCGCATCCGCGGAGACAATCGCCTGAGCTTTCGCAGGCGCGAACGCCACAGTCGCGCGCCTTGGCCAGCATCGCTTCGCGCCACGCAGGCTCGTCAAAAAGAATATCGAAGGTGGCGACGTCCACGCCGCCGCCAGCCAGATCGCGCCCGAAAATTCCGCCGACTTCGCCAAATCCAATGATGCCGATTTTCGCGAATGGATTGGCGGTCGATTGTGTAGCCAAGGGGACCTGCCGTTGCTGGCTCACGTGTGAAGCAGCGTCGTGCCACGCCGGTCGGCGATGCGCCATCCGGAGGCGGTGCGCGCGTAGCGGTCCCGGTAAAGGCCGATCAGCTGCTTCGGGGCCGCTTTTCTGCCTTCCGGACTTTCCGGCTCGTTGGCGTCCGCCATATATACCAGGATGCGGCACGAGCCATTTGCGGTGTCCGCGGATTCCGCGTGGATGCGGATATTGAAAGCGAGATGTTGCGTGATGAGGCTGGCGGGAATGCCGCCAAGCGCCGCGACGATTGCGTCCGCGCCGCGAATCTCGTTGTTTGGCGCCGCCGGAGAAACAAAAACCGCGTCTTCCGCAAAAACGCAGCGCAGCTGTTCGAAACGCTTCGCGTCAACGAATTCGCAATAATCGACGCAAAGAGCGGCACAAGCTTGTTCGATATTCCGCCGCTCGCTTTCGCTGATTTCGGTTCGCGGTGCGCTGCTCATCGCCACCCTCCCGCGTGAAGCGGTCTGCTCGAAACAGTATCGCCTGAGCGGACCACGAGCCGCCTAGCGGTACTCGATTCCCAGCTGCTTTATTTTTTCGCGCAAGCCGTAAATATCGAGCCCCAATTCGCCTTTAGCCAGGCGCTCGCGCGTCTTGTCTTCCTTGGCCACGCGCTGCTCGGAAGCTTTCACCACTTCGCCGGCATCTGAGCGCCGCACCACCACCACCCCATCATCGTCCGCGACGATGACGTCACCCGGATCGATCGCCGCACCCGCGCAAACGATCGGCACGTTCACCGATCCCAGCGTCGCCTTCACCGTACCCTGCGAATGAACGGCGCGGCTCCAGACGGGAAATTTCATTTCCGTGAGCGGGCGGACGTCGCGAACGCCGGCTTCGATGATCAGACCCTTCACGCCGTGCGCGCGCAGCGACGTGGCCAGCAACTCGCCAAAGTATCCGTCGGTGCACGGTGATGTGGGCGCCACCACCAAAATATTCCCCGGTTTGCAAACTTCCACCGCCACGTGAATCATCAAATTATCGCCCGGCGCCAGCGAAACCGTCACAGCCGCGCCGGCAATCGACGCACCGGGATAAATCGGCCGCATGTACGAGGCCAGCAATCCGATGCGCCCCTGCGCTTCGTGTACGGTGGAAACGCCGTATTTTTCGAGCGCATCGACTGCGTCCTTGGGCGGCTGCTGCACTTCTCGAATCACCACAGGCTTGCTCATGAAAATTCCTCCGTCACCTGGGGGAGCACGGCCGAATGCGCGGCGTCAACCCGTGCCGTTGTTCTGCCCGCCAGTATGCATACTTCTGAAGTTGAATTTGTGAAACCGCTGGGGCCGCAACGCCCATCCCTAGCCGGCCTGCGCGAATGCGCTCAAACCTTCTCGACTACTTCCACCACCGGCGTACCGTAGGTGTGGAACGACTCAATGGTCTTAAGTCCCCACGCCTGCCCTTTCTTGCGCTCGGCTTCCGACCAGCGAATGGGCTTCCAGTCCGGCGCGAGGATCAACCGCGCCACGGCGTTGGCGATTTCCACGCGGTTGCCGCCCGGCTCAAACATATACAGGAAGAACGTTTGCTGAATGGCGTGCTTGTGCGGCCCCGTCTCGATACGGACGCCATTTTCCAGCGCCACGTCTGCGGCCAGTAGCACTTCCTCGCGGCTGTTCGCAGCAAAAGTGATGTGATGCAATCGGCCGTGGCTTCCCGTATTGTCGCGCGAATACGCCAGGTCGTAGCTCTTGTTGGTGCAGGTCATCCACATGCCTGCCTCGATGCCGTCATCGAGCACGATCTGCTCGGTGAGCCGGAAGCCGAGGTAGTTTTCGTAGAACTCGCGATTGGCCTTGATATCCGCGGCCAGCGCGTTCCAGTGATCCAGCCGGCGGAGGTTCATGCCGCGCCCGGGAAATTTCTCCGCCTGATTTTTCAGCGCGGGGCGCAATTCGGGCGGCGCCTGATACCACTCCGTTTCATAGTACAGCTCGATCTTGTGGCCGTCGGGATCAGTGCAGACGTACGCCGGGCCGTGCCCCAGATCTCCATCGTTCCAGCCGATTTCCAGGCCCGAGCCTTTCAACGCAGCAACGCGCCGCTCCAGTGCCTGCGGGCTGCGCGTGCGATACGCCACGTGCCCCAGGCCCGGCTGCTTGGACGCGGTCAACTTCAGCGAACAGCGTTCGTAATCATCGTAGCAACGCAGGTATGCGGAATCGCCTTTGCGGCCGGATTCCGTCATGCCGCACAAATCCACGAAAAACCGCACGCTCTCCTCCAGCTTCGGAGTCAGCATTTCCACGTGCCCCAAATGCGCTACATCCATAATCGGTTCAGCTTGCATTTTCACCTCTGGCACTTCAGACGTACGCCTGCGCAAGTTCGTTCCGGTCGCACGGCGCGCTACAAGTGCAAATTGGTTGGTCGCTGCCCACCCCGCCCTATGGTACCGTCCGCCGGAATTTAAGTGTAACGTTTTCTCGCAGGCGCACGTCTACGGCTAGTGTAGCGAGAGTTCGGCGTCTAGTCGCCCGTGGCATCGTCACAAGCGACCGTGATTTCGAGTTCGCGTTTGCACTCGCGGGGGTGGATTACCGATCGGCCGGACGTAAGTCCGTCTGGTCTGAGCGTCGATTGCTGTTGCCGGATCGGATTGCGAGCAGATGACTACTCCTCACTGCGCAGGCTGCCTTTTGAGAGCTAAACGTAGCGCCGCGGTTTTTAGCGCGGCATCCCTTCGGCGTCGTGGAACGCCTCCGCGAACGGAATCGCAACAGACTTTCGTACCGAAAACGAGGCCGTCTCATTGACGCGCCCTTCGGGGGTCGGAGCTTCATCTCCGGCGACAAACGCAAGGCGTGCATCGGGCCTTAGCCCCTGACGAAAGACTTGCTCGGCGTTCGAAATCCTTGCGATTTCTTGACATTGCCGGAGGCCGTCGCTAACATCCGCGGCCGACGACTAACCAAACGAGTCGGTATCATCGCGGTTTTTGCATCGAGTAAAGGAGAGCCATCATGAAAAGGCGCAGCATGTTATCCCTGCTGGGAGCCGCCCCAGCCCTTCTGGCCGGTTCGAAATTGGACGCGGCGCAGAAGAAGTCCATGCATTCCAAACATTCAATGGGTGCGGGCGACAAAATCGTAGGATTGAACCCCCGCGGCACGCCGCCAGCCATCCAACTGATCCCCATGGCGCCGCGCCTCAAGACGCTCGACGGCAAAACTGTATACCTGATCTCCGATGGCTTTCCTGGTGCGGACGTTTTCCTCAACGAAATGAAGATCTGGTTCGCGAAGAATATGCCCAGCGTGAAGACGATCTATCGTCTGAAGGCCGGCGGCTTCGCGGCCGACGATCCCAAGCTCAATGCGGAGGTAAAGGCCAACGGCAATGCCGTGATCATGGCCATCGGGCATTGAAGCACCTGCACCCCAGCGACCGTCGGTCACTGCATAGAATACGAAAAGATGGGAATCCCCACGGCCCCCATGGTCACGATTGCCTTTCATGACCTGGCGGAAACGAATGCCGCCAGCCGCGGCGTTCCCGACCTGCGCATCTGCTACACGCCGCACCCGGTGTGGGGCAAGACGCCGGAAGAAATGTACGCGTACCTGGAAGGCGATGATCCGGTCACGCACAAGCCGCTGATGCCGGAAGTGATCAGCGCGCTCACCAAGCCGCTCACTGAAGACGAGAAGAAAACCGGCTCGGTCACGCCGCCCGTGGGTCCTCCCACGTACGCGGGTTCGCCCGACGAACTGCAGAAATATTACATGGACAACGGCATGACCGATTTCATGCCCATCGTCATCCCCACCGAAGAAAAAGTCGCGGCCATGCTCAAGGGCACCAGCCATTCGCCCGATGAGCATGTCGGCGACTTGACTCCGGCGCGCGGCGCCTTCCCGCCGTGGTCCTTTAACGTCCATCAAGTGGCCATCAACGCAGTTATGGCCGGAGCCACGCCGGATTATTTCCCGACGATCCTCGCTCTCGCCGCCAGCGGACAATCAGCGCTCTTCAGCTCCACCAACTCGCTGGTCTACGCAGCGGTGATCAACGGTCCGATCCGCAACAAGCTCAACATGAACTTCGGCATCGGCACCATGGGCCCATTCTCGCAGCCGAACGCCACGATCGGCCGGGCGTGGGGGTTGCTCTCCAAGAACCTCTGCAACGGCGGCTTGCCGGGCCAGACCTACGAAGGCTCGCAAGGCAACGTGGTCAACTACAGCAACCTGATCATTCCCGAAAATGAAGAAGCAAGTCCGTGGGATCCGCTCCACGTCGAGAAGGGTTTCAAAAAAGAAGAAAACGTCGTCAGCCTGTTCTTCGGCTTTGGAATCCAGCAGGCGCAGGGCGGATGGGGACTCGGCATCAAGCCGGTTCCTCATTATCAGGAAGCGATGGTCTGCAACTGCGTCCCGTTCGCCACGATTTTCGGAGCGTTGATCGTGGCCGATCCACTGGTGGCCAATGGCTTGGTCGAGCTCGGCTTCAAGAAGAAGGCAGACCTGGCCGCATGGCTTCAGAAGAATGCCACCGCGACCGTGGCGCAACTCAAGTCCTGCTTGTTCAGCCGCCCGCCGATGGGCCCGGCAGCCGCCGGTCTCACCGACGATTCGGTCGTCCCGAAATGGTATCGGCCGGACGCCTTCAACTTCGTAGTCGCCGGAGGCGAAACCAACCCCTACCATCAGATAGCCAACATGAGCTATCGCATGAGCGTCTCCATCGATAAGTGGGCCTAACAACCTTTACCGGGCGGTGGCTCGAAGCCACCGCCCTCTTTTCGTCCCACACCAACTTCCGCTAGGTTCGCCCGTCAGAAGCCTTTGCGCATCTCGGTATGCGCCACCGCTCCTCGCGCCTTGACAGCTCCGTCTATATAAACTAAACTAACTGAACTTAGTTCAGCGAGAGGAGAGGCGCCAGATGACCACCGTCAACATCCACAAAGCCAAGACTCATCTATCCCGCTTGGTTGACGAAGCCGCCGGCGGGAAGCCCTTCATTATCGCCAAAGCTGGCAAACCGATGGTCAAAGTCACCGCGCTCGATTCCCCGTCCGCCAAACAAGTCCGGCGGCTGGGCTTCCTCCGCGGCCAATTCTCGGTTCCAGACGACTTCAACTCCATCGGCGACAAGCAGATCGAGCGCCTTTTCGGCGGGAAACGGTGAAGCTGCTGCTGGATACGCACCTGCTGCTCTGGGCAGCCAGCGAACCCCACCACATTCCGAAACCAGCGCGTGTCCTGATCGAGGATCTCGAGAACGAACTCCTGTTTAGCGTCGCCAGCCTTTGGGAGATCACGATCAAGCGCAGCATCGGACGCGCGGACTTCCAAGTCGATCCGCGGGTGTTGCGCCGCGCGCTGCTGGACAACAGCTATAGCGAGCTGCCGATTACCGGCGATCACGTGGTCCACGTCGACCAACTCCCTTCTAAACACCAAGACCCCTTTGACCGGGTCTTGGTGGCCCAAGCGATGGTCGAGGGAATTACACTCCTCACCAACGACCAGAAGCTGCTCGATTACCCCGGCCCTATCCGCAAAGTGTGATCGCACGTTAGCGGTAACGTTTACGCAATTGCGCGCCCGGCCGTCTCCCGGAATCACCCTCTAAAATTGTCACGTTCCCTTGCCTGATCCAACGAATCGGGCGTAACATGCGCCACGCGGCGGTGGCGGAAACGCCAGTCGTTTATTTTTCTTGATGCCTCGGGTGCGACCGCCTCAACGGCGAAACCAGCCCTTGGGGAGCCCGGTGTGGGAGGCTCGTCATGAATAGACGCAAGCTGTTGTCACTTTTGGGCGCCTCGCCGGCGCTGCTCGCGGGCTCTAGTCTTCACGCGGACCAGCGCCAATCCGCCGCATCATCCGGCGCAAAAATCGAAGCCCTCAATCCCAAAGGCACGCCCCCGCCGATCACGCTGATCCCCATGGCGCCGCGCCTGAAAACGCTGGACGGCAAAACCATCTACCTCGTCTCCGACGGTTTTCCCGGCGCCGATCACTTTCTGAACCAAATCGCCATCTGGTTTCAAAAGCACATGCCCAGCGTCAAAACCGTCTACCGCCTGAAAGCCGGCGCGCTGCCCGACGATGATCCGAAGCTCTGGGCCGAGATCAAGGCCAACGGCAACGCCGTGATCATGGCTATCGGCCATTGAAGCACCTGCACTCCAGCGACCGTCGGTCACTGCATAACACTCGAAAAAATGGGCATTCCCACCGCTCCGATCGTCACCATCGCCTTCAAGGATCTGGCCTATAGCAACGCCGCGCAGCGCGGCATGCCCCATGAGCGCATCTGTTTCACTCCGCACCCGGTATGGGGAAAATCCGATGCGCAGATGTACGCGTACCTGGAAGGCAACGATCCCGTCACCCACAAGCCGCTGATGCCGGAAATCATCAGCGCGCTCACCAAGCCGCTCACGCCCGACGAGGAAAAATCCGGCACCGTCACTCCACCCGTGGGCCCGGAAATATTCTCCGGCAGCCAGGACGAACTGCAGGACTATTACATGAACAACGGCATGACCGACTTCATGCCCGTCATTTTGCCCACGCGCGAAAAAGTCGATGCCATGCTCAAGGGCACCAGCCATTCACCGGACGAGATGATCGGCAAGATGTGCCCGGCGAAAGGTTCGTATCCGGAGTGGTCCTACACCGTGCGCAATGTGGCTGTGAACGCCGTCATGGCCGGTTGCGATCCCAGCTATTTTCCGGTGGTGCTGGCGATTGCCGCGAGCGAGCTGCCTTCCCTTTCGAGCTCCACGAATTCCTTCGCCACCGCGGCCATCATCAACGGACCCATTCGCGACAAGCTCAACATGAACTACGGCATCGGCGCGATGGGTCCGTTTGCGCAGCCCAACGCCACCATTGGCCGCGCCTGGACGCTGCTCTCAAAAAATTGCGGCAGCTGCGGCCAGCCCGGACAGACGTACATGGGCACCTTCGGCAACACCTGCAACTACAACAACCTGATCATCCCCGAAAACGAGAAGGACAGCCCGTGGGAGCCGTTCCACGTGCAAAAAGGATTCAAGCCAACCGAAAGCGTCGTCAGCGTTTTCATGGGCCTGGATATTCGCCAGGGACAAAACGGTCCCGGCCTGGGCATCAAGCCGGTACCCCAGTATCAGGAAGCATTCGCGTTTAACTTCGGCACGTGCGCGCCTCTTTTCGGCGGCCTCGTCGTTTGCGATCCGCTGGTGGCGCAAGGGCTCGTCGAACTCGGATACAAAACCAAAGAACCGCTGCTCGATTGGGTGTGGAAGAACGCGACCATCAGCGTGAAGGACGCGAAGACCACGCTCTTCGGCCTCCGCATGGCCGGCCCCGGCGCCGCAAATCTGCCCGATGACGCGCGCATTCCCATTTTCCGCAACGCCAGCTACGTGAACATCGTGGTAGTCGGCGGCGAAACCAATCCCTACCACATGGTCGCCAATATGAGCCACCGCGGGAGCGTGTCCATCGATAAGTGGACGTAGAGCGCGCCAATCTTCGCGACGCCGCATCTGCTCAGCCGGTTCGCAGAGGCTCTTGTGTCCCTGGCATCTCGCCGGTTATCCATGGAGCGCGCGGCGTCAAGGCAGCAGCGGTTGCGCGCCGCATCCGCAAGCCGCTCTCTTGGCATCATGGAAAAATCCTCGTAATCTATGCTCATTGTCCAGGACTGGCCTCGCCGGAATTGTGACCGGCGATGAGTTTTTCGTGAGCAGCAGCGCAATTCGAAGATGAGCACACACAACGCTCTCAGCCTAACCAGCGCAAAGAGCCCGGTGCGGCCGGTGCGCCTGCGCACTTCCGGCGCAACGATGCACCGGCGCTCCGATGGCGCATTCATCATCCGTCCGGATGAGCCGCTCGAAGAATATCCGCGCGTGCTCACCGAACGCCTGATGTATTGGGAGGAAATCGCGCCGGATCGCCCTCTGGCAGCCAAGCGCGGCGCGAGTGGCCGCTGGAAATATCTCACCTACGCGGAAGCGGCTCGCAAAGTGCGCAGCCTGGGGCAAGCGCTGCTCGACCGCGGCCTTTCTGCAAACCGCCCGGTCGCGATTCTATCGGAAAACGACCTCGAGCATCTGCTGCTGATGCTTGCCGGGCAGCACGTCGGCGTTCCCACCGCCTCAATCGCGCCTCCCTACTCGCTGATCTCCAAGGATTTCGCCAAGCTCCGCCATGTAATGAAAATTCTCGATCCTGGATTGATCTTCGTCGCGCATGGCGAGCAATACCGCCGCGCGCTCGATGCCGCCATCGGCCGCGACATCGAAGTCGTGTTTGCCGATAGCCCCGTGACCGGCCGCCGCGCCACTTCATTCGACGAGCTCTCCGTCACCACTCCGACCAGCGCGGTCGATCGCGCGCACGCCGCGATCCAGCGTGACGATGTGGCCAAATTCCTATTCTCCTCCGGCTCCACCGGACTGCCCAAAGCGGTGATCAACACGCATCGCATGATCTGCAGCAATCAGCAGATGATCCGGCAGGGCTTCCGTTTCCTGGAAGACGAGCCGCCCGTTCTGCTCGACTGGATGCCCTGGAACCATACCGCCGGCGGCAATCACAACACAGGCTTGCCGCTCTACAACGGCGGCACGCTCTACATCGATGATGGACGCCCCAGCGCGGCAGGCGTGATCGAGACGGTCCGCAACTTGCGCGAAATCGCGCCCACTCTGTACTTCAACATGCCGCGTGGCTACGAAGAGCTGCTGGTGCATTTCCGCCGCGACGCGCATCTGCGCGAAAATTTCTTCAGCCGCTTGAAGTTCATGTTCTACGCCGGCGCGGGACTCTCGCAAGCCGTGTGGGACGCTTATCGCGAAATGATGCTCGAAACGCGCGGTGAGCGCGTGCTGATCGCCACCGGCCTGGGCGCAACCGAAACTTCGCCCATGGCGCTGCAATGCACTTGGGATACGGAACACGCCGGCACGATCGGCATCCCCATGCCCGGTGTGGAGGCCAAGCTCGCGCCGGTCGGCTCGAAGCTGGAAGTTCGCGTGAAAGGCCCCAACATCACGCCGGGCTACTGGAAAGATCCGGAGCTCACCGCGCGCGCTTTCGATGAGGAGGGTTACTACTGCTTCGGCGACGCCGCGCGCTTCGTCGATCCGGAAGACATCAATCAGGGCCTGTTTTTCGATGGACGCCTGGCCGAGGATTTCAAGCTGTCGTCAGCAACGTTCGTCAATATCGGCCCGCTGCGCGCGCGCGTTCTGGCGTGGTTCGCGCCGTATGTGACCGATGTGGCCATCGCCGGTCCCGACCGGCCCGATCTCGGCATTTTGGTCTTCCCGAATCTCGAAGCCTGCCGCACGCTCGCGCGCGATCTGCCCGCGTCCGCCTCGCGCGCCGAGGTGTTTCGTCATCCGGACGTTTTGCGGAAATTTTCAGAACTGCTCGAATCCTTCGCCGCGCAGGCCACCGGCAATTCCAACCGCGTGGTGCGCGCCATGCTGATGGACGAGCCGCCCTCGCTCGACGCCGGTGAAATCACCGACAAAGGCTCTCTAAATCAGCGCAACATCCTGGAGCGCCGCGCCAATCTCGTCGAAGAAATGTATTCTCCCGCGCCTTCGCCGCGCGTCCTACGCGTCTTCAATATCCCGGAATAGCGCCGCTTCAATCGCCGGCGAGATCAGACTCCGGAGCGCCTTCCGCAGCGGGTTCGCGCGACAGTCCTGCCACACGCGAGGCGTCCGCGTGGGTCGCTTTCAGCACGATCGCGATGGCCACGAGCAAATCCGAGCTGGCATTGGCCCAAATCACCGCCGCGGCGTGGAGCATCAGCCCGTAAATCAGCCACAGCGATACGCCGACGAAATATACCGCCAGCATCAAGTACGAAAGATCCTCGCCGCCTTGCTTGCGAATTTTAACGATCTGCGGAACAAATGCACCCGTGGTGCAGATCGCCGCTAAAGTTCCAATTTCGCCCAGTAGCGTCATTTCATGTCCTCTGGTAATCACTCGGACCCATCGCGTGCCCGTACCGCACTCCCACGAGCATACTAGAAGCGCCTCGCGACAAGATTAAATTCAGGGAAAGAATGTGCTAGCCTCGTTGCTCCAGTATGAACTCGGAATTGCCATGAAACTTAGCACAGACCGGATACTCACTACCCATGTAGGAAGCCTGCCGCGCTCGGCGGAGCTTTCCGACCTTCTGTTGCGCAAGGATCACGACGAGCCGGTGGACCAAAAGCAATTCGACCGCGTGATTCGCGAAGCCGTGGCCGACAACGTGGCGCGCCAGGCTGCCATCGGCATCGATATCGTGAGCGACGGTGAAGCCAGCAAAGTGAGCTACGCCACATACATCCACGAGCGCCTTTCCGGCTTCGGCGGCGACCAGCCGCGCAAGCCCGCGCTCGATGTGGCCGCTTATCCCGATTTTCGCGAACGCATCAGCCGCGTCTCCGGCAAGCAAGCCTTCCGCCGCTCGTGCTGCATCGGTCCCGTGGAGGTGCAAAGCAGGCAGCAGCTGCGCAAAGATCTGGCTAACCTGCGCGAAGCCATCGGCAAAACGCGCGTGACGGAAGCGTTCATGAACGCGGCTTCACCGGGCCTGATCACCGCGTTTCAGCCCAACCAGTTTTATCCTTCGCACCGCGCCTACGTGGAAGCCGTCGCCAATGCGATGAAAGAAGAATACGAAGCCATCGTTTCCGCCGGATTTATCCTGCAGGTCGATTGCCCCGACCTGGCCATGGCGCGCCATACCGGTTTCCAGGATCTCAGCGAACCCGAATTCTTGAAGCGCGCCGAACTGCACGTGGACGCGCTCAATCGCGCCCTGGTGCAAATTCCCGCGGATCTGGTGCGCATGCACGTTTGCTGGGGAAATTACGAGGGGCCGCACGACCACGATATTCCGCTCGAAAAAATCATTTCCATCGTGCTGCGCGCCAAGCCTCGCGCGGTTCTGTTCGAGGCCGCCAACCCGCGGCATCAGCACGAATGGACGGTCTGGCAGGACGCACGCATTCCCGAGGACAAGATTCTGGTGCCGGGATTGATCGAACCGTGCAGCGCCAGCATCGAGCATCCGGAACTCGTCGCGCAGCGCATTGCGCGGTTCGCGGATATCGTTGGACGCGCACGCGTGATCGCCGGAACGGACTGCGGCTTTGGCACCTTCGCCGGCATGGGCAAGCTGGAGCCGGAAATGGCCCACAAAAAGTTGCGTTCTCTGGTCGAAGGCGCCGCCATCGCTTCGGCGCGGCTTTGGAAACGCTCCCTCGCCAGCGCCCGCTACGCGAATTAAACGCGACGTAAATCAGCGCGCATCTCGAATCTCAAACGAAATCCGGATTTGACCGGAAATGACGGATCAGGAGCCAATGCCAGCCCCCCATCGAGGCGCCAAGCCGTGGCTCCCCGCTTACGCGCGAGTGCTCAAGTGGCTCACTTTCCTGATGCTCATAACCGTCGGCTGTTTTCTGTTCTTCCGGCCTGGCGGCAAAGATCTCTCCAAAGAAACCGATGCGCAGCTTGGGCTGAACGCGCAGCAATCCGCCGGACGCGTCGTATTTCAAAATTACTGCGCCGCCTGCCACTACGCCTATTCCTCGTCCGGCCTGAAAGGTCCGGGACTGAAAGGTCTTTTCCGCAAAAAATACCTTCCGAGCGGGCTGCCGGCCAACAACCGCTTCGTGGAGCAGACCATCCTCAGCGGACGCGGCATGATGCCCGCGCAAGGCGGCGCGCTGACCGATCAGCAGCTCTCCGATCTGATGGCCTACCTGCACACCCTGTAAAGGCGCATAATCTGGTCGCAATGGAGTTGCAAGGAGGAGCCTGATGGCAGCATTCCCGGGCGTCGATTTTCTCGATCTCGATTCCTCGTTCAGCGACGAAGAGCTTCTGGCCCGCCGCACCGCCCGGCAATTTGTGGACGAGCGCGTGCTGCCAATCATCGACAAGCACTATCGCGAAGGCACGTTTCCGACGGACTTGGTTCCGCAGCTGGGCGAGCTGGGATTTTTCGGCGCTAATCTGAAAGGCTACGGCTGCGCGGAAATGTCCAATGTGGCCTACGGCCTGGTGATGCAGGAACTCGAACGCGGCGATTCCGGATTGCGCAGCTTCGTTTCGGTGCAAAGCGCGCTGGTGATGTATCCGATTTACGCCTACGGCTCGCCCGCGCAAAAAGACAAGTGGCTGCCGCGTTTGCAGTCCGGCGCCGCCGTCGGCTGCTTCGGCCTGACCGAACCCCAGTTCGGGTCGAATCCCGGCGGAATGCTCACGCGCGCCGTGCGCCGCGGCGAGAATTACGTGCTGAACGGCGAAAAAATGTGGATCACCAGCGGATCGATCGCCGATATCGCCGTCGTCTGGGCGAAAGGTGAAGATGAACGCGTCCGCGGTTTCCTGGTGGAAAAAGGGACCAAAGGTTTTTCAGCGCGCGACGTGCATGGAAAGCTCTCCATGCGCGCGTCGGTAACGTCGGGGCTTTCGTTCAACGATTGCGAAATTCCCGCTGAAAATCTGCTGCCCGGCATCGAGGGGCTGCGCGGCCCGCTCTCGTGCCTCACGCAAGCGCGCTACGGCATCGGCTGGGGCGGCATCGGCGCGGCCATGGCCTGTTACGATACCGCGCTGCAATATACGAAAACCCGCAAGCAGTTCGGCAACAAGCCCATCGCCTCGCATCAACTGGTGCAAGACAAGCTCGCCTGGATGATCACCGAAATTTCCAAGGCGCAGGTGCTCGCGCTGCAAATCGGCCGCCTAAAGGACCAGGACCGCGCGCAGCCAGTGCAAATTTCCATGCTGAAGATGAACAACGTGTGGATGGCCATCGAAGTGGCCCGCCGCGCGCGCGAGTTGCTTGGCGCCAACGGCATCGTTGACGATTATTGCGTCATGCGCCACATGAACAACCTCGAATCCGTCTATACGTACGAGGGCACGCACGACATTCAGCGCCTCATCATCGGCGAACACATCACCGGGATCGCCGCATTCGCCTGACCCAAGCGCCTGCCCATCGCTCTACGGCTGGTTGATCATAAACGTGGACATCTGCGAGAAAAACTCGCGCAGGAACTGCTCCGCGTCGGCAGGCAGCTCGGCTTCCGCGAACGCATTCGACATCAGCGCCATCCAGCGATCCCGCGCCGCCTGATTGATATGAAACGGCATGTGGCGCATGCGCAGACGAGGATGCCCGCGCCTCTCGATGTAGCGCTGCGGCCCGCCGAATCGCCCGATCAGAAAATCTCGCAAGCGCTCCTCGGCGGCGGCCAGTTCGTCAGGAGGGTACATGCGTCCCAAGATATCGTCAGTGGGAACTTGCCGGTAGAACGCGCCAACCAGCCGGGCAAAACCCTCTTCGCCAATCAACGCGTATACGTTTAGCTCATCCATAGGCTTCGAATTCTATCCGAAGCCTGTGGGAGGAACTACAGCATGGATGAATTTTCGACAGAACCCGACAGCCCAAGGGCTCCGCGGCGCAAAGTGAAAACGGAGCGCTGCGCTGCCGCTTAAGCCGAGATCTGCTCGCACTCCGGCGAGAGCACTTCCCGCAACCTGCTAAGCAACGATTCGCGCGTATAGGGCTTTGAGACGATCGCCGCCGCCGGATCGATCGACCTCGGATCGATGAACCCCGTATAGCCGGAAATGTAAAGGAGCTTCATGTCCGGCCGTATCTTCGCCAGTATCTTCGCCAACGCGGGGCCGTTCATGCCGGGCATGATTACGTCCGTTACCAGCAAGTGAATCGGCTGGCGATACTGCTTGGCAATGCGCACCGCCTCTTCCGGGTTGCCGGCTTCGAGTACGTTGTAGCCCACGCTCGTCAGCCACTCGCGCGTCAATTCCCGGACGGAACTGGCGTCTTCCACCAGCAGCAGCGTTTCGCTGCCGCCCACATTTTCTAACTTGCACGGCCCCGGCTTACGCGCCGCCACCCTTTCCGCGGTTCTCGGCAGGTAAATCGCGAACGTGGTTCCGTGTCCCGGCGCGCTATCCACTGAGATGTGCCCGGAGCTCTGCTTCACCACTCCGTAGACCGTGGAAAGGCCGAGCCCGGTGCCCTTGCCGACTTCCTTTGTGGTGAAAAATGGCTCGAAAATATGCGTCTGTATTTCCGCGTCCATGCCCGTTCCGGTATCCGATATTTCCAGCAGCACGTAGGGGCCCGGCGCCAACTGCTGGTCTCCTTCAAAATTGCGTCCGATTTCAGCGTTGGCGGTGCGAATCAGCAGCTTGCCGCCTTCCGGCATGGCGTCGCGGGCGTTCACCACCAGGTTCATGATCACCTGCTGCATCTGGCCGGGATCAGCTTTGATGTTGCCCAGCGCCGGATCCAGAACGGTCTCGAACTGGATATTCTCTCCGATCAGCCGCCGCAGCATTTTTTCCAAGTCGGTGATGACGCCGTTCAGGTCGAGCACCTGCTGCTCCATCATCTGTTGGCGGCTGAACGCCAATAGCTGCCGCGTCAGCGATGCCGCATGCGTGCCCGCTTTCTTGATTTCCTCCACGCTCCGGAGCGACGTGCCGTTGCGCGCCAGCCGCTCTTCAAGCAGCTCGCTGTGACCGATCATCACCGTCAGCAGGTTGTTGAAATCGTGCGCGATGCCTCCGGAAAGCTGCCCGATGGCGTCCATCCGCTGCGACTTCCGCAGCTGGCTCTCCAGCATCTTCTGCTCGGTCATGTCGCGGCAGATCGAGATGACGCACTTCTTTCCGTTGATCTCGATGATCTCAGCCGACATCATCCCCACGCGCTGCTCGCCCGCCTTGGTCAGGAACGTGATCTCCATATCGCGAATCGATCCGTTCTTCTCGAGCGATTTCAGCATCAGGGCCCGCCCGTCCGCGCGTTCCCAGAATTTCAGGTCGGTTGCCGTGCGCCCGATCACTTCCTCCCGGCTGCAGCCGGTGACGCGGAGAAAGCCTTCGTTCACGTCGATGTACACGCCATCGTCCAGCCGCGCGATGGTGATTGGCTCCGGATTGGCCTGAAACGCCTTGTAAAACCGCTCTTCCGCTTTCTTGCGATCGGTGATGTCCCGGGTGATCGCCGCCACTCCCACCAGCTTCCCAGTCGCGTCATTGACGGGGGAAATCGCCGTGGACACATCGATGTGCTGCCCATTTTTGCGGACGTGCACCGTCTCGTGCAATTCAACCGGTTCACCGTTTTTCAGCCGTTCGAGCATGGCCGAGAGTTCGTCGCGATGTTCGGGCGGCAACAGCAGCGTTCCGGATTTCCCCAGAACTTCGCCCGCGGCGTAGCCATATAGCCGCTGCGCGCCGGCGTTCCAGCTGACCATCGTTCCTGCCAGCGTGTGAATGATGATCGCGTCGCTGGATGACTCAATGATCGACCCCAGCTGCGAGAGCCTCTCCTCCACGCGTTTTCGCTCGGCAATTGTGCTTTTCAGTTCCTGGTTGGCGCGTACCAGGTCCGCCGCGCGCGTGCCGATATCCTTTTTCTGTTCCCAGTCGCTTCGCACCTCCAAATCGGCGCGCAGAAACTCGATGAACGCGATCCACGAAAAATTGTCGAGCAGCAGCGGCAGCATCAGGTCGGCCGTCGTGGTGCCCAGCTGGTGAAGTTTCGCCGCGCTCATGCTGTGGAGCGATTGCTCGTACCGGTGCATCGACGACCACCGCGCGCTCACCGCCGCGAAGAGTTCCCTTTCCTTCCGGGACTCCAACAGCTCTTCGATTTTCTGCACCAGCGTGCGAATGCGGGTGAAATACTCGAGTTGCTCCTCCAGCAGCGCTTGCACGTTGGCGCCCGAGCGCACGTAAATTTCCGTGGTGATCTGCACCAGGCGGTTCGAGATCGTCAGAACCTTCTCCGCTAATTCCAGCTTCGTCTCGATGTTCGTACGGCGCAGTTGACTGGGATGGGGGCTCATGCCGGCTTCTTCTCCGTCAACAGGCGGTCAATCGTAACCAGCAACTGCTTCAGATCGACCGGTTTGGCGAAATAATCGTTGCAGCCGATTTCGTCCGCACGGGCGCGGTCATTCACCAGCGCGTGGGCGGTGAGGATGATCAACGGGATCTCTCGCGTGGCCGTTTCGGACTTCAGCAGTTCGATCACCTGCCAGCCGTCCATCCCCGGCAGGCTAATGTCCATCAGGATCACATCCGGCGATTCGGCTCGCGCTAGCGAGTAGCCCTGCTCGCCGTCTGCCGCGGTGATCACGGCAAAACCCTTGCGCCCCAGCCTTCGCGCCAGCATGTCGCGGCTAGCTTCGTTGTCTTCAACGATCAGAATTTTCGGCATTTCCGCTCCTCAGTGTTCCGCCGCGCGCACCATCGTGCCCTAGCCCTGCCCAGACACCCCTTGTTTTCAGCGGCTTGCGTGACCTGTCCTGCGATGGTCATTTGTACCGTTCGAAGCCGCGGAACCAAATAGCCGGTTAGTACCGAATTGGTGTATCCCCGAGTACTAGTCAATACTCCTGGGGAGCTGGATTGCGAGGTAACTCCATGTGCAGGAAGCTGAGGAGGACCACGTCTACGTCGCTCTTTTCAGGGCAGGCGCGATAACTACCGTGTGACTTTCACTTCAGAAGGCTGGTCGCGTAGCGGGCTGGAATTGCAAGATTGGATCCCCCGAATCCTTTCAGGATCGCAAAATTGATTCCGATCACGTCGCCGTCACGATTGAAAAGCGGCCCTCCCGATCCACCCGACGTTGTCGCCGCATCGTAGACGATCTCGTTTTTGAGCAGGTCGCCGATGTGGCCCTGTGTAGTGGTCGGGCGGATGAGCCTTTCAGCGGCCAATTGCGCCATAATCTGATCCACGTTCTGGCTGTCGCCGGCAATTTTGTTGGCAACATCGGAACCGGCTCTGGCAAGGATTCCTTCGATGCCTGTCGGGTATCCCATCAGAACCACAGGGTCGCCCGTTACGCTGGCGGACGCAGCGCCATCAACTTTCAGCACCTCGGTATCGGAAGGAGCGGGACCTTCGAGCATCAACGTGGCCAAGTCAGCTTGGCTGGAAATCTGATTCAGCTTCGCCGGAATGCCGCTGGTGCTTCCAGGGAAGTAGGCGATGTAGGATTTGACGTACGGTTCGGCGCCCTGGCTTACGAGCTGCTGCAAATCATCATTCTTCCACCAGGGCTGGGCGACGTGATGGTTGGTAAGCAGCATGCCGTCGCGAGTAGCCAGGAATCCGGTTCCGAAAATATCGACTCGCAACGGCGGTCCGGTGCCGTCGGTGCCAAGCTGCAGCATCCGGTTCTGGTCCACCTTCGGATTTCCGTTTGAATCCAAAACCACTCGTATCGGCTCGCCGGAAGCCTTATCGAGAAACTCGACGGTTACGTGAAGCAGACAAACGCTCGGGCCATAATCGCGCACCACCGTCTCCGCGAATTTGTCTTCGTCCTCGAGCAAGGTGAGCCGTTTCTCGGTAACTTTGAGCTGCTGCTGCAAGCCCGCCAGCTCTGCTCCGTCCGCGGAAGACATTTTCTCGCGGATGCTCTTTGACTCGGTTTCCAGCGACTGCCGCGCTCCGGCGTCAGCGCGGGACTGGTCGCCCAGGGAAGCGCGACTCCGTTCCACGCGCCGCAGCAAGTCTCCTTGCTGGCCAATGCCGTCATTCAGCTGCGCGATTTCCGCGCGCAACTGAAGCGTTTCTTTATTCGCGTGCCGCAGAGAAAAGAACGTGGCCAGCGCGCCGAGCGCGGCAACCGCCGCGATAAACAAAACAGCCGGGACCAGCCACGCGCGCCGCTTTTCGGCCGCCGCGAGGCTTCCTTCGGCCTCCGCGTATTTCAGCTTCGCTTGCAGCTCTTCTTCCGGCTGCAGTTCTCGGAATTGGGTCCGGATTCTTGCCGCGAACTCCGTGGCATCGAACGGGAATGAAATCACGTCGTCAACGCCAAGATCGAGCGCCCGCGCCCGTTCCAACGCTCCTCCGCGCACGATCATCACGATTTTGAGCGGCGTTTCCGTCACCGGCCGGGCGCGCAGCTGCGCGATCATGCCGCAGCAGCTCAGATCGGAGGGCATCGCCTCGGTGATCACAACTTCCGGCAAAGACGCTACAACCTGGTCAGCACTGATCCCACGCTCGGACTGAATTTCGAAGCCCTGTCCGGTCAAGGCATTTCGGACGGCGCTCGCCGACTCCTCCGAAACGTCCACCATAAGAATTCGCATGGCCATTCGATGCCTCACCGTTGCCATTGGAGACAACCGCTTCCGTCAGCGGGAAGTTAAGTTCGAGAGATAGGAAACCAGATTCGCCGTAAGCTGCCCGATTCCAGCAGTTGTTTCTTGATGCAGCGTTTCGACGACCGCCGAGACGCTCTTGCGGCTCACAGGCTCTTCGCGATCGTAGGTCTGTGTCCAGACCACCGTTCTGGTCTTTGGATCGAATAGATCGAGTTCCAGCGAAAATCGCGCTCCCAGCGATGGAGAATCCACCTCTTCGAGCGCATACAGGTGGCCGCGCAATACGTAGTCGCCGGTCGCGCCACTGCCCAGCCGCGCCACGGAACGGAATTTTCCCGTATCGCGCAACGACCGCGTCAGCATCGTTTCCAGCATCTGCGTGGGCACCTCCGCCCAGCGGTGATACTGGTATGTTCCCATCTCCACGTCGCTGGTGCTGTAAACGATGGGGCTGTCGAGATAAAGCGGGGCCGCGCTAACCCGCCCCACCACAATCGTCACCGGAAGCGGCGCATCGCCATTGCCACTCCCAGGAGCAGGAGCCCGCGCCGGCGCGCCCGAAGAGTCGAGAGTGTAATAACTCATGGGCCGCGACGCACCGCAGCTTGCTCCCACCAGCATCGCCGCCAACGCCACGAAACCGGACACCGCGCTCGCTATTCGTTTTGCCGCCACGCTGGCGTGCTCCTTAGTTCGGTTCCTTCGGCATCTGCCCCGGCACATGTTCGGCCGGCGCAGAAGTTCGAATGATCGAGGACGGACGATTCCTGATCGTCCTGGTAAAGGCCTTCAAGTTCATGGTGATGTCCCGCACGTTTTGAATCACGTCGTTCAAATCATCGGCATTCGCGTTCACCATTTCATTAAGCTGCTCGGCAAGCGCCGAAGCGGAGGTGAGCGCAGCGCGCATCTGCTCCACCGACTCGCGCAAATCCGCACGATTCTCGGTCACGGTCGAGTCGATATGCGCCAACGCCGCATCGGCCTGCTTCACGGAGCCTTTGAAGTCATCGAGCAGTGGCCCCAGTTTTGCGCTGCTTTGGCTCAGATTATTCAGGGCGGCATGCAGCGGCGGACGGTCCTCGGCAAGCATTCCGCGCGCGCTCGCCAGACTCGCGGCGATATTCGCGCGATTCCTGGAATTGAGCAGTTCGTTCACGCGCTGGATGGTGATCTGCAAATCGGCGGCCCGCGAATTCAGGTTTGCCACGAGCGTGCTGGCCTGCGGCGCCAGGTTCCCGATCTGCGCTTCCAGGTCATCGAAACTCACGTACTTTTCCGAGACCAGGACCGATCCGGAAGGCGCCCGCGGCGCTGCATCGCTTCCCGGAACGATGCCAAGAAAATTATCGCTCAGCGGACTCAGGCTCGCGATTTTCACCCTGCTATCGGTCTTTACCGGCACCCGGCGCTCCACGCGGAAGTCGATCTGTAACCGCGCGGGATCGTCCGGATCGGTACGCACGGAAATCACCCGGCCGACCGGCGGCCCGCCCGCGTACCGGACTTGCGATCCTGGCGCCAGGCCTCCCGCATCCTTGAAGTACGCTCGATATACCGGTTGATTCCTTTCAAATGCACCCGCGAGCGAAAGCAGAGTTGCCACCAGCAACCCTGCAGCGATCAGCACGAAAAGGCCAACCAAAGCGCGCTCGCGTTGTGCGTTCAATTAAACTCCTCGTCAAAATCGGCAACAAAAGCGGTGATATTTCCTCGAACCGAATACGCCCCGCGCTCCTGGATCCAATCGAGCTTTTCACACGCTCGCGGGGGTCAAACGCTACAAGCGCAGATTGGCGGTCAAGCGATCGAGATAACCTCCATCCGCGGAAATCTCCGGATCGGGCACCCGCCCCAAAAACTGCCGCACTCGCGGATGTTCGCAGGCCTTCAATTCAGCGGGCGTTCCCATCGCCACAAGTCTGCCTTTGTCGATCAGCACCATCCGGTCGGCAATCAGGAACGCGCTGGCCAGCTCGTGCGTCACCACCACAATGGTCATTTGAAACGCCGCCTTCAGCTTCAGGATCAAGTGGTCAATTCCCGCCGCGATGATCGGGTCGAGCCCCGCCGAAGGTTCGTCGAAAAACAGAATTTCCGGATCCATAGTCAGCGCGCGTGCCACTGCGGCGCGCTTTTTCATGCCGCCGCTGAGTTGTCCGGGATTGTAATCTTCATAGCCGGAAAGCCCGACTTCCTCCAGCTTCAGCCGCACCACGATATCGATCGTGGCATCATCAAGCTCCGTGTGCTCCCGCAGCGGCAGCGCCACGTTTTCTCCCACCGTCATCGACCCGAAAAGAGCGCCGCCTTGAAACGACATGCCGAATTTTTTCCGCAGCTCGGCCAGATCAGCCTGCGAAATGCAGCATAGATCGTGACCGCGAATCCAAATTTCTCCGCCGACCGGCTTCTCGAGTCCGATGAGCGACCGCAGCAGCGTCGTTTTGCCAGAACCTGAGCCGCCCAGAATCGCTATCGTTTCGCCGGCCTTCACGTCGAAACTGATGTCGTGAAGCACCTCGCGCTCGCCGTACATCACCCGCAGGTTGCGGATTTGAATGGCCAAGCCCTTGCGGTCCGGTGACGGTAATTCGCTGCGTTCGTCCATGCCTGATCGGTCCTGTTTCGGCTCATTACGCCGCGCTGCACGCCGCGGCTGCGTCGCATCCTATCGCGAAGCCGTTAAATAAAAAAGAAATGTAAACACCAGGTCCACGGCCACCACCATGAAAATCGATTTCACCACCGCCGACGTCGTCGACCGCCCCACTTGCTCGGCCCCCAATCCAGCTGACAAGCCCTCGTGGCACCCCACCGCCGTGATCACGATCCCAAACATCACGCTCTTGATCAGCCCCGTGACGATGTCGCGGCTCTCGAGCGCATGCAGCGTCGCCTGCATATACGAACTGAACGTAAAACCCGCCGCGCTCACGCCAAAAGTGGCCCCGCCTAGAACGCCCATGAAATCCGACCAGGTGGTAAGGCACGGCAGCATCACCGCCATCGCCAGCAGCTTCGGCGCTACCAGAAAATCCACCGGATCGAGCGCCATGATTTCCAGCGCGTCGATTTCCTCGTTCACTTTCATCGAGCCGATTTCCGCCGCGAATGCCGAACCCGATCGCCCGATCACCACAATCGCTGTGATCAGCGGTGCGAGTTCGCGGGTCAGCGAAATCGCCACCGCGTCCGCCACAAACGCGATTGCCCCGAGCCGTTGCAGTTCATATGCGGACTGCAGCGCCATGATCAAGCCGATGAAGAACGAAATCAGCGACAGGATCGGAACGGCTCCCACGCCCGCAATCATGGCCTGATGTATCACCCGCCCGGCGCGGAAGCGCCTGCCCTGCACGGGCGCCATCACCAACGCGCGCAGCGAACGCCCGGTCAGCAGCGTCAGGTCGCCCACATAGGTGAGGCCGTCGAGCGTCGCCTGCCCCACGGTAGCCGTTACCGACATGTTCGGAGTCTCACGTGCGTGCGCCGGAAGAAGCGCCACGGATGCCTCGGACCGCCTCCTCTTGCGTGTCATAAATCTCAAATACGGTCGTCAATCTCGTCAACTCCAGCACGTCCTTGGCAACCGAGCCCAGCCCGTAAAGCGCGAATCCCAGCTTCAAATCCCGCGACACTTTCAGAGCTTCCACCAAACACGCCGCGCCGGCGCTATCGATGTAGCTTACCTCCGTCATGTTCACCAGCAGTCGCGGCGCTCGCTGCACCTTCACTTCCTGCATCAACGCCTTCAAGAACTGCGGAGCAGCCTCAAGCGTCACCCGCCCGCTGATATCCATCACCGTCGCGGCTCCATTCACGCGCGTGCTAATCTGCAGATTCATCTGGTTTTCCAGCGATCCATATCCAACGATGTCCCTTTCGATGCTCGCCGGCGGAAAGAAGAATCAGTTTTTTTGTCACCAGCGGAGCCTTCCGCCGCGGGCCAGAAGCAGCCGGGAAAAAGCGTTCTTCTCTGGGCTACCAGTTTCCGCTGGTCTGGCTTAGACTCGTAATGCTTTTCCCAGTCAAGAATTGCCATCAAACGATCGCTGAAGGGGCCCGTTCGGTCCCGGTGCCGTCACTGCATCTCCGGGCCTGCTGTCTCCGTAACCGCTACTGACGTCGTGAGAGGCGAACCGCATGCATTGGTGGTCCGTAAATTCCTGGGACGCATCCATCGCCGACGCAATCAAGGTCTTCTTGCTCGTCCTCGGTGCGCTCTTTCCCATCGTCGACCCCCTCACCGGCAGTCCCATCTTTTTGGCTCTGACCTCCGAAGAGTCGCCCGAAATGCGCCGCTCGCTCTCCAAACGCGTCTCCATCGATAGCTTGATCCTCATGGTCGCATCGTACTTTGTTGGCGCGCACGTGCTCAATTTCTTTGGCGTATCCTTGCCGGTCGTCCAAGTGGGCGGCGGCCTGGTCGTGATCGCCATGGGCTGGGGCATGCTGATGGCCAAGGAGCAGCAACATGACACCGCGCGCACCAATGTTCCGCCGCAGGACGTCTACGGACGAGCCTTCTATCCCTTAACCTTGCCCCTCACCGTCGGCCCAGGGTCGATCTCCGTCGCCATTGCCTTGGGAGCCAACTCCACGCACCATTACGGATTCCACATCCCGGTGATTATCGCCGCGCTCGCGGCCATGATCCTCATCGCGCTCAGCGTTTTTCTATGTTACGGATTCGCGGACTGGCTGGGCCGTATGCTCGGCAAAACAGCCATGATCGTCATCGTCAGGCTTTCCTCGTTTTTGCTGGTCTGCATCGGCGTGCAGATCATGTGGAACGGCGTCAGCGCCCTGCTCGCCTCCGTGCCATTCCACGCCCGCTAGCGACACGGTGCAACTCAGCGACTCAGCGGCTCAGCGCCACGGTCGCTTCCGTCTTCGAATCTTCCATCGGCGCATCATGTTGCAGAACCCAGAAGCCATGGGTAAAATGCGGATACGGTTGGGAGGTAGTGAAATCGGCATCACAACTGGCTCTGAACCAGTTATTCCAGGTTCAAATCCTGGCCTCCCAGCCATATTCCGGCCTCGGCACCCCTTCTGGACGCAGATTAGCAACGTGACCCGCGGAAGACAAACGACTTAGCGGCCGCGCGCCGCCCGTAAATGCGTCTTGACAATAGTCGTTATAACGAGTATATTCGCGGTGTGAAAAAGCCCGCCCATCCCGCAAGCAGCGCCGCCCCTCCTGGCGCCGCCGAAGAGGCCGCTTTCCTCGATCTGCTGCGCACCTGCGATATTCTCTCTCGCAGGCTGGCTGACGTTCTGAAGCCCGCCGACCTTTCCGCGACGCAGTACAACGTCCTCCGCATTCTGCGCGGCGCGAAACAGGCGCTCCCGTGCGGCGAAATCGCCGGCCGTATGATCACGCGCGATCCGGACGTCACTCGCCTGCTGGATCGCATGGAGAAGCGCGGCTTGATCTCCCGTTGCCGTGAGACCAAGGACCGCCGCATGGTGCTCGCTCGCATCACGCCAGAGGGACTGAACGTCCTCGCCGAACTTGACGGCCCCGTGCAGCAGGCGCATCGAGCCCAACTGGGCCACCTGGGACCCGAGCGGCTACGCAAGCTGGCCGCCCTGCTCCGCGCCGCCCGAGCCCAAGGCGATTGATTTTTTGGGCCTAATATCTGTTGCAACGAATATCGTGCAGACGCATCCAATGGCCAGCACGCCAAACGAAAGGAGCACCACCCATGAGCGCCAACACGGCCGCTAAGCCGCAAGTCAGCACCTGGAACATCGACCCCGTCCATTCCACCGCCGAGTTCAAGGTGAAGCACATGATGATTTCCAACGTGAAGGGGCAGTTCAGCGGAATCAAGGGTTCTTTGACGCACGACGAGTCCGATCCGGCCAATTCCCGCGTCGAAGCATCGATCGACACCGCCTCAATTAACACCCGCGACCCGCAGCGCGACGCGCACCTTAAGAGCGCCGATTTCTTCGATGTCGAAAAGTTTCCTGAGCTGACCTTCAAATCCACTCGCGTCGCTCGCAATTCCGATGGCGAACTCGAGGTCGCGGGGGACCTGACCATTCGCGGCGTCACCCGCAGCGTGGTCTTCGCGGTGGAAGGCCCTTCGGAACCCGCGAAGGACCCTTGGGGCAACACTCGGCTTGGATTGGCCGCTGGCACCAAGATCAATCGCAAGGATTTTGGCCTGACGTGGAATGCCGCGCTTGAAACCGGCGGAATCCTCGTCGGCGACGACGTAACCATCAGCCTCGACGTGCAGTTCGTGAAGGCGTGAAGTTCTTTTCAATTATTCAGCATCACATCTGTGCTAGAACCTGGCGCAGAAGGAGAAAGCAATGTCGCTCCGTCCAGTAAAAAAAATTATTGAACCAAAGCCCACCATCGAAGGCGCGGGAGTAAAGCTCCAACGTGCCTTCGGGTTTGGCCAAACCTCGGATTTCGATCCGTTTCTGTTGCTCGACGATTTTCGCAACGATAACCCGTCCGACTATCTCGCCGGATTTCCGTGGCATCCGCATCGCGGAATCGAAACCATCACCTACGTGTTGGCCGGTTCGGTCGAGCATGGCGATAGCCTGGGAAACACAGGCAAAATGACCGCCGGAGATGTCCAGTGGATGACCGCCGGCAGCGGCATTCTCCATCAGGAGATGCCCAAAGGCGATTCGCAGGGCCGCATGCACGGCTTTCAGTTGTGGGCCAATCTTCCGGCGTCGCTGAAGATGACCAACCCGCGCTATCAGGACATTCCGTCCAGCGCGATCCCGGAAGTGACCGACGACGATGGCACCACCGTGCGGGTGATTTGCGGCCAATTCTGGGGCAAGCGGGGACCCGTGGAGGGTGTTGCGGCCGATCCCAGCTATCTCGACGTCTTTGTGCCTGCCGGCAAGCGCAAGCAGCTCAAGGTCGACACCCGCCGCAATGCCTTCGCCTACGTCTTCGCAGGCTCGGGGAATTTCCGAGGCGCTTCCGATCCGCGCGCGGTGCTGACCGACAAAGTTGTGGATCCCAATGCGCCGCCGGTCTACGACGCCAAGAACCACTCGCTTGTCCTCTTCGATAGCGGTGACGAAATCTCAGTGCAAGCGGGAGATGCGGGAATCCGCTTCCTGCTGGTTTCAGGCAAGCCGATCGAGGAGCCGGTCGCGTGGTACGGGCCAATCGTAATGAACACGCAGGACCAGTTGCGCCAGGCTGTAGCGGAACTGAAAAGCGGAACATTCATCAGGAGCCGCTAATTCGCCGGCGCTGATTCCCTGCTTCGTATCTGAACGCGCGCCGCACTCTTCGCCTCTTTTCGGACTCCCGAAACGTTCATACGTTTCGACCGGAATGCGAAGGGTGCGGCTTTTTTCGTAGAGAGCAATCGAGAGGTTCGCGGGTGGCGCAACCGGCCCTCAGACCGGGATTGACGCGCCGCGAATCAGCTTCGCGTCATCGCTGCACAGAAACAGAATCACGCGGGCAATCTCTTGCGGTTTCGGCCATTTCGAAAAGTCAGCCTTGGGCATCTCTTTGCGATTCGCCTCCGTATCGATGATGCTCGGCAGAATCGAATTCGCGCGAATGTTGGTGCCCTTCAGATCAGCGGCTAGCGAATCAATCATCGCCACGGCGGCCGATTTAGACGCCGCGTAAGCCGCCGCCGAACCCGCATGGTCGATTGCCGCGCGCGACGCTACGTTGACGATTGCGCCGCGATCCTTCGTCAGCATCGCCGGAACCACGGCCCGGAATAGCACGAATCCCGACTGCACATTCAGCGACATCATCTGCGCCATCACTTCCGGCTTCATTTCCCACAGTTTCGCACCCGCCGCATATCCGCCCACGCAGTTCACGGCCGCGTCCAGCCGTCCGTGCTTCGCAACGATTCCGTTCACGAGCTGCTGCACGGCAGACTCTTCCATCACGTTCACCGCGTGCCCCTCTAGCCTCGAAGCTTTCGCGCCCGCCTCAGAACGCAATGCCGCAAACTCTGGCTCATTCTTGTAGGTCACAATGGCCGTCGCGCCCTCGCCAAGAAATTCGGCGCTCACAGCGCGCCCCAAACCGCCCGTTCCTCCAGCGACCAGAACCACTTGCCCCGCAAACCGTTCGCTCATTTCATCGCTCCAGTCCAACCGACGTTTGGAACATAGCACGCGGAGAGGCAGTTATGAAATGCACGCAACATGCTGGCCCCGAACGCGCCCTCTCGATTTACGAGTAGAGCCGCCCCGGCAGGATCGCCGGTATCGCGAATCGCTACCGACGCTTCAGCGACTACGGCTGGCGCGGCTCCGCCGGCACCAGTCGCTTTTCGCGGACGTAGAATTCCCGGTCGCGCCAGTGGATTCGCTGCGGGAAAAAGCTGGCCACCCACACCGCGAAGGCGAAAGCATCCCGCAAAGGCAGCAGCCGCCAGCGCTCGCGTACCGTTTCGTCTTGCATTCCCCAACCGCCCGCCACGTAGGCCAGCGTGCAACGCAGCACCAGATACGCGCCCAAATATCCGGCGGCAATCGGCGCTGACGGCGCAATCACCGCGCCCAGGATCGCCCACGGCAGCCCCTGGGAAAAAAGCAGCCCGAAATGTCCCCAGGGACGCGAAAACCGAATGCTCAGGTTCCACCGCAGCTGGTGGCGAAACGCTTCGTTCAAAGTTTCGCGTGGATAGACGATGGACACGGGAAAGGCGCTCAGCACCACGCGCCGTCCGCTTGCCGCGATGCGGTTTCCCAGCTCGTAATCGTCGCAAAAATAGTCGGCCAGCGACTCGAACCCGCCGATCTCGGCCAGCTGTGTTTTCGTCGTCGCCATCACCGCGCCGAGCATGAAGTTCAGCGGGCCGAACAGCCGCGCCACCAACACGCCGGGAACAAAATCACCGGTATTTCCGAGCGCTTCCAGAATCGCGGGAACCGAGATGCCCGCCAGCCCGCGGTACAGGCACGTGACACCGCCAACCGAAGCGTCGCGAAACGGAGCCGCCACCGCCCGCAAAAATCCCGCCTCCACGCGCACGTCGCTATCGCTCACCAGAATGATTTCGTGCCGCGCCTCACGCGCCATGCGGCAAAGCTTGTTCACCTTGTCGCTTGCGCCCAGCGGCTCCGACCCAATCAGTAGCCGGATCGATCGTGAAGGAAAATTGCGGATCAGCCGCTCGATTTCCGGAATCGCCGGATCGCTCTCGTCCGACACTCCAAACAGCAGCTCGAATTCCGGATAATCCTGCTCGCAGAAACTGGCGTAGTTTTCGTACGTCTCGCGGTCCAGCCCTCGAATCGGTTTCAGGAGGCTGATGCCGGGCGTAAATTCCGCGCGCGAATCCGGCGAACCGGAAGCATCGGCGGAATCCATAGCGGGGTTGGCTTTCGCAGCGCGGAAAAATTGAAGGGAAGCAAATATCGCCAGCAGGTAGTACGCAAACGGAGCAAGCGCCAGCGCCAGAAACGCGTAGCGAACGGCCGCCCCGATTGTCAAAGCGCTATCCTTTGCCGACGACGACCAGAATCACGCCGAGCGCCACCAGCAGCACTCCCGCCCAGCGCTGTTTCGTCACGTTCTCGCCGAGGAAAAACTTCCCGCCCAGCGCTCCCACCACATAGCTCAGCGCCGACGCCGGATAGACGAAGCTCACATTGGCAATCGAAAGCAGCCCCAGCAGCGAAAAGAAACCGAGCGCCATCATCGCCACGCCGATCCACATCCACGGCACCTTCATCGCGCGGGCGAACACCCGGACGATCGACCGCGGCCGGAAGTCGGTCACCTCTCCCACGCTTTTCATCGCGCGCGACACGCACATTTCCCCGCCCGTGCCGGAAAGTAGAATGAACAAATAAAAAATTGCGCCGGTGATGATCAAAGTTGCTCCGTCGTCTGCGGCGGCGTGCGGCCCACCACGAAGACGCCTCCGCAAATGCATAAGATTCCAACCCATCGAATCGGGCTGATGTACTCGTGCAAAATCACATACGCCAATACCGCCGTCAAGCCATTTGAAAGCGCGGCGGATGGTTGCACGAACGTATAATCCGCCCACGTGAGCACCAGCAAGTAGGAAACAAAGAATCCCATCAGGCAGCAGATCGCCAGCCAGATCGTCCCGGTGGAAAACGCGTGCACGAAAAACGCCGCCACCCGCGACGGCGCCCAGCTGACCATCGGCCCCACCTGGTCCATTCCTTTTTTCAGCAGAATGTTGCTGACCGGATTCAGCAGCACCATCAGCAGAATCAGAATGTACGTCTTGACGCGCAAGTGCACCCTTCTTCTGGGTTGTTCAAACGCGTGAATGGCCTCATCAGACATGAATTCTTGTTGCTCGCACACCAGGTTGGGCATTACTGCGGCTCAGTGGTACGCGGTGCGGTTTGTCCTACAGCGAAGACGCCGAGGCAGATCAACAAAACTCCGCCCCAGCGCACCAGCGAAATCCTTTCATCCAATACCGCGAAAGCCAGCACTGCCACCAGACCGTAAGACAGCGCAGACGCTGGCTGAACGTAGCTGTAATCCGCCCACGACAGCACTAAGAGATACGCTACGAAGAAAAACGTCAGCGATCCGATTCCCAGCCAAACCGTCGGCGTCCGGAACGCGCGGACGAAAAACTGCAGAATGCTTACCGGTGCCCACCCTTCCAGCGGCGGTACCTGCTTCATGCCCTTGCCAAGCAGCACGTCGCCAAGCGGTCCAAAGAAGAGCATGGCGCAAATCAGGACGTACGTCTTTAACCGCACCCCGCCCTGTTTGAGGCTCATGCCTCTTGGGATCCACTCACTTCCGTTCGCGCCGGCATGGGCGGCACTGAAACCAGCGCCTTCTTCGCCACACCACCGGTCTTCTGCGCCACTTTCTTGCGGTCGGCGCGCAGCTTCAGAAAGTCCACCGCTTCGTGGAACAGCCGTTTTCTCTCGTGACCATCCCACAGCGCGTCGCGCACGATTCGCCAAGCCACGCGTGGCCGGAAATAGTAGCTGTCGTAGAAGCGATTCACCGCGTCTACCATGTATTCCTTCGACAGCCCCGGATATTCCAGATGCGGCAGCTGGTGACCACCTTCGTCGGTGATCGCTTCGCCCGCCAGGAATCCTTCGCGCGTGCCGCGGTCGTAAAGCTCCGTGCCAGGATACGCATGCGCCAGCGAAACCTGAATCGTCTCGCAATCCAGTTCCTTCGCGAAGTCGATGGTCTTCTCGATGGTCTCTTTCGTCTCGCCCGGCAGCCCGATGATGAAATCGCCGTGAACGTGAATGCCCACCTTCTTGCAATTCTTCACGAACGTTCGGCCCATCTCCAGCGTCTGGCCCTTCTTGATGTTCTTCAGAATCTGCGCGTCGCCCGATTCAAATCCCACGATCAGCAACCGGCAACCCGCATTGGCCATCGCCGAGAGCGTCTCGTAATCGCCGTGGACGCGCGAGGTGCACGACCACTGAAACCCGACCGGCTCGAACTCCTTGCACAACGCTTGCACGCGGTCTTTGCGGATATTGAACGTATCGTCGTCGAAGAAAAACTCCTTCGCCTTCGGATACATCTTGTGCGCCTGCCGGAATTCCCGCGCCACATTTTCAACCGACCGCGTCCGCCACGAGTGGCCCGAAAGCGTTTGCGGCCACAAGCAGAACGAACACAGCGCCGGACATCCTCGGCTGGTATAAAACGAAACATACGGGTGCAGCAGAAACGGCACGTTGTAATCTTCAATCTTCAAATTGTTCTGATAAACTTCCGTCGCAAACGGCAACTCGTCCAGCTCCGCGGTTTGCATCGGCGGGCGCGACGGGTTGTGCACCACTTTCCCGTCCCGCACGTAGCTGACGCTCTGAATCTGTTCGAGGGGCATTCCCTGTGCGTACTCCACCACCGCGTGGTCGAATTCACCGCGCACCACGAAATCGATATCCTGGCTGGCCATCAGGCTTTCCGCCGGCTTGATCTGCACCTGCGGCCCCACGAACGCAATTTTGATGTCCGGGTTGAGTTCCTTGATAGAACGGATGATGCGCAGGTCGCTGTAAAATCCCACCGTCGACGTGAACAGCACCAGGAATTCGTAATCTTTCGCGATCTGGATCGTTTCCGAGGCGGGCATATGGCGCGGCGGCGCATCCAATAGACGGCTTCCGGGCAGCATTCCGGCCGGATAGGAGAGCCATACCGGGTACCAATACGACTCAATCTCGCGCGTTGCGGGCCAGCGGGAACCCGCGCCGCCGTCGAATTTCTCGAAACTCGGCGGGTTCAGAAAGAGCGTTTTCATCACGGACGGCATGTACCCCCCTCAGGAATTGAGCCAACGCTGCTCTTACATCTGTCATTCTACTTCACTTCCTCGAACTGCCGGTCCAGCCTTTTTAGATGCTTCCTATTGAAAAACCTTTGCCAGCTCGCCAGTTGCCTGCAACAGCACCAGTTGCGCGTGCTCGCGGGCGAAGTCTGCGTCCAAAAAGGCCACCCATTTCTCGCTTTCGTCCAGCCTCGCCTGCTCGATCTCTTCCAGCGTGGCGCGGCCGCCGTTAAATCTGTCCTGCTCTATATCTAGATTCTGCTGGGCCAGCTGAAGGTTCAGGCGAGCCACTTCCCGGCTGGCATCCAGCTCGCGCACGTCGTTGATTTCCTTCTGCACCTGTTGGCTCACCTGCTGGCGTCTCTGGCCGAGCGCTGCATCCGCTTGTGTTAACTGGCTCTTCGCCAATGCCACGGTCGCGGATGTTTTGGCCGCAAACAGCGGAATCGTGACCTGCACGCCCACGTTGACGTTGTTGCGCTCAAACGTCTTGTAGAACTCGTTGTAATTGTTGAATTTGCTCAAAACGTCGTACTGCCCCACCAGCGCCACCGTCGGGAAATAGCTCCAACGCGCTCCGTGTAGCTCTTCCTGGCGCGCATCCACCTCGTTCTCGGCCTCTTTCACGGAGCGGTCATTCTGCACCGCTTGATCGATCATTTCGCTCTCGGCTGGACCGGTGGGCGGCGCAAGGGTGACGATCCCTCCGGTCCCATCGGGCGTCCCGCTGTCCGCCGCGAACGCCGGCTCCTGCGTGCTCGCATGGATCGGCTGGTCTGCCGGAATTCCAGTCACTTGACGCAGCTGTTGATCGAGCGAATATTCCTGATCCTGCAACTGTACGGTGCGCTCGTTGATCTGCGCCACGGTCAGCTCGGACCTGGTCACGTCAATGGGCAGCGCCAAATTGGCCTGTTGCCGTTCGCGGACGATGTCGAGGATCCGCTCCGCGCTCGTTTTCTCCGTCTGCATTAAATCCAGCGAATGCTGCACATCCGCCAGGTTCAGATAATCCGTAGCCGTGCGGACCACAATATCGTCGTGGACGCGGTCCATCTCAATCTTTTGGCTTTGCGCGCGATCCTCCGCGGCGTGTTGCTGGCCCCGCAGAAGTGGATCGAAGATCGTCTGCTGATAATCCATCTCAAACACGGCGGGCGCCTGGCCGCCGGGAAGCGAAGGGAAACCGTGCGTGTACGCCAAACCCGTCCCGGTGTACAAATTCGGCAGAAACGACGCGCGGTCCACTCTCGCCTGACCCAGCGCCACTTGATACTGCGCCCGCGCTAGCCTCATATCCGCGCTGTTCTGCAGCGCCAGCCGGATGGCTTCCTGCATCGTCAGATTGCCGGAGTTCTGCGCGCGCGCGGGAACGCCGCACAGCAGCGCCGCAACTCCCGCCGCCACCACCCATCCTCGATTCTTTGTTTTGCGTTTCCCGATTTTATTCATGCCGGAGCGACTCAATGGGCTGCAGTTTTGCCGCTCGGTTTGCTGGCAAATAGCCAAACACCAACCCCGTGGCACAGGATACTACGAACGCCAACACCACTGATACCCACGATATCGGCAGATTGATGTTTCCGACATCCGGAAATACACCCAGAAAGAAATTCACTAATTCCCGGATGGACACTGCGATGCCGATTCCAAACAACGCCCCGGCTCCGCTGATCGTGAACGCCTCCAGCAGGAACTGGTACAAGATCGCTTCGCGCGTGGCGCCAATCGCTTTCAGGATGCCGATCTCACGCGTTCGCTCCGTCACCGTCACTAGCATGATGTTCATGATGCCGATGCCGCTGATCGTCAGCGCGATCAGCGCGATCACCACCAGCACCCAGGTGAGCGCCCGCGCAATATCCCGCGCCGTCTCCAACACACCCACCAGGTTGTTCACCGCATACTGCGCGCCCACGCGGTGCCGCATCTCCAAAATCGACCGCACCTGATCCGTTACTTGCGGCACGGTGTCGGCGCTGCTCGCTTGCACGTAGATGTTCTGGTAATAATCCGTGCCCGTATAGTACTGAAGCAGCGAGAAGGGCGCCAACACCGTCTCCGGCATGATTTCCGATGCTCCCAGCGTCGCCTCGCGCTCCTCGAACACGCCGATCACCGTCAAATCCATTTCGCCCACTTGCACCATCTGTCCCACCGGGTTCTGATGCGGAAACAGGCGTGCCGCCAGCTGTTTGGTCAGCAAACAGATTTTGTTGGTCGACGCGAAATCATCATCGACGAAATAGCTTCCGCGCAGCACCATCAAATGGCGAATCTCGCGAAACCCCGGAGTCACGCCCACGAACGCCACCGCGCGCTGCTGGCCGTTGGCGCTGGCCGTCATGGAAACGCTGTTCGCGCCTGCCGCATTCACCAGATCGTTTGGAATGCCCTCTTTGATGGCTTGCAGATCTCCAGGGGAGATCAAGTCGCCGCGCGGCAGCGATTCCGGACCATTCGGCGCGATCGCGTATGCGTAGACCAGATTCGCGCCGATGCCCTCGATCTGTCTCAATACGTATTTCCGCCCGGTCAGCGCCACGGTGACCACCAGCACGATACAGGCGCTGCCGATAATCACTCCCAGCATTGCCAGCGCCGCGCGCACCTTGTGGACGCGCAGCGCCTCCCAGGTTAGCCCCCAGGTCTCGCCCCAGAAAGCCGATGAGCTTTGAACGTTTTTCATGCAAATTGCAAATAAGGTCGCCGGAGAACCCGGCCACCCGAATCGGATTCACCGCGTTCTGGCGTAGAAAATTACTGCACGGCTTTTTCGAGCTGTTGCAGCCGCTCGCGCGCGTCCTGATTCTCTGGGTCGAGTTGCAGCGCGGCGCGATATTGCTCCGCGGCCATCACGCCGTTGCCCTTCTCTTCGTACAGCCGGCCCAGCCAGTCTCGCGCCGACGAATGCGACGGCCAGTCGCTTCTCTCCGGAGTGCTCGCGAGATACGACTTCACATCTTCTTCCGCGCTATCGAGATTGGTTTTGGAAAGCACGCCGTAGATGCCGCGGTAGAGCGTCACCCGCGGATCGTTGGGACGTGCCTGCGCGAGCGCGTCGATCGCTTCGTTCATCTGCGCCAATTCATTCTGCTGCCCGAAAAAAGCCGCTGCTTCCAGGTACGGCTCCACTTCCTGAGGCTTTGCCGCCAAAACCTGTTGGTATTCGCTCGCTGCTTTCGAGGGATTTTTCAACACCCGCATGTCGTATTCCGCCCTCGCCAAATGCCCCTGCACCGGATTGATGGCGGCGATCGCATTCACCTGCGTCAGCGCCTCGTCCTTGCTGCCGCCCACAATCCACGGGGCGTTCATGCAGTAATCCGCTAAATCCCGCCGCGCCGCCACATTCGAGGGATCGAGCTTCACGGCTGTCTCGAACTGGCCCTTGGCATTGCGGGCCACGAAAAAACTTTTGTCCTTATCCGCTTTACCGCCGTACGCGCGGCCCAGCCATTGATGGTATTCGGAGCTGTTTCCGTCAAGACTCACGGCTTTTTCAAACTGCGCGATGGCCCCGTCGAAATCGCCTATTTCGAAGAACGTCCGCCCCATCCAAAAATACGTTGCCGCGCTCCCGGGGTTCTGCGATTGCGCTGATTCCAGTGTGGTGATCGCCGCACTGTACTGCCCCTGGCCGAATTGCTGCTGCGCCGTTTGCAATAGACCGGAGATATCCCCGCCGTGGGCGTTTCCGCCTCGCGCGCGCGCCTGCGACCCCGGCGCCCCGCACAACGCCCACAACACTCCGATCACGCCCGCCGCCACAATCCACCGCGCGCTTCGGCTGAACTTCCTCTTCACTCCGCCTCCAAAGCCCGAATTTTCATTCCGGTGCGGAGCGTCTGCTCCACCGGCTCAGCCACCGTGTCCCCGCTCGATAGTCCCGCAACCACCTGATACATCGAACTACTCGCGATACCCACTGTGATGTTCCTCCGCAGCACTCGGTCGCCCTGAACGAGAAACACGTAGTGCTGCGTTCCCTCTTCGTTTACCGCCGCTCGCGGAACAGCCAGCACGTCCCGCTGCTCGCGCACCAATATTCTTACATCCACGTTGGTATTCGGCAGCAAATCCCGCTCGTTGTTGTCGATTGAGCACAGCACGTCGCCCACATTGCGCATCCCTTGCGCCACCACTTCCTTGGGGAGCTGCTCGGTCTCGCCCGTCCAAACTTTTCCCGGCTTGCCGTCCCACGTCACTTCCACGTCCTGTCCAATCGCCAGCGACCCCAGGTCCGGCTCATCCACGAACGCCCGCACTCGGACCTTCCTCAAATCGGCCATTTCTGCCAGCAGCTGCCCGGTCTGCACGAAATCGCCCACTTTCACCGGTAGCGAATACAGAGTACCGTCCAACGGCGAGACCACCGTCGCTGAATCCACCTTTGACTCCAGCGACTGCACCAAATTTTGCGCCTGGCTGACGCGGAATTGCGCGCCTTCCACCGATTGAGTCGTCCGCTGCGCCAGATCCCTCTGTTTCGCTTCCAGCGTCTGTAGCGTGCCCTGCGCTTTGGTCAAATTCTCTTGCGTCTGTATCAGCTCTTGCTGCGTCGCCGCCTGCTCGGCCACCAAGTCCTTCAGTTGCTTCACCGAATTTTCCAGGTTCGCCACCTGCATGCGCGCCGATTTCAGATCCCCTTTCAACTGAGCGACCTGCTCGGGAGCGCCACCGGCTTTCGCATTCTGTAAATCGGTCTCTGCGCTCAGCAAATTAGCCCGCGCCTGCGCCAGTTGCGCTCGCATGTCTGACGACTCTAGCGTCAAAATCAATTCGCCCTTATGGACGATCTCGCCCTCTTTCGCGTTCACCGTTTGCACGAATGTCGGAAAGCCAGCGCGCGCTGTAAACGGCGAAATTGGTTCCACTTTCCCGTTGCTGGTGATGCTCGCGCTCAAGTTTTGCCGCGTCACCTTCGCAACCGGTACCTGCGGACCTCGCCCGCCTACAATCACTGCCGCCACAATGATCGCAATCACAAGCGCGGCCACGCCCAGCAGGATGTTCCTGATAATTTTGCTTTGTTCCATTTATCGGCTGCGCGCCCAACGCAGTCTGCCCCTCGAATTTTAGAGCTATAAGAAAATTGTAACAGACCAGTTGCGGCCTTTCTCCCCCAATCACCTGAACATTTTCCGTCCGGCGTTCACCCGCCCGGCCGCATGTCCCGTCGATGCTATACTTTCGCGCCAGGATGCCAGTGGTATTCGTCATCGCCCGCGATTGGACGCTCCGCACCTCCGTCCGCGCGGAGCTGCGCGAAGCGGGTATCGACGCGCTGGGAATGGAGTCCGCAGATGACGCGGGAAGAGCCCTGGCCGCCGGCCAATTACCGTCCGTCGTTGTTCTTGAGGCGATCGCTGGCCTCGCCGATGACCCACGCATCGCAAGCCTGGTGGAACGCGTTCCTGCCGTCCTGATCGCATCGCGCGTCGAACGCGTAGCCCTGCCGCCCGTGGCCGCCGTGCTCTATCGTCCCGTGCGGATCGGAGATGTCCTTGCCAAAGTGAAAGACCTGCTCACCAGAGGACGCGCGGCCTAGCCGCGGCAACCATCATGAAGGTGTACAGTGAATCGATCCCCTTGCAATCGTCGAAGAAGCGCGAAGGGATCAACTTCCATTCCCGCATTAAAGCCGCCGTCGAGAAAAGCGGCCTGCGCGAGGGCGTCGCCATCGTCTCGTCGATACATTCCGATTGCGCCGTGGTCCTGCTGCAGAACGATCCCGGTATTCTCGAACAGCTCGATCGCACGCTGGATCGTTTAGCGCCGCCAGAAGACCTCTCTCCGGACTCAGAAGAGCATGCTCCCTCCGCCCACATCCACGGCGCGCTTTTAGGCCAGCGAGTCGCCATTTCTTTCTCAGACGGGCGCCTTGACCTCGGCCCTCGCGAAGCCGTTTTTTTCTTTGAACTCGACGGCATCCGCCCCCGCCGCGTAATCGTGAAAATCATTGGCGAGTGAAAGCGCCCTCCGCCATCATCGACCGCGCGCGAACTCTCCTGTTCTCCTCGACCGAAGCAGCCTTCGCGTCCTTCGCGCCCATCGCCCATGGGGCGCAGCTTCATCTCCCTCTGCTACCATTAGAGGGTGCTGGTTACCGATCTCTGCCCCGCCTGCGGACATCCACTGACGCAAAAGAGCCGTCTGCTGCTCGCACTGTCCGGCGCTGCCCTGCTGGTCCTCTCCGTGCCAATCATGCTGCGCGCGTACGTCTGGCCCCTGGCCATTCTCCTCGCGGCGATCGGTCTTTATCTGTTGCTGTGGAGCGTATTCGGCAAAGGACGCTGGTGCCGGCGCTGCAAAAAATTCCCGGTGTCGAAAAAGCTGGCTACGTAGCCTCTGACCGCCTTGCCCGCAATCCGTAGCTTGCCGGGGCTAATCGCATCCGGCGCCGAAATTAAAAACGCGGCGGCCTCAACTGCATCGGGCCGCCGCGCATGCACGTCATAAGCTAATCAGCAACAACCAAAAGTACGATCTGAAATTAACCGTTCCACGGCTCCACGCGCGTCGCCACGCGGTTGCCGTTGCTGTTCGTCTCGTAATAAACGATCACGCGTGAACCGTCGTTGACCTTCCCTTGTTCACGGGTGTTCGATGTGACGCGAAAGCTGGTCTTCTCCTCTTTGCCCATGTACTTGTGCTTGAGAACGATCTTCGAGTTATTGACCGAACTCACCGTCCCCATCTCCTCGTGGACCGCCGTGGTGGCTCGCGTTCCGCTGTTGTTGCTTTCCGTCTGGAATGCGTGGCTCTGCGCCTGGGTGTTCGTCTGCTGCGGTGGCGCCGCAGCCAGCGTAATACCGCCGGTCATCAATAGAGCCGATGTGACTGCAAGAGATTCAAAGAATTTCACGGATGAATACCTCCTCATAAAATTTTTCGTCTCGCCTATATCATTAGATGACCAACGATTTCCGCGGAAGAGGTTCAAATCGCCCATTTTCCGGTGGGGGATTTCCATGAATTTCCGAGCACATTCCTCCCCGCGCGGCAGCGCGGCGCCAGTGCTAGAATCGCGCTCGTGATTCCATGGACTCTCAGCCGCTGATCCACGTCCGCGATCTCTGCAAACATTTCCGCACCTTCCGCCGCCGCGAAGGTGTGCTGGGCTCTATTCAGAATCTATTCGTCCGTGAATATAAGACCGTCACCGCCGTTGATCGCGTCAGTTTTTCCATCGAACAGGGCGAATCGGTCGGCTACATCGGCCCCAACGGCGCGGGAAAATCCACCACCATCAAAATGCTTACCGGGATTCTGGTTCCCACCAGCGGCGAAATCCGCATCAACGGCTTCGTCCCGCACCGCCAGCGCCGCGATTACGTCAAGACCATCGGCGTCGTCTTTGGCCAGCGCACCCAACTGTGGTGGGATATTGCCGTCATCGAATCGTTCAAGCTGCTGCGCCGCATCTATGACGTCTCGCAGCGCGATTTCGACCAGCGCATGGAGCGCTTCAACGAAGTTCTCAACATCCGCGATTATCTCTACACGCCGGTGCGCAAACTTTCTCTCGGCGAACGGATGCGCTGCGACCTGGCCGCCGCGCTGCTCCACAATCCGCCGCTGCTGTTTCTCGACGAGCCCACCATCGGCCTCGACGTGGTCGCCAAGGACCGCATCCGCCGCTTTCTCCATACCGTGAATCGCGATTTCCGCACCACCGTCTTGCTCACCACCCACGATCTCGACGACATCGAAGAACTCTGCCGCCGCATCATGATCATCGATCACGGCCGCGTCCTGTACGATGGCCAGCTCGATCGCCTCAAGGAACAGCTGCTGCAAATCAAGCAGATCAAATTCGTTTTGAAAGATGTCGCGCAAGCCCCCCAGATCGCCGGCTTCCATCGCGACGGCCTGGAAGTCGAGCGCGTCGACGACCTGACCTTCCGCATCCGCTTCAATCGCCATCGCGTCGCCACCTCTGACCTCATCCGCCAAATTCTCTCGGCCGTCGATGTCCGCGACCTCCTCATCGAAGACGAGCCCATCGAGGAAATCATCAAGCGCATCTACGCCGGCGAAGCCCACCTCGAACCCGCCGCCAAGTAGCGAGTCGGCCCGCACGCTTGTCATTCTGAGAGGCCGCTGTCGCCGCGAAGAATCCCTCTTCGTTCGGGAAAACAGCGGCATAGAGCATCCTCCAATTTCATAGTGGCGGAAACGATGTGGACCGCGGCGGCTGTCGGCCGCCCTATGTGATCGGGCGGCAAGCGCTTCGCGGCTCGTACGGTAGCGCGGCGAAGCGCGCCTCTGGCAGCTCAGTCTCTCGCGTGGTACGAGAATCGACTTCGCGTCAGCGCAGCCTTCGCGTCGAGTGCGGCGGGTTGCCGCCGCTATTTTGTGTACAGGGCCGTCAGGATCAGCGGGAATGAGACGTCCTGGGGAGCGAGGCACGAGGACTTACACCTCGCCCCCCCAGCCACAAATCACGCCGCGTTTTCGAGCACCAGGAGGCCAGTCGCGGTGTTCGAAATCGCCACGTGATAGCTGCTGTGTATCTTCCGCACGTGCTGCGAAAGCACTCCGCGCATCGCCAGCCACAGGATAAATTCCGCTCCCTGTGCCCCCGCGTCGCGGACCAGTTCGTGGATCGAGTAGCGGGTCAGCGCTTCCGGCTCGTTCACGATCTTATCCATGCACAGCAGGTCGAACTTTTTGTTGATGAATCCGGCGCGCTCGCCATCCAGCTGGTGAGACATTCCGCCGGTTCCCAGCACCACCACTTTCAAATCCTCGGGATACGATGCAATCGCCCGCCCGATCGCCTGTCCGAACGCGAAGCAGCGCGCCGGTGATGGCAGCGGGTGTTGCACCGTGTTGATCTCGATCGGTATCGTTCGCATGTTGCCGTACGTAAAATTCGGCCAGAAAAGCTGCATCGGGACCGAAAATCCGTGATCCACCAGCATTTCTTGGCATGTCGTCAGATCGAAATTCTCCCGCGTCACCGAATTGATGATGTGCCACGAAAGCTTCGGATCGCCCTTGAACGACGGCACCGTCGGGATTCCCCATCCCTCGTCCGCGTTCTTGTATTCCTCCGCCGCGCCGATTGCGAACGTCGGCATCGCGTTCAAAAAGAAATTCAGCCCGTGGTCGTTGTAGAACACGATGGCCACGTCGGGCTTCACTTGATCCAGCCACGCCCGCGCCGGCGGATACGCGGCGAAAAACTCCTCCCAATACGGATCGTGCGCCAGTTCCTTTTCGTGCGGCACCGCATTGCCGATCGCCGGAATGTGCGAGGTCGTCAGACCGCCAACCACTCGTGCCATGTATTAGTCTCCTTGCGCCTTGATCAGCTTCTTGAACGCTTCCACGCTGATGCCCCGCTGCTGCGCGCCCACGTCCTGCACGTTCAGGTGAAAAATCCCCGCGAATTTCGCCAGGTAGTAAATGCATCCGCCCGCATGGATCAGCGCCAGCACGTTGCGTTCGCGAATGGCCTGGCGCTGCTCGTCGGTCAGCCCGAACTTGCGGCAATAGGCGTCCTCATCCTTCACGAATTCCGCGCGGTTCGCCGCATCGTTGAACGAGTAGCACATCTTGTTCAACGCGTAGCCCTTCATCGCCGCTTCGCCGTCAAAAATGTACGTCCCTGGAATCTGGTCTTCGAGTTCTGCGGTGTGCATCGTGTGGCTGCTCATTCCAGCTCTCCTCGGCGTAGCCTAAATTCGTCCCCGTTGGTGCTTTCATGAATACCCCGTCTGAACGCCGCGCAGCCGTGATTCGAGTCACCCCTCCGAGTGACCCACATCACACTTGCGCGTTCTTCTGCTCTCCCGCGCGTGCGGTTTCGTGACGCAAAAGCGAAAGGAGGCGTACGCAAATCTGCGGAGGGTCTTTCCCTGATAGAATTTGCGGGTCAATCCTGCTAGCGTCAGTCGGGGCGCTATTCGCCCGGGAGGCGAATGCAATCAGGTGCGCACAACTCGAATTCACTGCCGGGCGGGACGCTCGAAGCGCGCGACTCGCGTCAGATTCGCGAGTCCTTCAACGTTCCGCGCGCGTTCGCCTTTTCTTCCCGCTCAAGCGTCACTTCAGGGCGGGACGCTCATTCGACCTCAACACCTCGTAAGCTGCTGAAAATGCTCAACGGCGGCAGGCCAAGGGCGGAACTTCCCGGTGCATTTTCTTTCGCACAATTTTTCTCTGTAACTCCGCGAACTCGCCGGCGCCCTCGTCCCATTCCGGCCACCCAACTCGCTTGCTTGATCACGAACATCCGGGCATGGGCGCGCTAATCGACGCTCTCGCTCCCTACGCCGAATTCGGCCGCGTCGGCTTCGTCAACATCCTCGCCTTTCGCTTGCGCTACTTCACCGGCATCGTCACCTACTCGCTCAATGTCACGATCTACTACTTCATCTGGAGCGCCGTCTATCACAACGGGCAATCGATCGCCGGATACAACATGTCGCAGATGATCACCTACGTCAGCGTCGGCTGGATCATCCGTTCGTTCTACAGCAACACCATCGACCAGGAAATGGCTTACGAAGTGATCGACGGCAAAATCGCCATGGACCTGATCAAGCCGGTGTCGGTGCCGTGGATGTGGATCTCCCGCGCCATGGGCGAATCGGCTTTTCGACTGGGCCTGCTTACCGTTCCCACCGCGCTGGTGATTACACTCGTCTTCCCGATGCAAGGCCCGGCCTCGCGCCAGGATTTCTGGATGTTTGTGCTGGCCACTCTCGGCAGCTTCTTTCTGATGGCGGCGATCGGCTTCATCATCGGTACTTGCGCGATTCCGCTGAAGTCGATTCTCGCGCTGGTGCGCGCCAAGCAATGGCTGATCGAATTGCTGTCGGGCCTGCTGCTGCCCATGGCTTTTTTCCCGCACGACGTGCAGATCGCCATGGCCTGGCTTCCCTTCGAGCACATCGCGTTCACCCCGCTGCAAATCTATCTCGGCAAACTCGGCCGCACCGAAGCATTGCACGCGCTGGCCGCCGAATGGGCCTGGGTCGTCGCGCTGCTGGTCATCGCCCATCTCTGGTGGAATTATTCCCTGCGCCGCCTCAGCATCCAGGGAGGATGAAATGCGACCCTCAACGTTCCAAACCGATGCGTTGTCATCCCGAACCCAGTCCCGGCGTGTTGGGCCGGGAATGGTGGTGGGGGATCTGCTTTCGTCTTTCTCCGAACGAAAGCAAGGAGCCGCGTGAAAAAATAATGTCCGCATCCCAGCCCATCGCGCCCGCACAGCAGCCATCGCGCCCCGCGCCGCGACAAAGCGTCGCGCGCACTTTCGCGCGCTACTTCGGCCTGTTCTACGACTACTTCACGCAATATGCCAAAGTGCAAATCGGCTACCGCGGCGATTTCATCGTCAGCCTGACCACCAGCTTCGCCGCCACGATTTTCGGCCTCGCCTTCGTCATCATCCTTTTCCAGAAAGCGCCGAAGCTCGCCGGGTGGAATTTCCCCGAAGAGTTGTTCCTCTACGGTTTTTCGCTCGTGCCCTACGGCGTGTTCAACATCATCGCCGGAAACCTCTACAATTTCGGCAACGACTACATCATCGAAGGAAAGTTCGACCGCATTCTGCTGCGCCCGATTTCATCGCTCTTCCAAATCCTGTTCGAGACGTTCCGCCTCGAGGCGGTGCAAGGAATCATCACCGGCGCTTTCTGCATGTGGTGGGCGTCGATCCATCTGCACATCTCTTGGCCGCTCGGCAAAGTCGCGCTGCTGCTGTTCTTCGAAATTTGCGCCAGCGTGATTTACGTCGCCGTATTCCTGATGCTCACCACCGCTACCTTCTGGTTCGAAGACCGCGTCGGAGTGCATCCGCCCGTTTGGAACGTGATCGCCTTCGGCCGCTATCCTCTAACCATCTATAGCGGAGGCGTGCAGTTCGTCCTGTGCTGGATCGTTCCCTTCGGGCTCGCTTCTTTTTATCCCAGCGTACGTATGCTGGGCCTCGCCGTGGTTCCCGAATACGCGGCGTTTGTCCCGTTCGTCGCCGCCGGGTTTTTGGCGCTTTCGATTTTTCTGTGGAATTTCGGCACGCGGCATTATTCTTCCACGGGATCGTGATCGAAATGCTCGGGGGTGGATACATGATTCTCGCTCGCATCCGAAAACGCGGTTCGCTGGCGCACGCGGAAAGAGTGCATGCCGGAGCTTTCCTCATCGTGCTGGCCGCTATTTGCGTGGCTGCCCCAGCCGGCGCACGGCAACAGAACACATCTGCGCCCGACCCGCGCGCGTACATCGGCACGTGGCAAGCGAGCTTTCAAGGAAAGGTCTTCGCGATTCTCGTGCTGCGCGAAAAACATGGCTCGCTCGAAGGCACTCTAAACAACTTCGAGATCGCCGTCGATAAGCAAGGGAATCTCGTGGACGGCACGCACATCGATATCGGCGTCTCGCCGCTCATCAGCCCGCGCTTCAAAAACGGCGCGCTGATTTTCACCGTGGCGCAAAAAGACGCCTACTCGCAAACCACCGATTGGAGCTTCGTCGTCAAGAGCAGCCGCGAAGGCGAGCTGACCGAAAATCTCGACACCCAGCTCGAAGCGCCGATGACCATGGTCGTCAAGCCGATCCCCATGCGCCGCGTTTCCACGCGCTAGCTGCTCATGAACTCAAAACGCTTATCCTCTTTCGATGTAATTACGAGGAGCGCCGCAGCGAAAAATTGCTCCAGCTTGGGCCTGCCATGCGAAGCTCTATTGCGAAACCGGTTTCGTCCCTCGCCGCGCGACGACAATTCCATTCACCAGCAAAATCGCGTCCGCCACTTCTTTCATCGACTGATGCCGGTCGCGGCTTTCTTTTTGCATCACCAGGTACGCGTCCTCTTCGTCGATTCGCAGCATGCTTGCCAGAACCTTTTGCGCCGCTTCCACCGTGCGCCGCGCCTCGGCCAATTCCGACGACTTCATGCTCTCCGCTTCCAGCCGCGCCAGCTCGATTTCCGGGCCGACCAGAAATCCGATCGTGGAGATCAGATGGACTTCGCGCCGCGTGTGCTCGCGCGGCTCGCGATGCTGCGCGTTGATCACGCCCACCAGCTTGTCGCGGCAAAGGATCGGCACCGACAGGAACGCCTCGTAGCGATCTTCCGGCAGCTCGTGAAATGCCTGAAACCGCGGATCGAGCGACGCATTCTCCCCGATGGCCACGGGCCGGCGGTTTTCCGCCACCCATCCGGTGATGCCCTGCCCCATTCGAATCTTCAGCCGGTCCACCACCTCGTCATGCGGGTTTTGCGATGCGCGCAGCGTCAGCTCCGCGCCTTCCAGTACGTAAATGAAACAAGAATCGCATCTCACCACCGCCGAAACGAATTCGACCACCAGCTTCAACACCGTCGAAAGCGGATCGGAGGCCGCAATGCGTTCCCCGATTTCATGGAGAACTTCGATATCGCGATGTTCGCTCGGCCCAATTTGCGCGTTCATATACCACTGTAGGAACACAGCTCCATGTGACACAAATTCAAATTCGGACTAGGTGCAATCGAAATTTGAGATTAAAGTGTCGCCGCGCGGGAGCTTTGCGGATCATCTCTGCTCCCGCCCCCACTCAACAGGAGAAGCAGACGTGCCCACCGCACACGACGTCGTGGTGATCGGCTCCGGCCACAACGGACTGGTGGCCGCCGCCTATCTCGCCTCCGCTGGGAAAAGCGTGCTGGTCCTCGAACGCAATCCGTGGTTCGGCGGCGGAGTGGTGACCGCGGAGTTGACTGGCCCCGGCTACCTGCACGACCGCTTCAGCACCGGCCACATTTTCATTCAGGGCAATCCGCTGATCAAAAATGACGAACTGGGGCTGCTCTCGCGCTACGGCCTGAAATACGTCTATCCGGAAATTCCGTTCATGACCGTGTTCGAGGACGGCTCGACCATCGGCCTCTATCGCGACCGCCAGAAAAATTACCAGGAAATTGCGCGCTTCTCGAAAAAAGACGCGGAGACGTATCTGCGCTTCGCCGATACGGCCATGAAATACCTGCCGATGATTTCCGCGTCATTCTATACGCCGCCGCCTCCGATGGGCGCGATGCTGGCGATGATGGATCAGAGCGTCGAAGGCCGGGAGCTTTTCGCCTACATGCAGAAAAGCCCTTACGACATCATCCTGGAAAATTTCGAAGACGAGCACGTGCGCCTGTTTTTGATGCGCATGGTCTCCGAGAACCTGACCGGCCCGGAAGAAAAAGGCACCGGCATCGGCATTTTCGTTTTCCTCGGCTTCATGGAAACGTATGGAATCGGAGTGGCCGTTGGCGGCAGCGGCGCGCTTACCGAATCGCTGATCCGCTGCATCGAGGATCACGGCGGCATGGTCTGCAACAGCACCAGCGTCTCGCAGGTAATCGTGAAGAATGGTCGCGCCGCCGGAGTTCGTACCTCGGACGGCAACGAGCATCTCGCGAAAGACGCCGTAATCGGCTCGATTCATCCACATTTTCTCGGAAAGTACGTCGCGGGTGTCGAACCGCGCATCACCCGCGATGCGGCCCGCGTCGAGCTTTCCGCCAACTCCTGCTTCACTGTTCACGGCGCGCTGAATGAACCTCTGCGCTTTAAAGCCGGCCCGCATGTTGCCAAAGCCTATTTCACCGATCTAGTGCCGGCGAACATGACCGTGCTGCGCGAATATTTCGACGCGCTTCGTTACGGCCGAATTCCCAATAGCGCCCTGCTGGGAATAGCGTGCCCGTCGAACCACGATCCGACGCGCTGCCCTCCCGGGAAATCCACATTTCACATCTGGGACTACGTGCCGTACTCGCATCCCGATGGCGGCCCGCAGCATTGGGACAAAGTAAAAGACGGCTTCGCGCAGACGATGATCGAGCGAACAGCGCGGTTCTGCGAAAATCTGACGCCAGAAAACATCATCGCGTACGTGTGCGACAGCCCGCTGGATCTCGAACGCTGTTCCGAAAGTTTCCAGCGAGGCGATCTGCACGGCGCGGCGCCTTATCTCTACCAATCCGGCGCGCATCGCCCTACGCCCGATCTGGGACAAAATACCGTCCCAGGGATCGAGCGTCTTTACCTCGTCGGCCCGTTCCAGCATCCCGGCGGAGGAGTATTCGGCGCGGGCCGCGCCACTGCCATGAAAATGTGCGAGGACCTGAAAATCAATTTTGACAAAATCGGCCAGCGCGCTTCGGCATCAGTCAAAGCGGTCCGGTGATTGCGAACAGCAGGCAACTCGGACGAAGGCTGGCCAGGCGCTGATGAAAACCAATGATGAAAATCTACGGACAGGACAACACCGAGCTGATGCAGGTCAACTCGCTCGAAGCGGAAGACGGCAAGCTGCTGATTCGCGGCAAAGTGTTCGGCACGATGCCGATGACCGCCAAGCTCACGCCACAAGAAGCGCGCAACGCGCTCAAGCTGCTAAGCCCTCGTTTAGCCCTCTTCCTGCTAACGTTTCTTTTCCGCAAGTAGCGGCGCGAATGTTGGCCGAGTTGCCTTCCGGGGAGATTCCTCAGCGATCGTCGCCGGATCGCTTCAGAATGGCATCTCGGCCCGTCAGCATCACAGCGCCGCGGACGAAGCGCTCTGCCGCGGCTACGATTGATCCGGAGAGACGCCGAGTTGGCTCACGTAGTAGGTATCCATGTATTCGCGGAAATTGAAGATCCTGCCGTCCTTGAGTTCGAGCACGTAGGCGTAGCGGTTCGAGTACGGGCGTCCGTCCTTGAATTTTCCGAGCCCGCGCCCTTCCACGGCCACGAACGGCCCCTGGCAAATCAGCTTATCGATGTGCACCTTTGGATCGCCCTCGACGAACATGCCGCGCACCGGCGCCAGAAAGTTGTCGATAATGTTGTCGCGTCCCTTGCGCTCGCCCTCGCCCGGAATGCCGGTGCCCATCACCTTCCAGGTGGCGCGCTCGTGGAACAGCGGCCGCACTTTTTCCAGCTTCCCCGAGCTTAGCGCCTTGAAAAAATCCCGTACGATCTTTTCGTTCTTCTTTTCCACCGCGCCCATCGCCGCCTCCTCCTCCCCGCTGAACCCGAACGGCCATCGACCGGCCACCGGGGATTCCAAATCGTCTCCGCCGCCTTCCCGCCAACGACCGCGAATTATACGTCCGGTTGCCAAATTTGGGCCTGTTCCAAGCGACTATTTTCGTGCGGCGGCATCTGACGGAGATATCGATGTAGGCGCCAAAGACGCTTTCGACGCGAGGCCAACGATGCGGAACCTCCCTGGATCCCTCAAAGTTTTTGCACTGATACTCTGCGCGGCGGTCGCAATCGCCTGCGGAGTGGAAACGGCGCGGGCGAAAGCAGCTCGGCGAGTGACGACGGCATCCTCGATAGCGCCAGCGCAGCGCAGGCCCGTGGTGGTCGAGCTATTCACGTCGGAAGGCTGCTCGGACTGTCCGCCTGCTGATGAGTTGCTGAAGAATTTGGAGCTGCAGCAACCGATCCCGCGCGTGGAAGTGATCGCGATCGAGGAGCACGTCGATTACTGGAATCATGACGGCTGGGTCGATCCGTTTTCTTCGCCGGAATGGACGCTGAGGCAACAGGACTATGTGGAGAAGCTAAGAACGGGCACGGAATATACACCGCAAATGGTGGTGGATGGCGAAAGCCAGCTGGTGGGCAGCTTTGCCGCCGCAGCCGAGCGCACGATTGAAATCGCGTCCCTCAGTCCGCAAGTGACAGTCAAGCTCGCGCCTGGAAGCGTGGACGACCAGGATGCGCAGGACTTTTCCGTGTCGGTGAGCAATCTCACCGCGGCCAAGGCACAAGGCGATGCCGATGTCTGGCTGGCGGTAACAGAAGACGGATTGCACTCATCGGTAAGCGCGGGCGAGAATGCCGGACACCAGCTGTATCATGCCGCGGTGCTGCGGTCGCTGCGAAAGGTCGGCGTGGCGAAAACCAACAGCCAAAATGGATTTTCCGGCAGCGCCCGCGTGAAATTCAACTCGCATTGGAATCGCGCCAACCTGCGCGTGGTGGCATTCGTGCAAGAGAAGCACAGCCTGAAGATACTCGGCGCCGCTTCGACCCAAGTGACCTCCTCCGCGCACAACTAAGCCACGCATGTTTCAGTCGGCGGGCTCGGCGCTTGATGCCAGGGCGCCGGCCACGCGCAGATCTGCTTCGTCGCCGCGCGGGCGCGTCAGCAATTTCCGCAAGAGAACCAGCAGCACAACTGCGGTGATCATGCTGGCGATGCTGTCCGTCAGCAGCAGGCCGGTCACGCCGAAGAATTTCGACGCCTGGCCATCGGCCCACGTCATATAAACGATGGCGAAGTTCGTGGACGCGGAGAACAGTCCCAACTGCGTGCTGGCGACGGCGCTGTTGTTGCCCACGAGTTCGTATCCAAACGCGTTGAAGGCCGCGTACACCACTCCAGCAAGCCCGTTGTAAACCAGCGCGCCGAGAATGAAGTCCGTCGGCGTGTGTGGGGCAAGCGCCATGGCCAGCGCCACAAAGCTGGTGACCAGACCGGCGCCCAGATACAAACGCCCTCGCGAGACACGGTTCGCGGCGTACCCGCCCAGCAGTGCGCCAATTGATGCGGTGATCGCGCAGCCCGCGCCGGTGACCCAGATCACCGTCGAATCGGAGGTATGAAAGTCATTGCCCATGCCCGCGAAAAGATTAATCGCCGCTTCCGCGCTGGCCGGAACCAGAAACACGGCGAAGCCGGTGAGGACCTCTTTCGTTTTGCAGGCGCGCCACGTGGTCTTTAGCGCGTCAGTGAAGATTTGGCGGAAGCGGAAGGCAGAGCGCGTCGCTTCGGGGAAGAGCAGCGCCGGCGTGGCCCCCAGCACGATCGCTGTGCCCAGACCGAGCCCAATCCAGTGCGCGGAGACATGTGGCGCGAGAGACATCACAACCAACGATCCGAGCGCGCCGCCGCCCAAATTGGCGACATTACTCCAGCCGCTGACGGAGCCGCGGAGCGAATCGGGCGTAAATTGCGCCGTCCATCCGGTGACCGCCCCGGAATACAGAACCATCGAGAGCTCGGCAATCAACAATAGCGCAGTCGCGATGCCCAGATGCGCGACGGAGAGCAGAATCAGAGCGGCCGCGAGGCATATGGCCGAGACTGCCGTCGTCAGCCAGGTGTAGGCGCGACGGGTAAGCCCCGTGTCCATCAGAGGCTGCAGCAAAAACCCCCAGAAGGTTGGCGACATCACTGTGGCGCTTACGGCCGCTACTTTGTAAAGCGGGATACCCATGTGGGTCAGCAGAAAGGGCAAGGCTGTGACAGTGAATCCCACCACGAGCCCGAACGGAAAGAGAGCCATCCCGACGATCCATGGCGGCGGAATATTTGTGGGACTGGATCGCTGACCGTCTTCAATGGTCAAGGATATCTCCGAGGTGGAAGCGGCGCCGCGGCAAACGCAGCACCGCGCTGGCGCCGCGCCATACTAGTGTGAGTGGCCGCTGACGACAAAGGTTTTCTCAAGTCTACCCGTTCCGCCTTCCACTGTGCCCCCCTGGCCACCGAGGGCTGAGCTATCATTTGCCGATTGCGCATTCGCGTTCGTTTGCTCGCGACGATCTGCTATATTGTCGCGGGTTCGAACCACGCTGGTTGCAGGCCGGAGGGATGAACTATGAATCGGCGCAAACTTTTGTCCATGATCGGATTGTCGCCCGCGCTGCTGCTGGATGCCCGCGCGGCGGAAGCGAAGAACAAGAAACGCGCGCACAAAGCGTCCGCGGGCGAGCCCCAGATTACGGCCGTCAGCCCTAAGGGCACGCCGCCTCCGGTTCATCTGTACGCGATGGCACCGCGCGCCAGTTCCCTCGACGGCAAAACCATCTATTTGGTCGATGCCACGCATTTCGACGGCAGCGTAACGCTCCTGCTGAAAATCCAGGCATGGTTTCAGCAAAACATGCCGAGCGTGAAGACCGTCATCCGCAAAAAGACGGGCGTATATGCCATGGATGATCCGAAGCTCTGGGCGGAGATCAAAGCAAACGCCTACGCAACCATCATGGACATTGGGCATTGAGGAGGCTGCGCCCCAGCGACCGTGAGTCACTGCGTAACGATGGAAAAGATGGGCGTTCCGGCAATTCCAATGTGCACCGTCGCGTATAAGGAAATTTCGCAACTCACCGCCGCGCGAGACGGCATGCCGCACCTGCGCGAAGTGTTTACGCCTCATCCCGTGGGCGGCAAAACCCCGGATGAACTCGCGGCCTACATCGTGAATCCGGACCCGGCATCCGGAATCCAGATCATGAAAGAAATCGTGGATGACTTGACGCGGCCACTCTCCGCCGATGAAACGAAGTCCGGCGTGGAGCCCATTGCCGCGGGTCCAGCCACATTCACGGATACCGCCGACAACCTGCAAGAAATCTTCATGACCAACGGCATGACCGATTACATGCCGATCATCATTCCCACGGAAGAAAAAGTGGAGGCGATGCTGAAAGGCACCAGCCACAGTCCAGACGAGGTGCTGCGGACGCCGCTGCAAGGCGTGGGGTACACGTCGTCGCGCTGGGGATACACCGTCCGGCAAGTTGCAGTGAACGCGGTGATGGCGGGATGCAGGCCCGAATACTTTCCCGTGGTGCTGGCCATGGCTTCGGTGGGTATGCTCGGGCTGTTCGGTTCCACTACATCGAGCAGCAGCGCGATCGTTATCAACGGCCCGATCCGGGACAAGCTGAACATGAACTACGGCCTGGGTGCGCTGAGCCCGTTCGCGCACTCGAATGCCACCATCGGCCGCTCATGGACGCTGATGGGCAAGAACCTCAGCAACGCAGGTATCCCCGGCGATACCTACCAAGGGTCGCAAGGGAATCAGCTGGATTACAACAATTGCGTGATCGCCGAAGATGAGAAGAACAGCCCGTGGGAGCCGCTTCACGTGCAATTCGGGCACAAGCCCGAAGAGAGCATTGTGAGCTTGTATATGGGACCCGATCTCCGCCAGGGCCACGGCGCGAGGGGCGCCGGCGCGGAACCGGCCATGTTCGACCAGCAGATCAGCTTCATGTGCCAGTCGCTGGTGGGAGGTTCGGGCGCGCTGGCAATTCTCGATCCTCTGGTTGCGCAGCGGCTGGTCGCGCAGGGCTACGACAACAAGCAAAAGCTCACCGACTACGTTTTCAAAAACACCACGCGCACGGTGAAGGATTTCAAGGAATCGTTCCTCGCGCCGTTTCACCTATACCCGCTGGCGCTGCAAGGACGCGAACCCTACGCCACGTGGTACAAGATGCCGGACGACGCGCAAATCCCGTTCTTCGTGTCCGAGCGGCAGATCAATTTCGTGGTCTGCGGCGGCCAGGCCAACGCCTTTTTCCAGATCGCGAACATGGAGCGCACCCGCAGCGAGTCGATCGATAAGTGGGCGTGAGCGCGGCCGTTTTTCTCGACGCCGCTCCGGAATTTCGGCCGGCACATTGAGCGTTGTAGATGGTGATGGTGCCCGCAGTCCCTATCAGCCCATCCTGTCTGCTTGCGCTGGCAGCCACGCGAAACGGATTGCGGAAACTACGCGTCGAACTTAACGAAACTTAACGAAGATGAAATCCTCGTTCGGTTAAAATCTTTCTATGGGCTGCGGGATATTTTCGCGGTCTGCCGCTGGCGCGTCTTGACGGCGAACAGCCGTATGGGACGAATTTTCGTCGGGCATGCAAGAACGCTTCAAGGTAAATAATGGGCGGATATAAGAATGTCGCAGCCATTTCTCTGCTAGCCGTATTGTTTGTGGCGGGCTGCAGCGACGCCCCGGGAGCCGCACAGACATCTAGCACGAGTGGCGCTCTTTCGCGGCCGCAGAACACATCCGCTGTGCCTGTGGTTGTAGCAAAGGTGCAGCGGACTTCGATTCCCATCGAGTTACACGCGATCGGCACGGGCCAGGCCTTCAAAACGGTTTCGATCGAATCTCAGGTGGCCGGTATCGTCAAGGCCGTGTATTACCACCCGGGCGGGTTCGTTCGCCAGGGAGATCTGCTGGTGAAGCTTGACGACTCGCCGTTTCTCGCGACGCTCTCGCAGGATCAAGCCGCACTCGCCAGGGACCAGGCGCAAGACGAGCTCGATAGCGCCGAACTGGGCCGCTACAACGAGTTGTATCGCGATGGCGTGGTATCGAAGGAGCAATACGACCAATATCAGGCGACCTCTTCGTCCGCCGTCGCGACTGTTGCCGCCGACGAAGCTGCCATCCAAGGCGCGAAAATTCAGCTTTCCTACTGTTCCATTTACGCACCTATTAGCGGCGTGACCGGTGCGCAGTTGGTCTACCCGGGCGCGACGGTATCGGCCAACAGCGCTCCCGTGCTGGTGGTGATCAATCAAATTTCGCCGTTGTACGTTATTTTTTCCGTGCCGCAACAATATCTGGGCCAGATCAAGCTGGCGATGGCGCGATCGCGTCTGGCAGTGCAGGCAACGCCTCCCGATAGCACGGTTCCCGAGAACGGTTACCTTACCTTCGTCAACAACACGGTCGACGCGAACACCGGCACGATTGAGCTGATGGGCACTTTTTCCAACGCCGATCACCGTCTCTGGCCCGGCCAGTACGCCAACGTCCATCTTCGTTTAGGCGAACAGCAAAATGTGATCGTCGTGCCGTCACAAGCTCTGCAGGCGGGGCAGCAAGGACAGTTCGTCTTCGTGGTAGAGCCCAACATGACGGTTGACGTCCGGCAAGTGAAGGTGGGGGAAACCATCAACAATCAGGCCCAAATTTTGCAAGGCCTCTCTACTGGAGAAACCGTGGTGACCGACGGGCAGGTGGACCTGACGCCGGGCACCAAGGTGTATTTCACGAAAGCGATTTAGCTGCGTTGGGATCCCATGAATCTTAGCAAGCTGTTCATTGAGCGCCGGGTGATGACCAGTTTGTTGATGCTGGCCATCCTGGGATTCGGGATTCTCGCTTACCGCGATCTGGCGGTCAGCGATCTGCCCAATGTGGATTTTCCGACCATCCAGGTCTCCGCCGGGCTCCCCGGCGCAAGCCCGGAGACGATGGCTTCCTCGGTGGCCACGCCTCTCGAAAAACAATTCACCACCATTGCCGGCCTCGATTCGATGACGTCGACAAGCTCGCTCAGCAACACCGAGATTACCCTGCAATTTTCGCTCGACCGCAATATCAATTCCGCCGCCGTGGACGTGCAGACCGCGATTTCCGCTGCCGCCAATCAGCTGCCGCCCAACATGCCGTATCCGCCGACCTTCCGGAAGGTGAACCCGGCCGATCAGTCGATATTTTTGCTGGCTGTCACCTCGCCAACGTTGCCGCTCTACGACGTCGATAAGTACGCTGAAAGCCTTATTGCCACGCAGATTTCGATGGTTCCCGGTGTAGCGCAAGTGACCGTCAATGGCCAAGCCACCTACGCCGTGCGAGTTGGACTCGACCCGGATGCCATGGCCAGCCGCCAGATCGGCATCGATGAGGTGGAAACGGCGATTCAAAACGCCAACGTGAACCTGCCGATGGGCACGCTCTTCGGCCCGCACAAAGCGTATAACCTCGAGTCCAACGGCCAGCTGAACGACGCTGCCGCGTATCGTCCCATCATCGTCGCTTACCGCGATGGCGCTCCGGTGCGGCTCGACCAGATCGCGACCGTCGCCGACGGCGTGCAAGACCGCTACGTGGAAAGCTGGATCAACGGCATCCCGGGGATTCTGCTAGCCGTTCAGCGCCAGCCGGGCACCAATACCATCGACATCGTCAATCGCATCCGCCAGCTCATTCCACACTTTTATTCCCTGGTTCCTCCGTCGATCGACCTCTCGATCGAATACGACCGGTCGGTGCCCATTCGCGAGTCGGTCAACGACGTAAAATTCACACTTCTGCTGGCCGTCGTGCTGGTGGTTCTGGTCATTTTCCTGTTTCTCCGCAACGTATCGGCCACCGTCATTCCCAGCTTGGCCCTGCCCATGGCCATCGTGGGCACGTTCGCGGTGATGTATCTGCTCGGCTACACGATCGACAATTTATCCCTGCTCGCATTAACTCTATCGGTCGGCTTCGTGGTCGACGACGCCATCGTGGTGCTCGAAAACATCGTTCGCCACATGGAGATGGGCAAAACTCCGCTGCAAGCGTCGTTCGACGGTTCGCAGGAAGTCGGATTCACCATCCTCTCAATGACGCTTTCTCTGGCCGCCGTCTTTCTTCCGGTCTTCTTCATGGCCGGCGTTTTTGGACGCCTCTTGCACGAATTCTCGGTGGTCATTATTTCCGCAGTGCTGGTGTCCGGCGTGGTCTCGCTGACGCTCACGCCCATGGTTTGCAGCCGGTATCTGCGTCCCGAACATCAGCAGCACCACGGTTGGCTCTATCGCAAACTCGAGAGCGTTCTGGAAGGCTCGCTGCGCTGGTACGGAGTCAGCCTCCGGTGGTCGCTGCGCCATCGGCTGGCCATCATGATCCTGGGAGTAGCGATTCTAGGAGGCACCCTTTGGGAATTTTGGGTGATCCCCAAAGGATTCTTGCCCGAGGAGGACCTCTCGGAAATTCAGGTTTCCACGGAAGCCAATCAAGGCATCTCTTTCGTCGACATGAAAGCTCACCAGGAGGCGATCAATCGCATTTTCGAGACCGACCCCAATGTCGTCCAGTTCCATTCGAGCATCAGCGACACCAGCGGCACCGGATTGAATAATGGAAACGCCTTCTTGCACCTGCGGGACATTTCGGATCGCCCGTGGACCGATAGCCCCGCCTACGATCATTTGACCGCCAGCTTTGGCCACACGCCCGTGCTCGACTCGATAATTCGATTTATCCGCCCGCTTTTCGAGCACCACATGAGCATCGACGACGTGATGCAGGAGCTTCAGCCGAAGCTTAGAAAAGTCCCTGGCATCAAGGTTTTTCTTCAGAATCCTCCGGCTATACGCATCGGCGGCCAGCAGAGCAAGAGCCTCTACCAGTTCACTCTGTCGAGTCCGCAGACCGGGACGCTTTACCGTTACGCGCAACAGTTAGAGCAAAAAATGAAGGGCCTTCCCGAGCTCTCCGGCGTCACCAGCGACCTGCAAATCAAGAATCCGCAGGCCAATGTCGTTGTCGACCGCGACAAAGCTTCGGCGCTCGGAGTGACGCCCCAGCAAGTGGAAGATGCCCTTTATAGCGCTTATGGCCAGCGGTTGGTCTCGCCCATCTACGCGCCGAACAACGAATACTGGGTCGTTCTCGACGTGCAGCAGCGCTTCCAGGAAGATCCCAACATGCTGTCCGATCTGTACATCCACTCCAGTTCCGGCCAGATGGTTCCGCTCAGCGCGGTCTCGAAATTCACCACCAACGTGGGGCCGCTCACCGTCAACCACACAGGCCAGCTTCCTTCCGTCACCATCTCGTTCAATCTGGCCCCCGGCATCGCCCTCGGCCAGGCGGTTGACGAGGTGCAGAAACTGGCCAGCTCCATGCTGCCGCTATCGATCACCACCAGTTTCCAAGGCAGCGCCCAGGCCTTTCAGCAGTCGCTCGCCACTTTGCCCATTCTCCTCATCATGGCTGTTCTGGTGATCTATCTCGTCCTCGGCATTCTTTATGAGAGCTACATTCACCCGGTTACTATTCTCTCCGGCTTGCCTGCCGCTGCGTTTGGCGGTCTGCTGACGCTTTCGCTGTTCCATATGGAACTCGATATCTATGGATTCGTCGGCTTGATCATGCTAATCGGCATCGTGAAAAAGAATGCCATCATGATGGTCGATTTCGCGCTGGACCTCGAACGCAAGGGCGACATCGAAGCCGCGGAGGCTGCGTATCAGGGCTCCGTGATTCGATTCCGGCCGATTATGATGACCACCGCCGCGGCGATCATGGGCACGCTTCCCATCGCCATCGGATTTGGCGCCGACGCGGGTGCCCGGCGCCCGCTGGGCCTGTGCGTGGTTGGCGGGCTGATCTTCGCGCAGTTCATCACTCTGTATTACACGCCGGTCTTTTACACCTACATGGACAACTTCCTGAAGTGGCGCAAAAAAACGACTGCGCCCGCACCGTCCCGCGAACCGAGGGTTCACGAGCCGCTCCTCGATCCGCAGCTCAAACGGATCGGCAATAAGTAGTCGCCCCGCCCGCCCTCAGGCGCCAAATTCTATTCGCGGTGAGTCAACTCGACGGCGCACGATGGTTCTCCCGCCGCCACTGGCGCGGCCACGACGGACGGTTCCGCCGCATGCAGCCCCGTCCGAATCCCCTGCTTTAGGAGTTTGAATATGGTTCGCCGATTTTCGGCAATCGATTTCATCCAGGCAAAGCGGCCCATTTGCGGGAAGTAAATCCCGCGGAAACACAGGCGCGCAATAAAAATGTTGATGCGATAACCTAGCGGCTTGTGGTCGAGCGCATCCACTGCCTTGCCGATCGCCTCTGGACTATACGATTTAGCCCACCCGAGCCGCACTTCGTTATGAGCTTCGTCGATGCTCATGTTTAACGGCGTGTGCGCCATCGCGAACGGTATGAATTCTTGCCAATGCTTGGGACGCGTGAGCCGCCCTGCAGCTTCCAGCCTTTTAAAGAGCGGCGTCGCCGGCAAAGGGGTCATCAAGCCGAAAATCGGCAGTCCCGGCGGCCAGCTGCGAATCTCCTTCATCGTTCGCTCCGCAACTCCCGGCGTGTCGTTGTCCATGCCAAAAATAAAAGAGGTGATGGCAAACACGTTGTGCCGCTCCAGCCGTTCCAAGACGGCCGCGTATTCCGCCGGTTTGTTGAATCCTTTTTTGACGTCGGCAAGGTTGGCTGGATCGATGGACTCCATTCCGATGAAAATCCATTTTCCGCCCGCCGCCGCGATCAATTCCACAAGCTCCTCGTCGCGCAGCAGATTGGCGCTGATCTGTGCCACCCAATGGACCTGTGCGTTCGCGGCGATGATGTCTCGCAGCAATGATTTCGTGCGCTTTGGGTTGATGCCGAAATTATCGTCGATGAAAAACACCGCGATCTGGCCGCCCTCCTGCCGCGCCCGCGCTTTTAGCAGCAAGAGCTCGTTGACCACGCTCTCATTGGTGCGAAAGCGGATCGAGTCGCCGAAAAAGCCCGTCACCGTGCAAAATTCGCATCCGTACGGGCAGCCCCGTCCGGACTCCACCGGAACGATTCGAAACGTGCCCCAGCCGGCGCCCACGCGTTTTAGCAGCGGATGCAACATCCCCGGAAGCAAATTGAACTGGTCCAGCTTGATCTTGTCCCAGGGAATCACCGGATAGGGCTGCAGCGGCGGTTTGCGCTCTTTCCCCGTGGAGTCCACTGGCGCGTAGACATCGTGGAGCGTGCCGCGCGCCGCGTCCTCCACGATCTCGGGCCACGTCGCGTCCGCTTCGCCGAGCGCCACTGCGTCGGCGTGGCGCGGACCTCCGTCTCGCCCAAGTGCCTCATCGGGCAGCTCCGTCACATGCGGTCCGCCCATGACAACCTTCACGCCTGCGCCGCGCACGGCGTCCGCCATGCGGTAGGCTTTGGCAATCATTCGCGTCATCGCGCCGATGCCCACTAGCCCGATATTGTTTTCACGCACGTAGCGCGCAATGCTCTCTTCATCCATTGGCTGCGCGTTGCCGTCAATCAGCGCCACTTCGTGGCCCGCGGGAGTGAGCGCTTGCAGCAAGAACATCCAAAGATGGGGCATGAAGTTCCGAGTGACGCCATTATCAGGGTTGTACAGTAAACTTTTCATTAAATCCTTTCGGTGCGATCGTATTCGTATCAATTCCAATCGGACAGAGTCCGGCCGCGCGAGCGCGGCAGCTCTCTAAAATTGCCCCATCAACAAAATCAAGCGACGGACGAAACCCTACGAAGTGCGGAGGGGGAACCACGGAAGGTGCCAGCTTGTGGTCAGCCTCACTGCGTGCGAGCTAATCACACGCTGCGCCTTGCCACAACAGAAAAATCGAATCGATTTTCGAAAGCGAGGGCCGCTAGGGAACTGCCTTTCTTATGCGAGTCCCATTTTGGGAATCATGCGACGTCTCTCCAGCGATTCCCGGCTTTCAAAGTGCGTTTGAATTTGACTCGATCGGCACATGACGAGCGGCTTCGCTGAGGTTTTTAAGCCAGCGCGCGGGCTAAGCGCCAGAGCTTGCGGCGGCAACGCTGGCGGTGTTGAGCGTGAGCGGATTCTGCAAGACGAGATCAAACTGCCAGCCCGCATCGAAGAGTATTCCGTTACTCGCGCCCGCGCGGTGACGCGCCACCAGAATCGTCGCGACGATTGCGGCGACGGACACGCCGACGCCGATGCCAATCGCCGTGCCGACGCTCGAATGCACTTCTCCCGCAAAATCACGCGTGAATGCATGCACCGGGACCAATCAGGATCTCGTGGAGCGGCGACGCAAGTGCGGACCGGTCCCGGCATGTAAAAAGATTTCGGTCCCAAGCCGCTCCCAAAACTTCGATGGTAGACTCGCGCCATGCATTCGACCGCCGGTCTTTCTGTCTGGCTCACAAGGTATTCTCTTGAGGTGCAAGCTGCGTCCGCGGCTGCCAGTGTCATCCTGACGGCCGTTCTAGTTGGTACAACAATCGCCTACGTTCGGATCACCAACCGAATTCTCGTCGAATCCCAGAAGGCCCGAGTTGCGGCGGAAGGGCAGGCTTCATCTGCCAGGAAAACCGTCGAGGTGCTGCAGCAGCAGATCGAGGATCAATTGGGCCTGGGCCGGAGCATCGTCCAGAGCGCAATCGACAGCGCCGTTTCAGCGATAGCTTACTGGAAGGCTCAGGATCTACCGACTTTGGCCAGGCTTCGCGGGCTGCCACCCACAGAAAGCCTGGTTCCGGCAAACGCCGTCTCCGCGGTGGGTCACGCGTCTAGAATCGACCCATCCATTGCACAGCTCGTCTCATCAGCGTTCGACGATCTGACAAATGTTCGAAACGAGATCGAGGCTATGAAAAGCGTCGACGACGTTGTTGGGCGGGGCATGGATTTTTACAAGCACACGACGTACTCAGCAGAACGCTACCTGAGCAGTGCGTTTGAAAAGCTACAGAGAGCGCGGACAGGCCTTCTAGCGGGAGGCGCAGATTCAGACTGAGACGCTAACTCAACTCAACCGATGTGCTGGCCCGGACGTGAGATAATCCGGCCGGTCTTAGCGGATGACACAACCAATGAACTCTACCTCACTTTACTGGGTCCCGGCCGTCATTGCTGCCATTGTCAGCATCGCGATTGTTTTCTTAAGCAGGCGGTCCGAAACGAAGAAACATCTCGAATCGCTCAGGACCGACGCGTACGTGGACTTCATTCGAGGCGTCGCTGGCTTAGCCGTTCTCCAGAGTCACTCGCCAGAAGGAGAGAAGGACTACCTAAGGGGTGTCGAGTTGACGGCGCTCGTAGCTGACGCTAAAGCGCGGATTGCACTTTACGGTGGTGAATCAGTCGTGTCTTCACTGGCGACGTTTCTGAGGGCCGGAGCGGTCCTGGATTCAACCGAGAGGGCTACGGAGTTCACGGCAATTTGTCAGAAGATGAGGAACGATACGCGCCCTAGGCCTGGCAACATTTCAGATCACGACGCGCATTTCTTACTCTTCGGCCTCGACATGGAAGGTCACCCCACCGTGGCGGGCTGCCGAAATTCTGAGAACCGAAGCAACCCCGGTGTTTAAAAATCACGATGACAAGCCCTTGACAGTCAACCTCTCGCATTTGCCGCAAATCTCTAAAAGTATAGCGGGTGAGCCTGTAAGCCGGATTCTGTGCGCTTCGCGGCGCCCATTCGATTCGCATCGAGATGCGCACAACGCGGCGCGGCGATCATTCCTCTAGGTCCCGGATCGCTCCGGGACTCCAGCAGCCTACCCGAGGGTCGCAGCTGCATTCTTTCGAACGCGGCATACGGGCCGGGCCAGCCCTCCCCTCCTATTTGGCCTTGCTCCACGCGGGGTTTTCCGTGCCCCCGCCATTGCTGACGGGGCGGTGGGCTCTTACCCCACCTTTTCACCCTTACCAAATGCGCTTTGCCGAAACTGGCAAGCTCCGCGGTTTCCCGCAAGCCTGCCGCCGAGGCTCAAGCCGCACCGGCGGTTTATTTTCTGTGGCACTTTCCGTAGCCGCTTTCCCTGGCGCGAGCTTGCGCCCGCAACTCCTCAAGGACCGGCCCCCTGGCGTTACCAGGCGCGTTGCCCCATCGTGGCCGGCTCTTGCGAGTTCGCCACGACCGGAGTCCGGACTTTCCTCCCGTCCCGGCGCATAGGCCGGAACCGGCGATCACCCGGCTCACCCGCTAGCCGCGATTATACCGCGAATGCCTGATTTCCTTTGCGCGCGGACCGTGTTTGGATTTCTCGTGATGATTATGAATCGCCAACGATCTATCCGCGCCAGATCGGCCGTTGCGGTCCGGCAAGCGTTGATGTGCGCCATCTTTCTGGCCTTCGCGAGCGCGACTGCGGTTCTCGCGGCGCAGCGTCAGCAAGACGCGAAAAAGCTTTCGCAATACACGGCAATTGTCGTGCAAGCTTTCACCGTGCAAAAGAGCCCCGCCACGAAGGATGTCCCCATCGGCCTGGAATCGGCGCTGCAGAGTGACGCTGTGACCAGATTGCAGGCAGCGGCTTTGTTTTACGCGGTGATCAACGCCGCGCCAGCGCCGGCCGACCCAGCAGGCGTGACCGAACCCCTCGATTTGCGAGTGAACGCGGCGCAACCGATTACGGCGGATTCGTCCGCAGGGCGACTGGCCATGCCAGAGGCCGCGGGCCACAGCCGCCGGCTGATCTTGAACGGGACCATTGTCGCGTTTAAAAAAGGCAATCGCGCAGCTCGCTATTTCGCAGGGTTTGGCGCGGGCGAATCCAAGCTGAAGGTTCACTTCGCACTGGTCGACGCAAAAACGGGTGCGGAAGTGATGAGCTGGGATCAGACCGGCACATTCAAGGGCATGGCCGCCCCGTTCGGCGGCGGTTCGGGGAAGGTCGACCAGGGCGACGCGGGAAGCGTGGTCAAAGGCTTGGTGAAGAAAATCGAAGAGAACCGCTGATGCGTTGCAGCTAAGCAGCTGCTCCTATTTTGATGCGAGCAGCTTTTCGAACTGCGCTTCGTCGAGGATGGGCACGCCGAGCGCTTTTGCCTTGTCGAACTTCGAGCCGGGATCGGCGCCCACCACCACGTAATTCGTTTTTTTGCTGACGGACGAGCCAGCCTTGCCGCCATGCGAGGCCACCAGTGCTTCGGCCTCTTCGCGGGTGCGATGAATCAGCGTGCCGGTAAAGACGAAGGTCATACCCGCGAACTTGTTGCTCTTCGGCGCGGCGCGCTCTTCCCTCATCACCACGCCAACAGCTTTCAAACGGTCGATCAGCTTGCGGTTGGAGCTTTCGGAGAAAAACTCGCGCACGCCTTCGGCGATTTTCGGGCCGATTTCGCCCACTTCCACCAGTTCCTCTTCGCTCGCGTCGCGCACTTTCTCCATCGAGCCGAAATGCGCGGCGAGCAATTGCCCGGTTCGTTCGCCCACAAATGGGATGCCGATGGCGTAGATCAGCCGGGCCAGCCCTGCTTTCTTGCTGGCCTCGATTTCGTCCAGCAGGTTTTGCGCCGATTTTTCGGCCATACGTTCCAGGTTTGACAGCGTCTCCAAATCCAATTTGTAGAGGTCGGCAAAGTCGCGCACCAGATCATGCTGGAGCAGCTGCTCGACGATTTTTTCTCCCAAACCGTCGATATTCATGGCATGGCGGCTGGCGAAATGCAGAATACCTTCGCGGCGCCGCACCGGGCACAGCGGGTTCATGCAGCGGTAGGCCACTTCGCCTTCCAGATGGTGGACGCGCGTGCCGCACACTGGACACTTCTCCGGCATGCGAAATTCTTTTTCTTCCTTGCCGTGCTTCACCACTTTCAGCACGTGCGGGATCACTTCGCCGGCGCGCTCGACCAGCACCGTGTCTCCTGCATGCACGCCGAGCCGCGCGACTTCGTCCATATTGTGCAGCGTCGATTTCGTCACGGTGACGCCGCCAATCTGCACGGGCTCGAAAACGGCAAACGGAGTGAGCACCCCGGTGCGCCCCACGCTTACCAGAATCTCGCGAATCACGGTGGTTTCCTGATGCGCCGGATACTTGTACGCCAGCGCCCAGCGCGGGGCTTTGGAGGTGAACCCCAGCTCGTTCTGCAGCGAGATTTCGTCCACTTTGATGACGATCCCGTCGATCTCGTAGGCCAGCTTTTCGCGCTTTGACTCCCAGGCGGCGATGTAGCGCTCCACTTCCTCGAGCGAATGGCACAGCTTCCAGTCATCACTAGCTTTGAAATGCAGCGTCTTCAGCGCTTCAAGCGATTCCGAAAGGCGCTTCTTCGCCGCGCGCCCATCCACCAGCAGGTAATAAGCGAAGAAATCCAGCTTGCGTGAGGCGGTGATGCGCGAGTCCAGCACGCGAATGGAGCCCGCCGCGGCATTGCGCGGATTGGCGAAAATTTTGCCGCCTTGCTCTTCCTGCTGGCGGTTCATCTCCTGGAACGCCTTGCGCGTCATGATCGCTTCGCCGCGCACCTCAAAGTTGCCGGGCAGGCCGGCTTTTTTCAGCAGCGCCGGATCAATGGATAGCGGAATTGTGCGAATCGTTTTGAGGTTGGGCGTCACGTCCTCGCCGGTAATGCCGTCCCCGCGCGTGACGCCACGCACCAGCCGGCCGTCCTCATATACCAGCGACATGCTCAGCCCATCGAATTTATGCTCCGCGATGTAGTCCACTTTTTCGCGTCCGGTGGTCTCGCGCACGCGCCGGTCAAAATCGCTGAGCGCCTCGATGGAAAAGGCGTTGTCCAGGCTGACCATCGGCGTGGTGTGCCGCACTTCCTGAAATCCCGCGCGGGGCGCTCCGCCCACACGCTGAGTAGGCGAATCAGGAGTGACCAGACTGGGATGCTGCGCTTCCAGTTCCTTCAGCCGGTTCATCAGCCGGTCGAAAGCCGCGTCCGAAATTTCCGGGTTGTCCGCTACGTAATAGAGGTATTCGTGGCGGCGAATCTCTTCGCGCAGCTGCTCGATTTCCTTGGAAGCTTCGCGGGAATGCGACGTCTTCGTGGAAGCCATGCGCTCCTCGGGGCGTCTAAACTTCAGGCATCCGCCTCACAGAGGCGGGGTCAACTCAAGCGGCGAGTAGTATACAATGCCCTGCTAGAGTGCGCCTTCAGGACCAAACCCGTGCCGAACGCCATTAAGGACGCCCTGCTCATCTACAATCCGACCAGCGGCCGGCGTCGCAACCGCCGCTTCGCGGAGATCGAGCGAGCGGTCCGCATCCTGAAGGAAGCCGGGATAACCACCGAGCTGGCGCCCACCTACGCGCCGAATAGCGCCACCCAGATCGCCCGCCGCGCCACTCAGGATCGCCGCGGCATGGTGATCGCCTGCGGCGGCGACGGCACCATCAATGAAGTTGTGAACGGCCTCGCCGGTACGCAAACGCCGATGGCACTGCTGCCCGCAGGCACCGCGAATATTTTGGCGAAAGAGCTGCGCATTCCGTGGGATATTCCCCACGCCGCGCGGCTGATTCCCAATGCGGATGTCCGGCGGATCGCGCTGGGGCTTGCCGTCCCGCTGAACGGCAACCATTCCGAAGCCATGCCCATCGAAGGCCGCTATTTTCTATCCGTCGGCGGCGCGGGGCCGGATGGCGCCATCGTCAACGGCGTCCATGCGGGACTAAAGAAGCGCGCTGGAATCATTGCCTACTGGTGGGAGGGTCTGCGTCAGCTGCTGAGCTACAACTTCGCTGAAATGCGCATCGACTCGCATGGGCAGGAGCGGCGTGCGACGATTGTCGTGGTCGGCCGGACGAAACATTACGGCGGCCCGTTCAAAATCACCACCGGCGCCGATTTGTTCGAAGACAGTTTTGAAATTCTTACCTATTCGAAGCGTAGCCGCATAGCTTACGCTCTCTGCCTGCCGGCGCTTTGGATGGGCCAGTTGCGCAAACGCGAAGGCATCGAAGCGTGGAAGGCGCAGCATTCCACTTGCGAGCCGGCCGGTGCGCATCCGGTGTACGCTCAGGTGGACGGCGAGCCCGTGGGAGCTTTGCCGCTCTCATTTCGCATCGTGCCCGACGCGCTTTCGCTCTTAACGCCCGCGGAGTAGTGGGACTTCGCGGCCGTTCGTAAAAATTTCATGGAACCGTTTACGCACGCCTTCGCTTCGCTGGCGCTCGCCAAATCGGGCGAACGGTGGGTTCCGCGCTTTGGCATCGCCATGCTGGTGACCGCCGGCGTGGCGCCCGATCTCGATTACCTAAGCTATTTCGGCGGCCCGGGCGCGTTCTTAACCCTGCATCGCACGCTGTTTCATTCGCTGCTGGGCGGAGCGGCGCTGGCGTGCGCGCTCGCTTTCGGCTTTTACATCCTCGATAAAAAATGGCCGCGCTCGCACGTGGCGCAGGACAGAACTTATCCACCACCGGCGTTTTTGCCCGCACTGGCCGTCTGCGCCATCGGCGTTGCCGGAAATATTTTACTCGACCTTTGCAGCGGCGAAGGTGTGCAGCTGCTTTGGCCGTTTCGGCCCGGCTGGTATCACTGGAATCTGGACGGCAGTCTCGACCCATGGCTGCTGCTGATCCTGGTCGCGGGTCTGCTGCTTCCCATGCTGTTTCGGCTGGTGAATGAGGAAGTGGGCGCCCGCAGCAAAGGACGCGGCAACTCTCGCGCGGCGATTGTCACGCTGGTTCTCGTGGCCGCTTATTTCGGATGGCGCGCGCATCTTCACGCCGAGGCGGTCAACCTTCTGCTCTCGCACGAATACCAGGGCCACATCGCCCTTTCCGCGGCGGCCTTTCCCGATGCTTCATCGCCATTCGACTGGCGCGGCGTCGCCGTCACAGACAATACCGTCGAGGAATTGGATGTGCCGCTCCGTCGCGACGCCGATTTCGACGCCGATCGCAGCCGCACCTATTTCAAACCGGATGATTCCGCGGCTCTCGAAGCGGGGCGCAAAACGGCCGTGGCCCGGAAATTTCTGCGCTACGCGGCCATGCCGGTCGCCAGCGTCTCACAACTCGAGGACGGCTATCGCTTCGAAATTCATGACCTGCGCTACGCTTCCGACGATTTCGACGCCGCCAATGTTTTTGTGCGCGTCGATTTCGACAGCCACTTGCATATTCGCAGCCAAAACTTTCTCTTCGCCGCCTCGCCGAATCCCTAGCGCAAGCTAGATCAATACACGCGGACCGCGGGACATCCAGCGCCCCGCCACGTAGAGTGTCGCGAGGCTTATGAACACCGTCGCCGCGAGCAGCGCCTGGTGCGACATTGCGTATCGCAAAATGATATCGCCGTAGCGGACCGCCAAAAATCCTTCGGCAAAATAGCGCAGGCTGCGGCCGAGCAACAGCGCCATTACAAACGTCCGCAGCGGAACCTGAAACACTCCGTCCGCCAGCACGAACACCTTAAATGGAAACGGCGGCGGCAAAATCGCCGGAACAAACGTGCTGACGAACGCGTTGCGCTGCACCCATCCGCGAATCCGGTCGGCTCCGCCTCGCGCGTGCCGATGGAAATACGCTTCTCCTCCCTTTTTCGCCAGCAGATAAAGCCAAATGCAGCCTGCCAGCGATCCGATCGCTGCCATGGCGCAGTAATAGGGCATCCGCATGGGCCGCTGGATCGAGCTTTCGATCACCAGCGCGTCCGTGACGAACGGAAAGGACAGAATCGAGGAGTCCAAAAACGCCACGACGAAGATGCCGCCCCCTCCCAATACCGCGACCAGCCTCTGAAGCCAACGCGGCAACTTCACGGTCTGCATGTTGAGGGCAAATCCTCCGGCGAATGGCGCCGATTGTAGCAGAATTTTTCGCGCGAACTGCCGAAGAACGCGCGGATCAAATTGCTCATTCGCGAACTCTCAGATAAAATTCACGCTTGAGCAATTTTCCTCAGACCTCTCAGCTCCTTTCCGGACTCAACGAGCGCCAGCGCGAAGCCGTGCTTTCGACCGACGGCCCGCTGCTCGTTCTCGCCGGCGCCGGCACCGGCAAAACCCGCGTGATCACCTATCGCGCCGCCTATCTGATCGAAGGCGGCGTGCCGCCCGGCGCGATTCTCGCTGTTACGTTCACCAACAAAGCGGCCGACGTGATGAAGCAGCGCATCGCCGAATTGCTGCGCTCGGTGGGCAGCGACGCTTCGGACATGTGGGTATCCACATTTCACAGCTTTTGCGCGCGCCTGCTGCGCCGCGAATCCCGCCACCTCGGCCTCCCGCGCGATTTCGCCATTTACGATGACGACGATCAGACCGCCGCCGTCAAGCGCGCGCTCGCGCAGCTCAATTTTTCCGCCGAAGATTACCCGCCGCGCAGCGTGCGCTCGCAAATCAGCCATGCGAAAAATCACGGCATCTCTCCCGACGAAATGGCCGCGAAAGCCTCGCAATCCGGCGATCGCGACCGGCAGGACGTGGCCAAAGTCTATGCCGTCTACGAGGAAGTACTTCGGCGCGGCGCGGCCGTCGATTTCGACGATTTGCTCCTTCTGGCGGTGAAGGTTCTTCGCGAGCATCCCGACGTGCGGGCTGCGTGGAATAATCGGTTTCAGTACATCATGGTCGATGAATTTCAGGACACCAACAGCGCGCAGGAGGAATTGGTGCGCCTGCTTGCCGGCTCGCGGAAAAATGTCTGCGTCGTGGGCGACGAAGACCAGTCGATCTACGGATGGCGCGGCGCACAGGCGGGCAATCTGAAGCGCTTCACGCAGGATTTTCCCAACGCGAAGATCATTCGCCTGGAAGAAAATTACCGCTCCACGCAGACGATACTCGACGCCGCGGCCGCGGTAGTCCAAAACAACACCGAGCGCCTGGGCAAGAATCTGCGCTCTACCGCCGGCGCCGGAGCGCCTCTAAAATTTTACGAGGCTACTGATTCAAGCGCCGAAGCCGACTACATCTGCGGCCAAATTGCCTCGATATCTCGAGAAGATTCCAGCGCGCACGTCGCCGTCCTCTATCGCACCGGCGCGCAGTCGCGCGCATTCGAAGAAGTTTTGCGCCGCTTCGGCATTCGCCATCGCGTGGTCGGCGGTTTCAGCTTTTACGAACGCGCCGAAGTGCGCAACGCGCTCGCGTACGTGCGGCTGCTCTTTCACCCCGAGGACAATATCCCGCTGCTGCGCGTGCTCAACGTTCCTCCGCGCGGCATCGGCGCGGCTACCGTGGCCGCGCTCGAATCGCGCGCCCGCGAAATGGGCAAATCGCTGTGGGACGCTATCGCTTCCGGCGAGCTCGCCCCCGGAAAGAAATTCCCCGCCTCGCTGAAAACCTTCTACGAAATGATGGAAGCGCTGCGCGAGGAATGCCGCGAACTGCCGCCCTCCACTATGATCGAGCGGGTCCTCGACCGCACCGGCTATCTCGGCTGGGTTGAGCAGCAGGACAATCTGGAGCACACCTCTCGCGCCGACAATTTGCGCGAACTTTCCAACGCCATGGCCGAAGCCACCGAGCAAGGCCAAACCTTGGAAGACCTGCTCGACCATGCCGCGCTGGTGAGCGATTCCGATCAATTCGACGAGTCGGCCACCGTCTCGCTGATGACGTTGCACAGCGCCAAGGGGCTCGAGTTCGACGCTGTGTTTCTCGCCGGACTCGAAGAGGGATTGCTGCCGCACAGCCGCTCGTTCAACACCAACGCGGAGATCGAAGAAGAGCGCCGCCTGTTTTACGTGGGCATGACTCGCGCGAAAAAATCCCTGGTTGTCTCGCGCGCCGTCTATCGCCGCACCTACGGTGAAGAGCGCTTGCGCGCCTCGCTGCCTTCGCGCTTCCTGGCGGAAATTCCCGCCGACCTGATCGAAGCCGCCGCCGGTTCGCAATCGGAACCCGGAGAAACCCGCCGCTACGAGCCTGATCCGGAATTTTCGTCCGGCTACGATTACAGCCGCGCGAAATCTGCCTATGGCTGGGACAGCCATGGTCGGCCCGCAGCCTCGCGCCCGTATGGGCGATCGCCGGCGCCAACCGCCAAGCCGGTCAGTTCGCCAATCAGGTCAAAAGATCCGCTGGTCGGCAAGCGCGTCCGCCACCCGAAATACGGCCTCGGCACCATCATCGAAGTCGATGGCGAGGGCGAAGACCGCCGCCTCACCGTCAGCTTTCAGGATTACGGCCCCAAAAAACTCATCGAACGCTACGCCCATCTCCAACTCGCGTAAACGGCACGTCGTTCCGACGCCCTTTCGATCCGCTATTATTCCGAGGGGCGATTTGTGCCCCGAGGAAACCCTCTTTATGTTCGCCCGCCAGGAGCGTGCGCCGTGGGTGCAGTAAGAGCGATTCTTCGTCGCCACGCTCCTCAGAATGATGGCTGCGGCTCCGAGGTGCTGGCAAATACACCGCGAGCCGCTACAGTCGAATCGGCAATCGACTGGTTGCGCGGATGCGCCGCGCATTGTAGAGTTCCCTGAAGCGCGCACAACAAGGTGCCGATTGGATCCACAGCTTTTCCGTACCAAGAGCATCGACCAGCTCATTTCAGACGCTGAACGGCCCGAAAAGCGGCTGCAAAAGTCGCTCGGCTGGGTGAGTCTCACCGCTCTTGGCGTGGGCGCCATCATCGGCAGCGGCATTTTCGTGCTCACCGGCACGGCCGCCGCTGGCGAATCGGTCGAGTTCCCTTCCATCCTGCAGGCTCCGCTGCTTTCCGTGCTGCTGCACGGACGCCACGCCATAGGCATCAACGGACGCCCCGGCGCCGGTCCAGCCATCGCGCTTTCCTTCTTCATCGTCGCCGTGGTTTGCGGTTTGGCCGGCCTTTGCTACGCCGAGCTCGCGTCGATGATCCCCATCGCCGGCAGCGCGTATACGTACACGTACGCCACACTCGGCGAATTGATCGCATGGATCATCGGCTGGGACTTGATCCTTGAATACGCGGTTTCGAATATGGCGGTCGCCGTGGGGTTCTCGGCGTACATCAACAGCTTGCTCGATTCCTTCGGACTGCACCTGCCCGCCGTCCTGAGCACGCCGGCCTATTCTCCGGAAACTGGTTGGGCGCTGCATTTCAACATCATGGGCTTCGTGATCGTGATGCTGCTCACCGTGCTGCTGGTGGTCGGCATCCGCGAATCCTCTGGCGCCAACAACATCATGGTTGCCATCAAGCTGCTGGCCATCATCGTGTTCTGCGTGGCTGCCAGCAAATACATTCATCCCTCAAACTGGACGCCTTTCGCGCCGAATGGTTTCCAGGGCGTGCTCACCGGCGGCGCCATCGTTTTTTTCACCTACATCGGCTTTGATTCCGTTTCCACCGCCGCCGAGGAATGCAAGGATCCCAAACGCGATCTGCCCATCGGCATTCTGATTTCGCTTTTCGTCTGCGCGTTTTTTTATATTGCCGTCGCGCTGGTGCTCACCGGCATCCAGCACTGGTCCACGCTTGATAACGCCGCGCCCGTGGCGCACGCGCTCGAAGCCATCGGCCTCAATGGAGTGAATCGCTGGGTCACCGCCGGCGCGCTGATGGGCATGATTTCGTCGATTCTCGTTTTCCAGCTGGGACAGGCGCGCGTCTGGTTCGCCATGTCTCGCGACGGCCTGCTGCCCTCGGCCTTTTCGCGCGTCCACAAAAGATTCCGCACCCCCGACGTGGCCACCTGGGTCGCCGGAATCGTAGTCGCCATCCCCGCGGGCATTTTCGACATCGGTACGCTGGCCGATCTTTCCAACATTGGAACGCTCTTCGCGTTTATTCTCGTTTCCATCGCCGTGCTGATTCTGCGCAAAAGACAGCCGGAACGACCGCGCGCCTTCCGCGTTCCCGCCATGCCATGGATTCCCATCGCCTCGGTCGTATGTTGTTTCGTACTAATGGCCAGCCTCACTGTGGAAAACTGGCTGCGCTTCGTCATCTGGCTGCTCATCGGACTGTGCGTGTACCGCTTCTATGGCCGCCACCATAGCGCGCTCCGGTCGGACAAGATGATCCCGGCCCCGCAAGGAGACGTCCCCTGATTCTCCGGGATTGCGCCAACCTCTTCTCGCTGTCGATGCCCCGATGACGCAGCCCCCGCAGCTGACGATCCTCGATGCGCTGCCCAAAGCCGAGCTGCATCTGCATCTCGAAGGCGCCATCCGCCCCGAAACCTGCATCGCACTGGCCGCTCGACACGGAGCGGAAATCGCGCTCGAAAAAGTTGCCGCGCGCTATCAATTCAACGATTTCTCCGGCTTCATCGAGACTTTCAAATGGGTCACTTCCCTGCTGCGCGATCCAGAAGATTACGCCCTCATCACCCGCAATCTGCTCGATGATCTGGTTCGCCAAAATGTCGTTTACGCCGAAATCACTATTTCCGCGGGAGTGATGCTCCTCCGCAATCAGAACATCGAAGCGAATTTCGCCGCGATTCACGAAGCGGCCCAGAGCGTCCGCTACAGTCGCGTGCGCACCGCCTGGATTCTGGACTGCGTCCGCCAATTCGGCGCTGATCCCGCGATGCAAGTTGCACGCGCCGCCGTGCAGCTGCAAAGCGCGGGAGTCGTCGCGTTCGGCATGGGCGGTGACGAACTCTCCGTCCCCACCGCGGATTTCCGCGCGGCATTCAACTTCGCGCGCAGCCAGGGCCTTCACCTCGTGTGCCACGCGGGAGAAATCGGCGGCCCCGCATCCGTCCGCGAAGCCGTGGAAATTCTCGGCGCCGAACGCATTGGCCACGGCATCGCCGTGATGCACGACGCCGCGCTCGCCGAATCGCTCGCCACGCGCCACATCGTGCTCGAAAATTGCCTGACCAGCAATCTGGCCACCGGCGCACTCGCGAAACAAACGGGCAATCCTCGCGCTAAGCTGGCCGATCACCCACTAAAAAAACTGCTCGATGCCGGCTCGCTAATCACCCTCTCCACTGACGATCCCGGCATGTTCTCCACCGACCTGCTCACCGAATACTCGCGAGCCGCGTCGCTCGGCCTTTCGCAGCAGCAGCTTCTCAGCCTGGCGGAACAAAGTTTCGCCGCCGCCTTCCTGCCTCCCATCGACAAGCGCACCTATCTCGAAAATTTTCGCGCCGCCGCCAAATCCGCCGCCCTGCTATAATTCCGATCTCAACGGTTTGAGCGTGGTTTCTGGCGTGTGGTTTTGCGGGCGCCCCAATTTTCCGCGTCTTTGCGGGGGTGAGAGCGGCGCTCACGTCGCGAATCGCCGCGCACATGAGGCGTTGTCATCCCGACAGAGACCGCCTTACGACCGACAAGGGACCTGCTTTTGATTGTGCCTCGCGCCGCTGAAACGAATCAGCGTCGTGGCGAAACCAAGGAGCCGTGATGAAAGCCCACGTCTGGGTCATGCCCAAGCCGACCGTCCTCGATCCCCAAGGACAAACTATCCAGCGAGCGCTCTCATCCCTCGGCTTCGCCAAAATCCAGGAAGTGCGCCAGGGCAAATTCTTCGTGCTCGATCTCGACGGCCTAACCCGAGACGAAGCGAGTCAGCAGGTCGAACGCATCGCCAAAGAAGTCCTCACCAATCCCGTGATCGAGCAGTTCCGCTTCGAAATCGTCGATTAATCTCGCAAAGACCGGCGCAGAGCCAGCCGCGAGTTCCGGCAGCTTCACGTTTCGGTGCGCGAGCGCAAAAAAATAGCTGGAGCCGAGGGTCCTCTCCTCCGGCTCCAGCTTCTTTTATCTGCTATGTTGCTGATGCTCTTCTAAACGGCTTACCGCCCGTCTTCGTCGTGCGAATAATCGGCGTACGCCGTCGGTGCGAACGCCACACCGCGCAGCACCTCGCCGTAGCGCGCCGCTTGGATGGTCACGAATTGCTCAAGCCGGCCGCCCCATGGATCGAAGCTGCGGCCGTTGCTCGATGGCAGCTTGGTCGCGTTCAGCACGTCCGTCACCCGCATGAGTTTGTTCGGATCGCCGCCCTGGTCGCCGCTGGCGCTCACCGTCGACGTCACCACGTAAATCGTCGCGGTGCCATCCAGATTCACTTGGCCGGTTAGATTGCGGCAGCCATCGGTGGCCGGATTGAGCGCGCTCGGATAATTCGCGACGCCGTACGGCACGCCGATGTTGAGCCCGCTCTGCAGCACGTAGTCCATCTGCCACGTGCCGTTCACTTTCGACCATTTCTGCAATCCGCCATCCTGCAAAGCTTCGGGACCAGCCACATTTCCGTTCACCGCCGGCGACACCAGCGTTCCGTCGCCCTCGTCGCAAACGTACAGCGTGTTCTCGTTCGCGAACCACATGCCGAAGGGATAGAGCACGCCAGTGGAGCTGCTCGCCAGCGTTGTCGGAAATCCCGCCGGAATCGTGATCGGAACATTCAACAGATTGCCGCCCGGCGCGTTCGAAGGCGTCGGGAGCACTCCCGCTTGCCCCACCTGATAAATCGTGTTGATGCCGTTGCTTCCGCTGCCTTTGCTGACATACAGCGTGTTGTCGAAAATCGTTACGCCGCGGAAATTATCGTCCTTGCCCGGTTTGTCCACTGTCCCGCTGTACGCCGGTACCTGACCAACCTCGAAATCACCAATCTTCTGGATGTTCGGGGCCACAGGAGGCGCTTGCCCTGGGACTAGGAGTTCTGCGCCCGTGGAGTTCACGAGATTGACGCCCACTTGCGTGTCCGCCAATTCCGTCTTCGAAAGGCCGCCGTTGTTGTCATTCCCCGCCATGTAATAAAGCCCATCGCCCTTGATCACCGCGCGCCCGTTGTCACCGCTGTACGCGTTGCCGTCCGTGACCTGCACGCGCCCAAAGGCGTCCACTTCCGCCACGGCTCGGTAGTATTGGCCCACATCCGGATTCGACGGATCGATCAGCCCCGGCGTATTGGAATTGGAAACATCCAGCAGGTTCGGCCCGGTCATGTAACCCGGCCCGCCTACGTAACCCAAGAACGTAATCGACTTGCCATCGGTCGAAAGATTCAGCGCCAACTCCGACTTCGATTCGAAGCTGGTCACGATCTCATTGCTCGGCACCGGCAACGTCTGTAGCCATTGTCCGCCCGTGGTGATGTTGTCTAGAAAAATCGGCGCGCTCACCGAAAAGCTTCCGTCCGACGAGTCATTCTCGAACACCGTGGGATACGTTCCATCCACGATTGCATCGCCGCACGTAACCGAAATCGATTTTGAGGTCCCGCCACCGATCTGCGGCAGCGTAAAGGTCACTGGCACGCATCCCGGCGGCAGAGACTCGCCCGCCATCACCGTGCTCGCCGTGCCCTCATAGACGCTCCGGCTCACCACCAACGTGCCCGGCACAAACTGCGAAAAATGATGGCCATGGCCCTGGCCGAAGCCGTAACCGGGGTTGCCATAACCGAAGTCGCGACCATCTGCCTTCGCCTTGCTAACGAATGTGCCCGCGCCTAAAGCTGCTCCTATCGCAATGGCCAGTCCTGCCGTAACCAAAATCTTCCTCATGTATGTGCGCTCTCCTGGGACGGGGTCCTCAGCGCGCCGACTCTGCGCAATCGGGTGCCCACGTTCTCCAAATCGTATCCGCGCGTTCGAGTACTCGCGCGGGCGTGGTCCCCAGCGACCGCCATCGGCAATCGAGTCCGGCGCCGTTTGTACGGTCGCAAAGTGCTTCGCGATCCAGTACTCACAGCGATTTCCTCACAACGAGTGCCCCACGCGCCGCACACACTCGCACATCGTGAACGACCCTTGGTTACTCCCCAGTGAAAACTCCGTGAATCGCCGGCATCATGGTCACCTACAACCGAAACACGGCCGCACGCTGCCGCGACGGCCGTGCCCGTGAACCAAACTTGCTCGACCGTTGCTATCGAAGCTGTTGAATTTGGCGCACACTTGTGCCAATCTAGTATCCGGTCGAATTTCGCCTGTGCGTATGGCGCAGGCTAGATTGACGCGCCTCTCGAGTTTGTAGCCCTGGCGGCTTGACGGCATTTTGTGGGGGCGTTCCCCTCATCTGCCGAAGGCTCAGGCTCCGGACGTGGCGCAGAGCCCCTCGTTTTTGTGCGCGGGCGACTGGGACCGGTAAGCTCCCGGACGAAGGGAGAAGGAGCAGGATGGCCACGGACCTCCGAAGGTCCACAGGGCAGCCATTTCCAAATCCGAAGACCACTCCGCAACCCGCATCTCCCCGGTACAGTCATTCGAGTAGAAACCATCCTAAGTCACTGAAAACACTCGTTAGAGTAGCCGTCTACCCGGAACGTCCCGGCGTACGCCGTTTTTCGCTTGCCCTTCGCTCGCCGCACCTCTTCCGGCACGCCATTCAGGCCCCGATCACTGCACAACGATCGATTCCTCGAATCGCATGGTTCGCCGCGCCTGTGCTACGCTTGTTCTCCCACGCGTTGCGGCGGCAGGCGCGTTCAATTCGCCCACGAAAGAGGTCCATCTGATATGTGCGGCATCGTTGGCTACATCGGTCCCAAGCGAGTGGTTCCCCTGATCCTCGACGGCCTTCGCCGCCTGGAGTATCGCGGCTATGACTCCGCCGGCATCGCCGTGGTCGGCCAAGACGGCAAACTGGAAATCCGCCGCGCCTCCGGCAAGCTGCGTAATCTGGAAGAATCGATCAGAGGCACGCCCCTTGATGGCCTCTACGGCGTCGGCCACACTCGCTGGGCCACGCACGGCCGCCCCACCGAGGAAAACGCGCATCCGCACCGCGACTGCACCGGCGAGATCGTGGTCGTGCACAACGGCATTATCGAAAACTACGTGGAGCTGAAATCGCAGCTCATGGCCGAAGGGCACAAGTTCGTCACCGAGACGGATACCGAGATCATCGCCCACTTGCTGGAAAAGCTCTCGAAGGATTCGACTCTCGAAGAAGCCGTCCTGAAAGCCGTGAAGCTGATGGGCGGCGCCTACGCGCTGGTGGCCATCTCCACGCGCGATCCGCGAAAGATCGTTGCCGCGCGCATGGGACCGCCGATCGTCGTCGGCATCGGCGAAGGCGAATTTTTCATCGCCAGCGATATTCCCGCCATTCTCGAGCACACGCGCAACGTTTTTTTCCTCGGCGAAGGAGAAATCGCCGTGGTCACTCCGCAGGGTGTGAAGCTTTTCAACTTCGAGAGCCAGCCGATTAGCCGGCCCACGCAACGCATTACCTGGGATCCCATCCAGGCAGAGAAGGGCGGCTTCAAGCATTTCATGCAGAAGGAGATTTTCGAGCAGCCGCGCGCCGTCCGCGACACATTGCTCGGCCGCATTTCGCAGCAGACCGGAAAGGTTTTCCTCGATGAAATGCAGATCACCGAAGAGGAGTTCCGCCATTTTAATTCGGTGAAGATCGTCGGCTGCGGCAGCACCTGGCACGCGGGCCTGGCCGGGAAATTCATGATCGAGCGGCTGGCGCATCTGCCGGTGGAAGTCGACTATGGATCGGAATTCCGGTACCGCGATCCCATCATCGATAAAAATACGCTGGTGATCGCCGTCAGCCAGTCGGGTGAAACGGCCGACACCATCGCCGCCGAACGCGAGGCGCGCCAAAAGGGCGCCAAGATTCTGTCCATTTGTAACGTGGTCGGCTCGATGCTGACGCGCGAAGCGCAGGGCAACATTTACACCCATGCCGGCCCGGAAATTGGCGTCGCATCCACGAAAGCTTTCACCGCCCAGCTCACCGCCCTGCTGCTGACCGCCCTGCATCTGGGCCAAGTGCGCGGAAAACTTCCGGCGCCCACGTCGCAAATGCTGATGCAGGAATTGACGAAACTCCCGCATAAACTTTCCGAAATTATCGAACGCGATGCGAAAATCGAAGAACTCGCGCGGCAGCTCTTCCGCCATACCGATTTCCTCTATCTCGGCCGCGGAATTCATTTCCCCATCGCGCTCGAAGGCGCGCTCAAGCTCAAGGAAATATCCTATATCCACGCCGAAGGCTATCCCGCCGGCGAAATGAAGCACGGCCCCATCGCACTGATCGACGAAAATCTTCCCGTGGTGGTGATCGCCACGCGCGACGAATCCGATCCCGCGTCGATGACCCGCTACGAAAAAACCATCTCGAACTTGCAGGAAGTAAAGGCACGCGACGGCATCGTGATCGCCGTGGTCAGCGAAGGCGACCGGATCGCTCGCGAGAACGCCAGTCACGTGATCGAGATCCCGGCCGCGCCCGACCTTCTCGCGCCGATTATCGAAGTGGTGCCGCTGCAAATGCTCGCCTATCATATTGCCGTGCGTCGGGGCTGCGATGTCGATCAGCCGCGCAACCTCGCTAAATCGGTCACTGTCGAGTAGGCTTGCATGATGTCGAAATCGACTTTTTCCGCCCGCGCGATAATTACCCGCGCGTCCAAAATGCATATGTTCCGGGCGTTGCAGGAAACGCTGGGTTTGAATTTCGCCCGGCAAATTGGAATCCGCTTGCGCTCCACGTTCGCCGCCACAATCTTCATCGCGCTTCTCGCGTTTGCGACTTCCGTTGCCGCTGCGCCTTCTTACCGGGCGCCGGCTCAGGACGCGCCGGCGAACCAGGGCGAACAAGCCAGCGCCACGCTTGCGGAGATTCAGGTCACCGGGTCAAAGCGCTTCAGTTCGGACCAAATCGCCGCCGCGACGGGCCTGCGTGTGGGCTCGCAGGTCACGCGCGCCGATCTGCAGGCCGCCGCGAATACGCTCGCGCAGCTCGGCCCATTCACCGACGTTCAGTACCGCTTCGCCAGTCAGCCCGCGGGTGTGGTCGTGCAGTTTCAGCTCGCCGACGCGCCCGCCGTCCCGGTCTTCTTCGACAATTTTCCTTGGTTCACCGACGATCAACTCGACGCCGCTTTGAGGCAAGCAACGCCGCTTTTTGACGGCTCGTCTGCGCCCGAGCATGGCGCTCTACTCGACGCAATGGCCAACTCACTCGGAGTTTTTCTTGTCGCACATGGGCTGCCCGGCACCGTCTCGCACGTGCTGACGCAGCGAGTGTTCAGCAATCAGATGGTGCAGGAATTCAAAGTTGATGATGCGGGCGTGGATGTGGCCAGCATCAACTTTTCTGATTCGCTGGCCCAGAGTGACCGCGGCATTCACACGCGCCTGTCCGATCTGATCGGGCGGCCATACTCGCGTACTGCGATCGAGCTTTTCGAATTCGAGCAAGTCCGCCCTGTGTATCTTTCACATGCGCACGATCATGTAACCTTCGATCCGCCCACAACCGCGTTCACTGGCGCGGATCATTCGCGCGTTGCGGTGACGGCAACGATCGAGCCAGGACCAGCGTACGCGTGGGGCGGAGTTACGTGGTCGGGAGCCAGCGCAATCTCATCGGCGCAGCTCACCGCGCTGATGAAATTAGCGCCCGGTGATCTCGCCAATGGAATGACTGTCGATGCGGGCTGGCAAGCGGTGCAAACCGCGTTCGCCAATCTTGGCTATCTGGACGCGAAAGTCACACCGGCGCCGCACTACATCGATGCCGAAAAACGCGTCACCTATACTGTTACCATCGATCAGGGCCCGCAATACCGCATGGGCAAGCTGGTGCTTTCCGGACTTTCGGTGGAAGGCGAGCAGCGCATTCGAGACGCGTGGAAAATCGCCCCGGGCGAAGTTTTTGATAACGCCACGTACCAGGAATTTCTCATACACGGAATTAATGAAGCCTTTAGAGGTTTCCCCGCGCACTACGACAAGATTGGCCGCTATCTGGCGAAAAATCCAAATGACACTGTGGACGTCATGATGGATTTTGAATAATAAATCCGCGCTATACTGCGCGCAGCGAATCATGGCCTCTCCAATTGCGGCACACAATCCGGCGGAAGAATCAGCGGCTTTTGAAAAAGAAAGCCGGCTGATCGAGCAATTGCGCCCGCTCGAATCGCTGCTGGTAGCTTTTTCCGGCGGCGCCGACTCGGCTTATCTGGCCTGGGCCGCGCATCAGGCGCTCGGCGAACGCGCGCTGGCCGTCACCGCGCTTTCCGCAAGTTATTCGCTTCACGACCGCGAACAAGCGGAGAATTGCGCGCGGGCTGCCGGATTCCGCTACGAATTGATCCGCACGCGCGAATTCGACAATCCGCTGTACGTGGCCAACAACGCCGACCGCTGCTATCACTGCAAAGACGAGCTTTTCGACCGGATGGAAGCGCTTGCGCGCGAGCGGAACTTCCGTGCGATCGCGTACGGCATCAATGCGGACGACACGCACGATTTTCGTCCCGGGCATCGCGCCGCGCACGAGCATCGAGTTCTCGCACCGCTGCTCGACGCGAAACTCACGAAATCCGAGATTCGTCTTTTGTCGCAGCGCGCGGGATTGCCGACTTGGGATCGTCCTGCTTCGGCGTGCCTTTCTTCACGGGTTCCTTACGGCACCGCCGTCACGCCGGAACTGCTTGACCGAATCGAACGCGCGGAAGCGGCTCTACGGGAATTGGGCTTCCGGCAATTTAGAGTCCGCGTGCATGGCGAACTTGCACGCATCGAACTGGCGCAGGAAGAACTTGCGCGCGGCCTCGATCCAGCCACCGCGCGTGAAATCGCCGCGAAGGTGAAGGCCGCGGGGTTCGCGTTCGTCACGCTTGATCTGGAAGGGTACCGTCAGGGCTCGCTCAATTCCCTGCTGCGCATCAAGCGCTGATATCTTCGCGCGACGTCAGACCTGCCGCTCTCGCGCAACACAGGCAAGCGTGGCGTTCAGTGCGTTTTGGAATCGGCGAGCGTTTTCTGGGCGGCCTCGCGCATCGCCAAAATCGTGCCCACGTGGATTCGCACCGTGTCTTCTACGCGCCGCGCGTATCCCCCGGCCAAGGTCATCGCCGCTGGCACGCGGCTGCGTTTCGCGTAGTCGAACACCAGCGCATCGCGCCTGGCGAGTCCTTCCATTGTGAGCGCCAGGCCGCCCAACTGGTCTTCGCGGTACGGATCGGCGCCCGCCACATAAAACAAAATCTGCGGCGCAAAATCCTGAAACGCGCGGTGCAGGTGTTTCTCCAATATGGCGAGATAGTCTTCGTCGCCAACGCCGTCCGGCAAATTGACATCGATCGTCGAAGGCGGCTTTGGGTAGGGATAATTCCGCTCCTGGTGAATGGAGAGAGTGAAGACGTCGCCATCTCCGCCGAAGATTGAGGCGGTGCCATTGCCCTGATGCACGTCTGTATCAACCACCATGGCGCGCTCGATTGCGCCGTCGAACTGCAAACGACGGATGGCAATGGCTACGTCATGCAGCACGCAAAAGCCTTCGCCATGATCAGCATACGCGTGGTGAAAACCACCGCCAATGTTGGCGGCCCAGCCGTCCTGCAGCGCGCAGCGCCCCGCGAGGATGGAGCCTCCCGCCGCAAGCCATGCGGCGCGCATTAACGCCTTCGAATATGGAATTTCCAAGCGCGCGACTTCTTCCGGGCTCAAGGTCCCGGTTTTCAACTTTCGGATGTAATCCTGCGAGTGCACGCGCAGCACATCTTCATCGGACGCGGGATCGGGAGCGATAAAATCGCCAGCCTGAGCGATCGCTTCGGCCAGCAGGCGGTCGTGAATCATGCGGTATTTCTGCGACGGGAACACGTGCGCACCAAGATTCAGGTCGTACTCGTCGCGATAGATCAGTTTGAACGGGAGCATGATTTTTCGAGCCTAGCGCGAAGTTTTTGTGAACGCAATTGCGAGCGAAGATCGCGTTGCGCGAGGCGACGATTGAAACAAACGATCGTGTTGTGCTAGGTTGCTAGCGATGCGGCGTGTCCAAACCACGGTCGTAATCATCGCCATGTTAACCATTCCGTTGGCGATGCCGGCAAGGACTGGCCCATGCGCGCAATCGCAGTGCAGCGCCATGTGCGCGATGATTCTACGCACAGCGCGAGCCGAGGGAATGAAACATCCTCCCTGCGTTTGCGGCATGATGCAAGACGGGCAACAGTGCCCGGGCCGTTCGCCGCAGCAGGCGCCGGACTTTGGCCTGAATGCGCCGATGCCCCCGACGATGCCGTCGGCACGCGTAGCGATGGCGGTTCCTGATTCGCAGCGCCGCCCGTTGGCCCGCAAACTCGAATTTCTTGCTTCCGGTTTTCGCTTCGAACTTCTACAGCCTCCGCGCGCCTAACTCCCGCTTTTCCGCGATAAAAATTCAACCGAAAGGGAGTGCTATGCGTGCACGAGTGTTGTTTTTGCTCGCCGTAGTGTCTTTGGTGTCCGCAGCGGCTGCGCTTGCGGCGGTTGTGGGAAGTGTACGAGGAATCGTCCACGATCCTGAGCACCGGCCGATCGCCGGCGCGGTGGTGAAGCTGAATTCCGTCAATTCCGCGTGGTCGCAATCTACGAAATCGGATGCAAATGGTGAGTTTACGTTTCCCGTGGTGCCCGTGGGCGTTTACAGCGTTACGGTAACGGCTCCGCGTTTCGAAACTTTGCAAGAAAACATCACGGTGGCGGTGAACTCATCGCCCATTCTCCATTTTCAGCTTCCGATCGGTAAAGTATCGGAACGAATCACGGTAACGGGAGAAGCGGAAAACACCGCCGCCGAAACAGCGACCCCGACGTCCCTGATAACCAGCGAAGAGATCCAGGAGACCCCAGGAGCGGGCCTAACGAATAGCCTGAAGATGATCACCGATTTCGTTCCCGGCTCGTACATGACTCACGACATGCTGCACATCCGCGGCGGGCACCAGGTGAACTGGCTGATCGACGGCGTGCCGATTCCGAATTTGAACATCGCCGTGAATTTGGCTCCGCAAATCGATCCGAAGAACGTCGATTATCTGGACGTGCAGCGCGGCAGCTACAACGCGGAGTATGGCGACCGTACGTACGGAATTTTCGACGTGGTCCCGAAAAACGGTTTTGAAATGAACAACGAAGGCCAGCTCACGACGACTTTCGGGAACTTTTATCAAACAGACGACCAGTTGAGTTTCGGGGGCCACTCCGAAAAGCTGGCGTACTATACCAGCATCGACGGCAACCGCAGCAATTTGGGGCTGGAAACGCCGGTGGCGGGCGTCTATCACGACGCCGACAATGGCATCGGAGGATTTGGGTCGATCATTTACAACGTCGACACGAACAACCAATTCCGGATCGTGGGGTCGCTGCGGAGAGATTACTACCAGATTCCCTACGATCCGACTCCCAACGACTTTGAAAATTCGCAGTGGCCGACTTACGGCTTACGCGACAATGAAGTGGAAGCGGACAGCTTCGCACTCTTTTCGTGGATCCATACGTTTAACGCCAACACGGTGTTAACCGTCTCTCCGTTTTATCACTACAACAGCTCCGGTTATCACAGCCCGGACACTGATTATCCGGTGGCTACAACCGCGATATTCAACAGCAATTACGGCGGCGGGCAGGCGATTCTCGACTTCCAGCTTCCGAAGAACGACGCACAGGCCGGCATCTATGCATTTGGCGCAAATCAGAACGAAAATTTCGGCTTGATCTTCAACAATAACAGCAACCCTCCGCTGCAGGAGATGGATAGTGTGCCTGGATCGGATATCGCCGCGTTCATCAGCGATAAATTCACTGTCGATCGCTGGCTCACGTTCATCGGCGGGGTGCGGGCGACTCATTTCTCCGGCGGTGTGGTGGAGAACACCACGTATCCACGGATTGGCGGAACGCTGCTCATTCCCCATATCCACTGGGTGTTCCGCGCATTTTGGGGCAAGTTCTACCAGCCCCCTCCGCTGGTCACGATCTCCGGGCCTCTGCTTGGATATTTAATTGACCAGACCAATGCCGGAAATTTGACGTCGTTCGAACCGTTGCACGGCGAGCGGGACGAAGAGCACCAGTTTGGCGTGACGATTCCCTACCGTGGCTGGGCCCTCGATATCGATAACTTCGAAACGCGAGGAGTGAATTTTCTCGATCACAACAATATCGGAGAGTCGGACATCTTTATTCCCGTCACCTTCTCCGACTCGCGCATTCGAGCCACGGAAGTGACGGTTCGCTCGCCCCGTGTATGGAGGATTGGGGACGTGCATCTCGCTTATTCCAATCAGATGGCCCAGGCTGAAGGGACGCAAACAGGCGGGTTGATCATCGGTACGCCGGTAGCGCCTCCCGGATGGAGCGCCCTGGACCACGATCAGCGCAATACGCTCAACGTCGGATTTGATGCAAATCTGCCGTGGCACAGTTTCGCCTCCTCGAACGTTTACTATGGCTCGGGATTTTCGAACGGATATGCGGGCGTGCCGGGATCGCCATACGCGGCGCCCTATTTACCGGGGCACACGGAAGTAGACGTTTCGCTGGGGAAAACTTTGGCGGAAAACTACTCGTTGTCGGTCACGGCGCTAAACATCAACGACAGCCATTTGCTGATCGACAACAGCCTGACCTTCGGCGGCTTTCACTATGACAATCCGCGCGAGGTGTACGTCCAATTTCAATACCGCTTCCACTATTGATTGCAGGTGCGCGAAAAGAGGCGGGTAGCATAGAATCTGAGATTCCGAGGGGGGAAGGAAATGCCGATGAAACCGAATAAGGAATTGAACGGCGCGCGTGCGCTCGCTTTGGCGATTCTGCTGGCGGTGGCCGGGGCGGCGTTGGCGGGCTGCTCCAAGACAGCGCAGCCCCAGGCGACGGAGCAGCCGCCGAATGTGAAGGTCTATCATCTGGTTGGGAAAATAATCTCCATCGATCCATCGCAGAATACGATGATGGTGGACGGGCAGGAGATCAAAGGCTTCATGGCAGCGATGGTGATGCCTTATAGCGTGCATACCGCCAGTCAGCTGACCGGCCTCGAGCCCGGCGATGAAATCACCGCGGACGTGGATGTGGACCAGAAAGATATGAGCGCGTATTTGGATCACATCGTGGTGACCAAGAAAGCCAGCGGGAAGCCCACGTCACAGCTGCACATTCCGCAAGAGGGCGATCAGGTGCCGGATTTCGTGGTCGTGGATCAGAACAACCAGCGCGTGCACTTGAAATCGTTCCGCGGGCACGTGCTGCTGGTGACGTTCATCTACACGCGGTGCCCGTTTGCGAACTATTGCCCGCTGGTTTCGCACGACTTCGCGGAGATTTACGCCCAGACGAAAAAAGATCCGCGGCTCGCGAGAAGCGTGCGGCTGCTGACCGTGAGCTTCGATCCGCAGCACGATACGCCAGCCGTGCTGCGCCGTTATGCAGATTCATTTCGCAGCGTAACCGGCGGGACGCCGTTTGACCGGTGGGAGTTCGCGGCGGCTCCGGCCAACGAGCTGCCACAAATGGCCAATTTTTTCGGCCTGACGTTCAGCGACAATGGCGGAACGATCGTGCATTCGATGAGCACCACCGTGATCGCGCCGGATGGGACCGTGTTCAAGTGGTACGACGGAAATGACTGGCAGCCATCACAGTTGGTGGCGGATGCGTCGCAGGTGTTGAAGCTGGAAAAGACGTCGAATGCCTCGGCAAGCAGCGGCCGTTCCACTTCAAAATCAGCGGGCATCTAGGGCTTCGGGCCATCCGCAAAATCCGCGCTTCAGGGCCGTCAGTTTTCGCGTTCGAGGATGAAATCGGGGACGGCTAACAGCGCGCGGCGGTAATCGCTATCGGGCAGCACTTCCAGGCAGGATTTCGCGCGGCCCACATAATCGCGTGCAAGAGCTGCGGCGCGAGCCCGCGCGCCTGAGTCCTCAACGAGACGAGCGATCTGCTCCGGGCGTACGCTGACAAAATCGCGCTCTTCCAATACCTTGGCAACCATGCGGCGGCCGTCCGAATGGTTTTCGCGAGCGCCATCGTGATTGCTGGCGTGGCGATCGGCGCGACTTCCGTCCGAGGGTGCTGGCCGCGGGGCGGAACCGTTCTCCAGCGGGCGACTTTCCAATGCTCCGTTCTCCAAAGCCCCGTCCAGAGCAAAGATCAGGGGCAGCGTGACTTTGCCTTCTTTCAAATCACTGAGCACCGGTTTGCCGAGCTTCTCGGGTGATGCGGTGAAATCCAGCAGGTCGTCGACCAACTGAAACGCCAAACCTGCGTTGCGTCCGTATTCGGCGAGCGAGTCTTCCACATGCTTGGGCTGGCGGCCGAGAACGGCTCCCAATCGGGCGCAGCCGCTGAAAAGGCAGGCCGTCTTGCGGTAGGCGAGTTCCGTGGCTTCGGCGGCGCGCAAATCGATTTGGCCGAGCAGTGTAAGTTGAAGCAGTTCGCCTTCGACCATGTTTTGCGTCAGGTCGATCAGGATATCGAGAATCGAGAAATTCCGCTCGCGCAGAGCCATCTCGAACGATTGCATGTAGAGCCAGTCGCCCGCCAAGACGCTCATGTGATTGCCCCAGCGCGCGTTAGTGCTGGGACGTCCGCGACGCGTCTGCGCGCCGTCGATCACATCATCGTGCACCAGCGTGGCGCTGTGAATCATCTCCACGACCGCGCCCAGGCGAATGGCGCTGGGGCCGCGATAGCCGGCTGCTCCGGCCGCCAGCAGCAGCAGCGCGGGACGCAGGCGCTTGCCGCCGCCCTCCTGCAGATAGCTGGCGATCTCCGAGACTGGAGCGATGGCTGCACCGTTTTGCGCGGCGATTTCGCGCTCGACCAGCGCCAGATCATCGCGCACCAGGTCGAAAATTTCCTTTACGATTTGGACTGCGAAGGCCATCGCTGTGTTCTGTGCGACTCTGTCCGATCCCGGCTTCAGGCGGGAGTGGACCGATCCGCGCCGAGCCGGAAAAACTGGCGAAAATTTGCGGCGGCGATGGCCGCAAGTTCTTCGGTGGCTAAGTTTCTCACATTCGCCAAGGCTTGCGCCACTTCTACTACGCAGGCAGGCTCGTTGCGCTTGCCGCGGCGTCCCTGCGGAGGCAGAAAAGGCGAATCGGTCTCGGTGAGAATCGAATCGAGAGGTAATTCGCGCGCCACGTCGCGCAGCGGCTGCATTTTCGGGTAGGTGACGTTTCCTGTGAACGAAATTCGAAAGCCCATGTCGAGCCCGCGCCTCGCCTCGGCCAGCGAAGCCGTAAAACAGTGGAAAATTCCACCGAGGCCAGAGCTGCGCCAGTCCTGTTCGAGAATTTTCAGGCAATCTTCCCAGGCATCGCGGCAGTGAATGACGATCGGCAGCTTCGCCGCGCGAGCGATGTGCAACTGGCGCCGAAAAATCTGCTGCTGCACGTCGCGCGGCGGATCGTCGTAGTGGTAATCGAGGCCCATTTCACCCCAGGCGATCACGCGCGGATGACGGGCGAGTTCGTCGAGACGCGCGAAATGCTCTTCCGTGGCCACAGAGGCATCGTGCGGATGAACGCCGACGGTGGCGTAAATCCAATCGTGCGCTTCGGCGAACGGAATGGCGGCGTCGATGCGTTCGGCGGGGCTGGTGCCGCTGCCGATGGCGAGAAGCGCTTTAACTCCGGCGGCGCGGGCGCGATCGAGCATGGCTGCACGGTCGGCATCGAATTCCGACATTTCAAGGTGTGCGTGGGAGTCGATAATGTTCATTGACGTGCTTCTGGCCCCCGGCGACTACAGGCAGAGAAAGTGAGAGCCTTCGGGTCATCTGCGGCCCTCAGGATGATGACCATTTGCGGGTCGTCACTTCACTTTGGAGCCCGGCGCGATTTCCTCGGCAAAGGTGCACAGGACGGGTTTGCCGTCCAGACCAGCGGACGCGGCGAGCAGCATGCCGTTGGATTCGAGGCCGCGCATTTTTCGCGGCGCGAGATTGGTCACCACTACGACCTTGCGGCCGACCAAATCCTCTGGCGCGTAGGCTGCGGCAATTCCGGCGAGCACCTGGCGCACTTCGTCGCCGATATCGACCATCACCTTGAGCAGCTTGTCGGCTTTCGGAATGCGCTCTGCGGATTTCACCACGCCGACGCGCAGCTCGACTTTGGCGAAATCCTCGATGGTAATTTTCTCCGCGCCCGCAGCGGCGGGTGCGCCGCTGGTTTCTGCGTTGCCCGTGCCACCTGGCACGGCTACCGACGTCCCGGGATTGCGAATTTCGTTTTCCATTGCTTCGATCCTTTCGTCCAATATCCGCGATTCCACTCGCGGGTAAACCGATTCCGGTTTCGTGATGGGCGTGCCGGCCTTCAGGCCGCCCCAAACGAGCGAGTCGAGCTGAAAATCCGCGAGGCTTCCCGGTTGGCCGAGGCTTTTCCAGATCTGTTGGGTAGCTCCGGGCAACACGGGATGCGCGAGCGCGGTAATAATCCGCAGCGCCTCGGCGGCCGAGTAGAGCACTTCGCGCAGCCGCGGCCGATGAACGGGGTCGCCGGCAATTTTCCACGGCTGCTCCTGCACGAGATACGCGTCCACTTGCGCGATCAGTCGCCAGATATCTTGCACCGCCGAGGAGAAGCGATACGCATCGTAATGTTCGCGCGCGATCGATTCGAGCGGACCGGAGACAAACTTGGTGATCGAGGTGTCGGAGGTTGGCTCCGGCACGCGGCTTTCGAAATAACTTTCGATCATCGCCAGCACGCGGCTGGCGAGATTGCCGAGGCCGTTGGCGAGGTCGGCGTTGTAGCGGTTAATCAGCGCGTCGCGCGAGAAATTGCCATCCTGGCCGAAGACGACTTCGCGCAGCAGGTAGTAGCGCAACGCGTCATTGCCTACGCTCGCGCCGGTGAGTTTATCGAAAGCTTTGACGATAGGCTCGGGATAGGCGATGTTGCCCTTTGATTTGCTCATCTTTTCCTGCTCGAAAAGCAGCCAGCCATGGGCGAAGATTTTTTCCGGCAGCGGCAGCTCGGCGGCCATCAAAAACGCCGGCCAGTAAACGGCGTGAAAACGGATGATTTCCTTGCCGATCATGTGCAGGTCGGCGGGCCAGAGAGTTTTGAACTGGCGATTCGCTTCGCCGTCCGGTCCTTCGCCGAAACCGATGCCGCTCATGTAGCTGGTGAGCGCGTCATACCAGACGTAGAAGACGTGCTCGGGATCGTCCGGCCAGGGAATGCCCCACTTGATTGACTTGCGGCTGATGGAGACGTCCTTCAGGCCTGCCTCGACGAAGCTTTTCACTTCGTTGAGACGAAAATCGGGCTGCACCCAGTCGGGACGGTCACGATACAGCGAAAGAAGTTTGTCCTGGTACGCTGAAAGGCGGAAAAAATAGTTTTCCTCGGAGATTAATTCCGCGGGGCGTCCGCAGATTTGGCAATCGGCCGGCTCGGGCGAATCGCTGACGTAGAGATTGTCGTAGATGCAGTAGCGGCCTTCGTATTTGGCCTTATAGATGGCGTGGGGCGTGCGCTTGAGGGTGCGGCGGACGAGTACCTGGACAGCGCGCGCATGCTCCGTGGAAGTGGTGCGAATGAAATGCGTGTGCTGGATTCCGAGCAGCTTCCAGAGGTCGCGGAAGATTTTCTGATTGCGGTCCACCAATTCGGACGGATGGATGCCCAATTTTTCGGCGGCGCGCTCGATGTTGACGCCGTGCTCGTCCGTGCCGGTGAGGTAGGCTACTTCGTAGCCGCACATGCGCTTGTAGCGCGCAATCACGTCGCACACGATGGTGGTGTAGGCCGAGCCGACGTGCGGCCGGGAGTTTGCGTAGTAAATCGGAGTGGTGAGGTAAAACTTTTTCGATTGGGCCATGAATTATATTTGCACGAATTATTTCATTGCGCTGAATGCGCGCAGCGTACGCGCCGCCGGCTCCGATTGTTTCTGAAACTCGAATGACGCCGCGGCGATCACTTGCTTCAGCGGCACGCCTCGCTCGTCGGCAAGTTTCCGGCAATCCTCGTATTCCGGCGTGGCGTTGAGCACCGCGCCGCTGAGCCGCGAAATTTTCACGCGCACTTGGCCGTACGGTGTGGCCACCGTGACGAATTCCCGCGCGAGAGTTTTGCGCCGAAGCTCGTAAGTACGCACACCGATGGTGGTGGTCTCGCGAAAGATCAAATCGATCAGCTGTGGCACATTCGCCGGCTCGCTCAAAATTGTGATCAGCAGTCCGGGTCGGTTCTTTTTCATTTGCGCCGGCGTGGAAAACACGTCCAGCGCGCCCGCTTCGAGAGCCTTGTCCGCAAAGTAGCCGTAAATTTGCGGGCTCATATCGTCGAGATTCGTTTCGATCGCCGTCACTGGAGCATCCCAGTATTCGCCCGGCTCGCTCGCCGCACGTTCTCCGATCAGCAGACGCAGCACATTGGGCTTCTCGGCGTTATCCGCCGCCCCCGCGCCGTAACCGATGGCGCGCAGAGTCATCGCCGGCATTTCCGCGTAGCGCGAGGCGAGAGTTGTGGCGATGGCGGCGCCGGTGGGCGTCACTAGTTCGCGCCGCAATCCGCTGGAAAAGGTTGGCGTGCCACGCAGCAATTCCGCAGTGGCAGGCGCTGGAACCGGGAGTAGCCCGTGCGCCGTCTTCACCTGGCCCGCGCCCACATCCAAAGGCGAGCAAGAAAATTCGTCGATGCCGAGCATTTCGAAGCCAATCGCCGCGCCCACGATGTCGATGATGGAATCCACCGCGCCCACTTCGTGAAAATGGACTTGCTCGATGGGCACTTGATGCACGTGAGCTTCGGCTTCCGCCAGTCGAGTGAAGATTTTGCGCGCTCGCTCGGCCGCGCGCGGCACCAGATTCGCGTCGTCGATGCGCTTCAGAATGATCGAAAGCCCGCGATGATGATGCTGCTCTTCCGTTTCAACCGCCACCTGGGTTGCGAAGATCGGGCCGCGCTGCACTTTGGTCGCTGAAATCTTCCAGCCGTCGAGGCCCAGGCGTCGCAGGTCCGCCTCAATCGCACGCAGGTCCGCACCCGCATCCACCAGCGCTCCTAATACCATGTCGCCGCTGATTCCCGAAAAACAGTCGAAATAGGCGGAGCGTATCGTGTTCATGGTCGTGCTCGGCTGTGCGTTGTCGCGCGCCTCGAACTCGTGCTCTGGCGCTACAGGTGATTCTGCCGCGGAAAAGCGAAAACTCGATACTAGTCTGGCTGTTATGCCGTGTCAATTCAGCCCGCGCGGTATTCTTGCTGAATCGGGACGAACCGCCGCCGTCTGATTCTGGGGTAGTGGTGGCGTGGCGGCGGGATTCCGTGCATAATTTTTGATTCGCTGACGGGCAAGGAGCCACGTGTATAAAACGGTCGAAGACCGCTTCCGCAAGGCGCTGCGGCACCACATTCACGAACGCTATAAGACGGATGTTCCGATTGTGACGGAGCGACCTCCAAAGCTTTCCATGGGCGAGATCGCTTCGCCGCTATGTTTCGAATTGGCCAAGCGTTTGAAAAAGCCTCCGCGCGCGCTGGCGCAGGAGATCGCCAATTCATTAAAGCCGATTTCGGGCGTGGCGCGGGTGGAGGTGGCTGGCGGCGGGTACTTGAATGCGTTTATCGACCGCTCCGTTTTTTTTCGCGCCGCGTGCGAAGAAGCCGCGAAGCAGGCCCCCGGCGAACCGCAAAGGACCTCCGCGAGCGCCCGGAAGGTCGTGGTGGAGCACACCAGCATCAATCCCAATAAGGCAGCGCACATCGGGCATTTGCGGAATGCGGTGTTGGGAGACACGTTCGCGCGGCTGCTGCGCTACACCGGACATCACGTGGAGGTGCAAAACTACATCGACAACACCGGCGTGCAGGTTGCGGACGTGGTGCTCGGATTTCTACACCTGGAGCCGAAGACGCTCGATGAAGTGCGCGCGCTGACCGCTGCGCCGAAATTCGACTACCGGTGCTGGGATCTGTACACGCGCGTGACGTTGTGGCTCGCGGAAGACAAAGCGCGGCTGCAAATGCGCGCGCAAACACTCAAAGAGATCGAAGAAGGACACGGAGCGGCAGCACAGATGGCGGAAATCGTCTCAACAGCGATCGTGCGATGCCACCTAAAAACAGTGGGCCGATTGGGAATCAACTACGAACTGTTGACGCGTGAGAGCGATGTGTTGCACCTGAAGTTTTGGGATGCAGCGTTTGAAATGCTCAAAAAGAGCGGCGCGATTCAGTACGCCGTTTCCGGGAAAACTCAGGGCTGCTGGGTGATGGAGCTTCCATCGGATCAGGAGGTGACGGAGCAAACGGAAACCGCCGGGGAAGAACCTACGGAACTCGCCGAAGCTAAAATCATCGTACGCTCCAACGGGACGGTCACGTACGTGGGCAAGGACATTGCGTATCATTTATGGAAGTACGGGTTGCTGGAGAAGGATTTTTTCTACGAGCCATTTTACAAACAGCGCGACGGTTCGGAGGTGTGGGTTACCAGCAGCGTCCCGGGATACGCGTCGCACCCGGCATTCGGGCGGGCGCACGACGTCTACAACGTGATCGATGCGAGGCAGGCGTATCCGCAGCAAGTGGTGGCCGCAGGGTTGCGCGCTCTTGGCTACAGCGAGCAGGCCGACCATCTGAAGCATTTTTCCTACAACGTGGTGGCGCTCACGCCGCGCTGCGCGCGCGAGCTTGGCTACGAGATTCCTGAAGAAGACGCGAAGAAACCGTATATAGAAGTGAGCGGGCGCAAGGGCCAGGGCGTGAAGGCCGACGATTTGATCGATCGGCTGGAAGCCAGCGCGCGTAAGGAAGTCGAGTCGCGCCACCCGGACCTGGCTGGCGCTCCTGAAGCCGAACAGATGGTAGACGCGATCAGCAAGGGCGCCCTGCGTTATTTCTTGCTGCGCTACACGCGTTCGACGGTCATCGCTTTCGATTTCGCGGACGCACTCAGCTTCGAGGGCGAAACGGGTCCGTACGTGCAGTACGCGGTAGTGCGCGTGCAAGGAATTTCGCGCAAAGGCGAAGAGCGGCTGAACGAAGCGGATTCCGCCAATACGAAGCGAATTGAAAGCGGCGAGATCGACGCGGCGAAATTCCTCTCTTTCGGCGCGGGCGACGATCTCTGGGACTTGGTGGTGCTCGCGGGATCGCTGGACGCGCGCGTGGACGCGGCGGTGTCCGCGCAAGAACCTGCGTTTTTGACGCGCTACGCTTTTGAATTGGCGCAGGCGTTCAACGTTTTCTACCATAAGCATCACATCCTTTCGGAAGAAGACGCCGAGAAGCGCGCGTTTCTGCTGAAGTTGGTGTGGCTGGTGCGCGAGCAGCTGGTGGCCGCGCTGGCGCTGCTCGGTATTAGTGCTCCTGAGAAAATGTGAGCCATGGCGCCGCCACCGCCGCCTGGGCGCGAATCTAGCGGGTCAGCAGGAATCAGCGGGAGACCCAGATCGGAAGTCGAGTCGCGTGCGGCGACTGTCGGCCCCCCGGAAATCTCTCGCACCGGAGATCGCGCCGCGAGTCGCAGGGCCTTTCAAAATCACACCGTCGCGTTTCTTCTACTCCTCGCGCTGGGATTCGTTTTTACGCTCCCTGGTTCTTTGTCGCTCGGTTCAGGGCTGCTCGGCTTTCCCGGCGACAATTTTCAGCACGCCTGGTTCTTATGGCATTTCGCGCGAGCCCTGCTGCACGGGCGGAATCCTTTCTATACGCGTCTTCTTTACTATCCGAGCCGCGTCAATCTGGCATGGAGCACTACCGATCCGCTAGCGGGCTTGTTGGCGTTACCGCTGAGCGTTTTCGCCGGTCCGGTGGTGGCGTATAACGCCTCGCTGATTCTGCAACTCGCGCTGGCCGCTTTCTGCGCGCGGTTGCTTTGCCTGAGAATTTCGCGAAATCAGACGGCTGCGTTCATCGGGGGGGTGGTCTTCGGATTCAGCCCGTTCTTGACGGCCGAGGCCCTGGCTCATCTGAGCCTGGTCACCGTGTTTCCGATTCCTCTGTTCGTGCTGGCGCTCGACCGGGTTTTTCGCAGCAAATCCGCATCGTGGCGGCTGGGCATTCCTCTTGGACTAGCTTTGCTGCTGGCGGCATTCGCTCACTATAACTATGCGGTGATTTGCATGGTTTTCGCCGCGCTTCTGCTCGCGATAGAAATTTTGCGATGCGCTGGGAGCGGGGCGCTCCGGTTCGTCGGAACTGTTTGGAAACCGCTGTGCGCGGGCGCGGCGACATTCCTCGTTGGATTCACTCCGTTGCTTTGGATGATGCTTGGCAGGCGCTCCGACGTTCCGGGTCCGCGAAGGCCAGGGCACATCGAGGTAATGTCCGCGGACGCACTGGGATTCGCCATCCCCAGCTGGAATCACATGTTTTTCGGCAGGTGGGCGCATGGCCTGAATCCCAACCTTTTTCGAGCGGGAGTGGAAGGAACGGTGTACATCGGCGCCGTAGTGCTCGCGCTTGCGGTGCTCGGTTTTTGGAAAGGACGCGACGCGAACCGTCGATGGGCGGCAAACGCGCTGCTTCTGGGAATCGCGTTTTGGCTATTGTCGCTGGGGCCGCGTGTTCACGTTTGGGGGCACCAGTTGCATGTTCCGGGGCCGGCGGCGCTTTTCTTCGACTTGCCGTTCGCAAAATTCATTTCCGCGCCGGCGCGTTTTGACGTGATCGTGGCGCTGTGCCTCGGGATTTTGTGCTCGCTGGGCATCGAGTATCTGATCGAATCGCCACATGTAAGCAAGAATCGTTACTGGCTCGTTCCGCTGGTCGCGCTGCTTATCATGGCCGATTACATGACGATCCCGTTTCCGCGAGCTTCAACGATTGCTCCAGGGATGGGCTACCACGCCAGCGGGAAAAGTTCAGACGTGATTGGATGTACTGTGCCGTCGCAATTACAGCGCGGAACGATTCTGACGTTCCCGATGGTGGAGCAGCCGTATTGCCTGAAAGGCATGTGGGCACAGGTCGCCAGCGGCGGCAAATTTGCGCTGGTGGACGGATATTTGTCTTACACGCCGCCCGAAATCTGGAAGCCGTTCTGGAATATTCGGATTTTGCGATCGCTGATGTCGATCGAGGGATTGTACCCCGCGCCGATCGACGCCGTCGCGGATCGCGCGTCAGCGGAGGAAACCATTCGCGAGTTCAACCTGAGCGCGGTCGTGATCTACGATTCGCCGAATGCCGGCCGCGGTGGAAGTTACGTCGAGGAAGTCTTCGGCGTGAAGCCACAACGCGCTGGCTCCTGCACTGTCTTTCCCCTGCCGCAGTCGGACCACTCGCCAGACGCAACCATTAGCGATCCAACCAAGTAAAGCTCCCGTTTAGGCGGAACCATCACGGAAAATTACATCTTCATGGCGAAATCGACGATCGAGCGAATCGCCACGCCAGTTGGACCCTTCGCAAGCCACGGACGCCCCTCATCGATCCAGCAGGTTGCAGCAATGTCGAGATGGATCCACGGCGTATCCTCGGCAAATTCTTTTAAGAACCATGCCGCGGTGATGGCGCCACCACCTTTGCCGCTGCCGGTGTTGCGGATATCCGCGATGTTGCTCTTAATCATTTCTTCGTATTCGTCATCGATAGGCATGGGCCACATTTTCTCGCCCACGGCTTTCGCGCTGGCAAGAAACTGATCGAGATATTCGCGCGGCGTGCCGAAAGCGCCGACGTTGACGTTTGCAAGCGCCACTTCGATCGCGCCAGTGAGCGTGGCGGCGTCAATCAGATGCGTGCAGCCGACCTTGCGCGCGTAGAAAATGCCGTCGGCCAGGATCAGCCGCCCTTCGGCGTCGGTATTAATCACCTCAATGGTTTTACCCGACATGGCAACCTGCACGTCGCCGGGTTTTTGCGCGCGGCCGCCGGGCATGTTTTCGGTGGACGGGATCACGGCAATCACCGGAATGGAGGGTTTCAGCGCGGCCAGCGCGCGCATGGCTCCCAGCATGGTGGCGCCACCGCCCATGTCGTACTTCATTTTTTCCATGTTGTTGGCGGGCTTGATGGAAATGCCGCCGGTATCAAACGTAACGGCTTTGCCGACTAGACCGAGCACTGGTCCGCCGGGCCGCGCGTTTTTTGGCGTGTAGCGCAGCACGATTACCCGCGGCGGCTCTACGCTGCCCTGCGCGACGCCAATCAGCGCGCCCATTTTCAGTTCGGAGATTTTCCGCTCGTCGAGGATTTCGACGGAGAGGCCTGCTTCCTTCGCCATGGTTTCGGCGCGCGCGGCGAGCATGCGAGGTGTGAGGCGATTGGAAGGCTCGTTGATCAAATCGCGCGCGAAATTCTGCGATTCGGCGATCACGCGGCCCTGTTCGACAGCGGAGACCAGATCGGCGCCCAAGCCGGTATCGAAGCCTGCCAGAGAAACGGACTCGACCTCGTGCTTCTTTTTATCGCTGCGATATTTGTCGGATTCAAAATCGGCCACAACCAAGCCCTCTACGACCGCCTGCGCGGCTTCGGGACCGCGTTCGCCCTCTCGTGCGAGAAAAACGATTTTCGTCGCGCCCCGGAACTTTAGATAACGGAGAGCGGCGCCGGCGATTTTACGCAGATCGGCCGCGGAAAAGTTTCCGGGCTTGCCGGCTCCCACCAGCAGCAACCGTTGCGCCGCCAGGCCTTGCGGGAAATGAACGAGCACGGTCTCGAGCGATTTGCCCGTGAGCTCACCGCTGGCGGCCAGCGATTCAAGGCGGCCGTTCATTTCGCGATTGATCTCCTGAAGAACATCGTCGAATCTGTTTTCCGCGTCGAAAACGTAGGTGATCAAGGCGTCGGCGCGCAGTTGCGAGTATGGTTCGGCGACCAATCCGATCTGCATGTGTTCCTTTCGTGTTTCAGCGCCGGCGCAAGCGGTACATCGCTTCGTCGGCTTCTTTTTTGGCTTCCTTGCGGCGTTCGGCTTCGCGGCGGTCGTGGAATTTTCGGCCGCGGGCGATGGCCAGCTCGCACTTCGCGATTCCGTCGCGAAAATAGATCTTCAGCGGGACGATGGTCATCCCTTTTTGCTGCGTCTGAACGATCAACCGCTCGATTTCGCGCCGGTTCAACAGGAGCTTTCGCTTGCGCAAAGGATCGTGGTTGCGGAAACCGCCAGGCTGATATTCGGGAATATGGCAATTGATCAGCCAAGGCTCTCCGGTGCGAAGGTCGGCGTAGGCTTCCCGAAGCGAACCCTTCCCTTCGCGAAGGCTTTTCACTTCCGTGCCCACCAATACGAGACCGGCTTCGAGCTTATCCAGAAGATCGTAGTTATACGAAGCAGCGCGATTTTGGGCGACGATCTTCACCCCTTCGCGTTCTTTCTTTTTGACTGCTGTTTTCACGGTGGGCCTATGATAGCCGCCGGATGCAACGGGCCGCAAGCGATGTCAAACTGACGTGTCTCTGCTGTGAACGTTCAGGTCAGTTTTCACGAGCACGTAATGCGGTGTTCACACAACCAGTGGTAACCAAAGATAAGCGGCAACGAATGCGATTCCTTGCTGCATCCTATACCGGATGCTAGACTCCGGAAGATTCAGTACCCAGCCTTGGAGGTTCTGTTTGCGCCGTATACTGTTTTTGCCGCTCTTCGCCATAGCCGCGTTTGCCCTGGTTGGCTGCGTCAAGGGAAATAAGTCAAATCATGACTTTTCCGCGGGCCAAAAAGCCGAAGAGTTGCAAGACTACGATACCGCGCTCGCCGATTATGACCGGGCTCTCCGGTCGCAACCATCCAATGTCGAGTACAAATTGCGCGCGCTGCAAATGCGTTTCGAGGACTCACAGTATCACGTCGAACAGGGCCGCAAGGACCTGAACGCGGGCCAGTTGCAAATGGCCCTGGCCGAATTTCAGCACGCAGCGAGTATTGATCCGTCAAATGCCGCCGCCGCACAAGAAGCGAAGAAAACGCTGGAGCTGCTGGCAGCGCAAAGCGCGTCATCGCAACCGACCAACAAAGCCTTAAGCACCCCCTCGTTTGATTCCCAGCTATTGGCAGCGCCGCCGGAGCTAAAGCCGCTTTCGCGCGAACCGATCAACTTCCGGGCCACCGAGGATGCGCGAACAGTCTTCGAAACCATCGGCAAGCTGGCCGGGTTGAGCGTGTTATTCGATCCGGATTTCGTCTCGCGGCGCATTTCGGTGGAATTGCCGGGCGTGACGCTGGAACAGGCTCTCGATGCCGTCTCGCTCGAATCCAAAGCGTTCTGGAAACCTCTATCGAGCACGGTAATTTTCGTGGCTCCGGACAATCCGCAGAAGCGCCGGGATTTGGAGGACGAGGAAGTCCGCACGTTCTATCTTGCGAATACGCTGACGCCTCAGGACTTGACGGAAGTGGTGACCGGGCTGCGGCAACTGCTCGATCTGCGCCGGGTAACGCAAGTGAACTCGGACAACGCCATCGTGGTACGGGACACGCCCGACAAACTCATCCTTGCGGCGAAAATCATTCACAGCATCGATCAGGTCAGACCCGAGGTGCTCATCCGTTTTGAAGTATTGTCTGCCAGTCTCGACCACCTCCGCGACATTGGAATTCTGCCGGGACAGAGCGTGGGAATTACGTTTAATCCCACCTGCGCGAACCAACCATCAAACAGCGGATGTTCCAGCAGCACAACGTCATCTAGCTCGAGCACGACTACCACGACACCGACAATCGGGCTAAACAGTCTCAAAAACCTTTCCCTGGCCGATTACAGCGCGACGCTGCCAGGCGCGACCGCCAACGCGATTCTGACCGACAGCAACACCCACATTATCCAGGATCCGGAAATTCGGGTTACGGACGGCGAAAAGGCTTCGCTGAAAATCGGCCAACGCGTGCCGGTTGCGACGGGCAGCTTCGAGGCCGGCGTCGGCGCCTCCACCACTAGCGTCGTTAGCCCGCTTGTGAACACTCAATTTCAGTACATCGATGTTGGCGTGAATATCGACGTGACGCCGCGCGTGCATCCGGACGGCGATGTGAGCTTGACGCTCTCGATTGATGTTTCCTCAGTTGTCAGCGAGAGTAACATCGGCGGCATCGAGCAGCCCGTGATCGGCCAAAACAAAATCGGCCCCGACCAGATACGGTTGAGGCCCGGCGAAGTGAGCGTCCTTGGCGGACTGTTCCAAACCACGAAGACCAATAATGTCAATGGCATCCCCGGACTGGCAAAACTGCCCTTCTTCAAGTACTTGTTTTCGGACAATCAAACGGAGACGCAGACCAGCGATATCTTGATTGTTATCACTCCCCACGTGCTGCAGATGCCGAACATTACCTCGGCCGACTTGCGGCCGCTGGCGGCGGGCACCGATACGAACGTTCGCGTCTATTACAAGGACGAGCAGCCGCAGGACGGCGGGACTTCGGCCCTCGCTCCGTCGGCGACTCCGCCGCCAACTCAAGCTCCTTCTCCCGCAGTGGCTCAGAGTCCAGCCGCGCAATTGCAATTTAACCCGTCGTCGGCCACGATTAAACCCGGTGCGCGTGTAACTTTGGGATTGAACGTATCCAACGTGAAGGACCTCTACTCGATTCCGCTGCTGATTCACTACGATCCGTCTGTGATCCAAGTGGAGGATGTGACCAACGGAGGATTCCTATCCGGCGGCACGCAGGAAATAGCCGTGGTGCAGCGGATTGACGCGCAGCACGGCGATGTGATCGTGTCCGCTACGCGGCAACCAAATACGCCCGGAGTGAACGGCTCGGGGACGCTGCTCGGACTCGTCGTTCGCGGAGTCGCGCCGGGCACTTCCCCGATACAAATCCTTCAAGTCAATGGGCGCAATTCTCAGCAGCAGCCGATTCCGATGGTCTCGGGAGAAGCCACGATCAAGGTGCAGTGAGGACGAAGTGAACGTGCTTTGCAATGCAGCATCGGCGGTTCGGGAACAGCTTCCAGTCCTGCGCCGAGCCGGGCCACAGCAGCGCTCGCGCGAGAGGCAGTGCGGCATGACGTTGCTGGAATTGATTGTCGCGTGTGCGATCCTGCTCGTACTTTCGACGGTGGCGATTCCTCTGACTCGGGTGGTGGTGATCAGCAGGAAGGAACATCAACTCCGAGCCGATCTCCTCGAAATGCGCGATGCGATCGACAGGTACAAGGACGATTCCGACAAAAATCTGATCCAGGTGCAGGCAGGGACCGAAGGCTACCCTCCAGATTTACAGACGCTGGTGGATGGCGTTCAGCTCGCTGGCGCACAGGATCAAAAAGTCCGCTACCTGCGGCAAATCCCCACCGACCCTTTCACCGGGAATACCGATTGGGGTTTGCGTTCGGCGCAAGATGACGCGGATACGACACAGTGGGGCGGCCAGGACGTTTTTGACGTCTACAGCCGCGCGACCGGCACCGCCTTGGATGGAACGAAATATTCGGACTGGTAGGTGAATTTGCGTACTGAGGCGATAATCGGACTATGACGCTGTCTGCATGGACGGTTGCAAATCGGCCCGCCCACCGCAAGGGCAAGTGCCGCGGCTTCACGCTGCTGGAGTTGATGATCGTGATCACGATCATCGTCATTCTTGCCACCCTGGGCGCCGGACGCTACGAGCAATCGCTGAAAACCGCGAGAGTGGCGGCGCAACAGCGAGATCTGTTCGTCATGAACAATGCTATCCAGCAGTACACGGAAGACAAGGGCGAGCCTCCCAGTTCGCTCGATGATCTGCAATCCGCGGGATACATAGGCTCGATTCCAGTTGACCCGGTGACTCGCCAGCGTGATTGGACCACCGACCCCTGCGATGAGCTTTTCAGCGCCGACCAAACTTCCAGCGAAGGCATTTGCGATGTGCAGGCGGGCACGAACCAAAACTCGTCGTCGAACGATCAAGATTCGGACGACTCGGACTGATCTTTCGCTGGTGGCGAGCGGCCGCAGCCGTAAGACCCGGAATGGTTTGACGGGCCCGAAGCGTTCCGCTATGATCAGTCCGCGGGGTGGAGCAGCCTGGTAGCTCGTCGGGCTCATAACCCGGAGGTCGTTGGTTCAAATCCAACCCCCGCAACCAAAATTTCCTTCGTTTCAAGATCTTCCGCGAACCCTGTGACCATCCGAATTTGTAGCGCAATTTCGTCGAACCCGGAGCACTCGTCTGCCTCTCAAGAGGTCCTTAAGCACCGTGCAAATGGCGAGGGGCCGAAGCCCTCACAGCAGGTTGCGCCTAAACACAAGACCGGGGGGTCGAGTGTGCTGAGCCACAATAGGGCGTTGCGAAAAAACTTTCCTCAGAAATTTGAGGTTGGCTACCGCACGGTACGCGACTACTATTCAAGGTAATCAATATGAGCTACACCTATGATCTCCGCCCCGAAACCAGTTTCGAAGACCGTTACAGCCAGTTCATTGGGTTCGGCATTCCGAAAGCAGATGTTGATGCGATGCGCGCCACGATCAAGGATATGTGGGCAGATGCGCCGGGAGGGTGGTCTTACGAATGGTCTGCGTTCGCACGAAAATATCTTGCAGCGGGGAACCCGCTTCTCGCGTCGTTCGCTTACGGTTTTGCAATATTTCCCTGCCTCGCCAACGATGCGCGGCGCGCGGCGCAGCAAAATCAGCTTGAATGTTACCTCAAGGCAGCGCCGAGCTTTCCTGTCAAATTCGAGCGCAGAATACTCGCGATCCCTTATCAGGGCGGAACTGTGAACACGCCGGTGCATCTATTTTCAGTGACAGGCCAGTATGCGAACGCGCCGGTGCTGATTTACACCGGCGGCGTCGATACCTACAAAATGGGTCTACACGCGATCTACGTGACATTGGCCCAACGCCTCGGCATTACGCTCCTGGGCTTCGACATTGCAGGCACTGGCGAAAGTACTATCCCGCTTTCCATCAAAGGCGACGAGCTGGTGCTCGGCGTCGTGAATGAGGCGCGTAAGCTCGGCAACGGAAAGGTCGCGCATCTCGGATTTTCCTTCGGCGGCAACTTTTCTGCGATGACAGGACTTTCGAGCGCCGTCGATGCCGCAATCGTGCTCGGCGGTCCAGTCGATAAGGCTTGGGGGAAAGAAAACACGCAGAACCTGCCCTTTGGCATGCCGGGCATTATTGGCAACGACATGGGCTTCGACAAAGAGCCGTCTACTCCGGAATTCATGGCGGCGGTGCAACAGTTTTCGCGTCGTCCGCTGCTCGACCAGCAAAAAAACGCTCCGATGCTCGTCATCAACGGCGCAAACGACTATTTCGTCCCACAGGCTGATACGCTCGTCTTCCAAGGTCGGCCCAATACGGAAGTCCACTTGATACCGGACATTGGACATTGTGCCGTGCTCGGTGGCCCCTCGAAGCTGCCGGAAGTGATTGACATAATTTCGCAGTGGCTTCCGAAGCAGATCGGTTTGGACGTTCGGCCTCAGGGCCACAAATCGGTAGCGTAGGCTCCGTTTTCCGCTTCAATTAACGGTCGTTCACTCAAGAAATTCACCGAGAGGGAGGCAAGCGGATCAATCACACGGCAAGTTACTTGCCTTGACGCTTAGCCAGAAAGGAACCGACGTGCCGACTCAATCACCGCTGAATGCGCCTTCCGGAGAGAGCGCCGCAAAGATAAGCGTACCGGCGAAAGCCAGCACCCCGTCCTCGAAGACCGAATCCGACCCCCGTCTTGATCCCCGCATCAAAAAGGTGTTCGCCGGCATGCCGGCGCCTATAGAAAAGCCGAACGTTTCGAGCCGCGAAGAATTGCTCGCGCAGGAAAACTCTCCGGCGGCGCTGGCCGCACTGGCCCGCCAAACGGCCTTTTTCGACTCGATGGACAGCGAAGCGATCGCCCCGTCAGCCGGCTTGAGCGCGCGCGTCGAGACGCTCACCTCCTCGCCCGACGGAAACACCATCAAGATCCGTTATGTCCGACCGGATAACAGCGAGATCTTGCCATGCGTGTACTACATTCACGGCGGCCGCATGGAGATGAGTTCCTGCTTTGAGGGCAACTACAGGACCTGGGCCCGGATGATCGCCGCCAATCGTGTCGCGGTGGCCATGGTTGAATTCCGCAATTCGGTGCACCCTTCCGAGGTACCGGAAATCGCTCCATTTCCCGCGGGCCTGAACGATTGCATCTCGGGCCTCAAGTGGGTACACGCGAATGCAACCACTCTCAAGATTGATGCGAAGCGGATCATCGTCGCCGGAGAAAGCGGCGGCGGCAACCTGGTAATCGCCTTAGGCATGAAGCTGAAGCGGGATGGTGAACTCGGCTTGATCAAGGGCATCTACTCCTTGGTTCCCTACATCGCCGGTAAGTGGCCGCAGCCGCAGTTCCCATCTTCCATCGAGAATGAGGGCATCGTGCTCAACTTCGGGGACAACCGCGCCACCATGGCCTACGGCATCGAGGCTTTTAACGCCCGCAACCCTCTCGCATGGCCCAGCTTCGCCAAGCGAGAAGATGTCGAGGGCCTGCCGCCGACGGTCATCAGCGTCAACGAGTGCGATCCATTGCGCGATGAGGGCATCGCCTTCTACCGGCTTCTGATGAATAGCGGGGTTTTGGCGCGTTGTCGCCAAATGATGGGCGCCTGCCACGGCATCGAGCTGTTGCCGGTCATCTGTCCCGATATCGCTCGCTCCACCGCCAGCGATATCGCAGACTTCGCGATTGGTTAGCCTAAGCGATGACTTTGCTGGCGATACGATACCTCGATCGCGACGAGGCTGCGGAAAGAGGGTGAGGGGGTCCACTCGTGGTCAGCAGCGCGCTCCCCAAAATCGTATGAATATAACCCGTTTACCACAGAATGTTGGCAGGCACGCTCTATCGCGAGAAAACGCTCTGGTGTTCGGTGATCGAGCGAACTTCCGGATTTTCGGTCACGCGGAGGTAAGCGCCAATCTGTGATCTTGCACGCTGGCTATGCGGCCAGTCAGATCAGTTCCAGGCTAAAAGGCAGCACTAAATTCGGATGGTTGCAGGCCCCCGCAACCAAACTTACAGATTCGCAAGGTCTTGCTGGCGGCTAACAGCAGGCCTTTCTTTTTTTAGCAAAGATTTTGGGTGAATCAGTTTTACCTGATCGCGCCCTTCAGCCATTCCGAAGAATTCCCCGCCTCTCTGTTATCGTAGTGAGCATGCCTATTCGATATGACGCCATTATCATCGGCACCGGAGCGGGGGGCGGGACTCTGGCATTTCACCTCGCGCGGGCCGGCAAGAAGATTCTTATCCTCGAGCGCGGCCCCTTCATGCCTCAGGAAAAGCTCAACTGGGACACTTCTGCTGTTTTTCTCGACAACCGCTATCACACCAAAGAGATCTGGCAAGACAAAGACGGCAAGGAATTGCACCCGCAACAATCTTATTTCGTGGGTGGACAGACCAAAGTATTCGGAGCGGCCATGTTCCGCATGCGCGCTGAAGATTTTGGCGTGATCCGCCAGGAGGGCGGCCTATCTCCCGCATGGCCGATTTCTTACGCGGATATGGAGCCTTTTTATACCCGCGCCGAAGAGCTGTTTCAGGTGCATGGCGACCTCGGCTCGGCTCCCGCTGTGCCCGGCGGCTACGGAAGCTCCTTCGATCCCACCGAGCCGTTTCACTCGAAAAAATATCCTTTTCCAGCGCTGGCCAACGAGCCGCGCATGCAATCCATTGAAGACGCCGTCCGCAAACTGGGCGTCCATACATTTCCAATCCCGCTCGGGCTGAAGCGCGACGAGGCCGCGCCACTCCAATCCAAATGCGTGCGCTGCGATACATGCGATGGCTACCCGTGTCTGGTGCACGCCAAATCCGATGCCGATATCAATTGCATCCGCCAGATCATGCATCTCCCCAATGTGACGTTGATGACGAACTCGCGAGTTACGCGTCTCCTTACCAATGCGAACGGCACGGAAGTCACGGCAGTCGAAGTGATTCACTCCGGCCCCGGCGTAAGCACCGATGCCTATGCTCCGCCGACGAGCAGCGGCAGGACCGTGAATTATTCTGCCGACCTTTTCTGCGTTTGTGCAGGCGCCATCAACTCCGCCGTAATTCTCCTGGCGTCTGCCAACGACAAGCACCCCAACGGGCTCGCCAACTCTTCCGATCAGGTGGGCCGGAATTTCATGTATCACCAGGCGGATGCTTTGCTCGCCATCTCGACGGAACGCAATGAAGACTCATACACC